>Ga0209826_1002152_pt1 | contig 13168 bp, 9 predicted proteins | sample GOMGulsemesocosm_5_FD_184637 | JGI IMG/M metagenome (GOLD analysis project Ga0209826, IMG submission 184637) | Methane-oxidizing microbial communities from mesocosms in the Gulf of Mexico - GOM15C Gulf of Mexico (SPAdes) (version 2) | ecosystem: Environmental > Aquatic > Marine > Cold seeps... | reverse complement strand
TATAGTGATATTACCAATAAAATCACAGTATCGTGTGCAACAGATGGAAACCATGGGAAATCTGTAGCTTGGGGAGCCTCACAATTTGGATGTAATTGTGAGATATTTATCCACTCACATGTAAGTGTTAGTAGAGAAAAAGAGATTGCTAAATATGGCGCAAACGTTAATAGAATTGACGGGAACTACGATGATTCTGTTCATATAGCAGATAAAACAGCTGCAGAGAAAGGTTATTTTACCGTTTCTGATACTTCTTATGAAGGATACACTGAAGTTCCAAAAGATGTAATGCAAGGTTATACCATCATGGTTGACGAGGCCTTAAAACAAATGGCTTGCAAACCAACACATGTATTTTTACAAGGTGGCGTTGGAGGAATGGCTGCAGCTGTGGCATCATTTATTCTTGAAACGTACGGTGCTGATTCTCCTATTTTTGTGATGATTGAGCCTACTAACGCTGATTGTCTTTTACAAAGTGCAAAAAACGGAGTACCTACTGTTGTTCATGGTGACTTAGACACTGTAATGGCAGGACTTTCTTGTGGAGAGATTTCAATGTTGGCGTGGGAAATATTAGAGAATAAAACAAAAGGATTCTTTTCCATTCCTGATGAACCAATTGCTGAAGTTATGCAATATTTGGCTTCTTTAGAAAACCCAGTGGTTGCAGGAGAATCTGCTGTTGCTGGACTTGCTGGATATCTAATAGTACAAAACTCTGATGAATACAGAAAAGCTTTAGAGATAGATGAAAATTCTAAAATCCTATTTTTAGGAACAGAGGGAGATACAGATGCCCTCGTATATGAACAAATGGTTGGGAAAAGTTCCGCCGAAGTTTTAGCAAAGGCGTAGTTATGGAAAAAATGTTTGAAGGTATTCCTTTTGATGATATCTTGGCACGAGCTGATTTTTATAAAAAAGATATCTACAAGTTCACAAGAGATTTAGTACGATGTCCAGGTGGTTCAGGAAATGAATCACTTGCTGCTCAATGTACTATTGATGAGATGAATAAATTGGGATTTGATAAAATTGATATTGACCCAATGGGAAATATCTTAGCGTATATTGGTACTGGAAAACATCTTATAGCAATGGATGGGCATTTAGATGTTGTTGGTGTTGGGGATATCACCAACTGGCATCATGACCCTTATGAAGGCTTTGAAGACGATGAAAAAATCATAGGTCGAGGAACTACTGATATGAAAGGTGCCATTGCATCTATTGTATATGCTGCGAAGATTATCACTGATTTAGATATCGAAGATGACTTTACTCTTTTGGTATCAGCAACTGTCGCTGAAGAAGATTGCGATGGTTTATCTTGGAAGTATTTAATTGAAGAGCAAAATATCAGACCTGAGTTTGTCTTACTGGCTGAACCCAGTGATGGAAAAATCTGTAGAGCTCAAAAAGGTCGAATGGAGATTGCTGTAACAACACAGGGCAGATCAGCCCATGGTTCTATTCCGCATACGGGTGAAAATGCTATTTACAAAATGTCAGCTATTTTGCAAGAGCTTAGAGCTTTAAATGAAAATTTATATGTGGATGATTTACTAGGGAAGGGTTGTTTGACTGTCTCTGAAATACGATCCACTTCTCCATCACGTTGTGCAGTTTCAGACTCGTGTACTATCTCTATTGATAGACGTTTAACTTGGGGTGAAAAACCTGAGCAAGCATTACAAGAAATAAGAAATCTTCCTTCTGTTAAAGAAGGAAAGGCTGAAGTATCTATTTACAATTATGATAGACCATCTTACACAGGTTTAGAATATGGGCAAGAATGTTCGTTTAAACCCTGGAAGATGGAAGAGACTCACGATGTGACTCAAACTGTAGCAAAGGCTTATGAAAAACTGTTTAAAAAAGATGCAGTGATTGATATTTGGCCATTTTCAACCAATGGCGTATCTATCATGGGTGAGCATAATATTCCAGTTATTGGATATGGTCCAGGTGAATTGGAATTTGCCCATGCACCAAATGAAGAAGTTAAAAAAGCAGACCTGATTTTGTGTGCAGCATTATATGCTGCTATTCCATCAGTTTATGTTCGAATGTTAAAAGGGAAGTAAGATGTTAAAAGTACCACCAAGAGGATTTCTTCAAAATGAGTTTGAAAGTAGATTGTCTCAAATTCAAGCGTTAATGTATAAAGATAAAATTGATGCAATATTACTAACCACTCAAGTGGATATAGAATATTATACAGGTTTTAAAACACAGTTTTTACAAAGTCCTACGAGACCTTGGTATGTATTGTTACCATTACATGGAAAACCTCAAGCGATTATTCCCATTATTGGTGAGAGTGGTATGAGAGAGACATGGGTTGACGATGTAAAAACTTGGAGTTCCCCAAATCCTGAAGATGAAGGAATTACACTTTTAACATCTAGTATTAAATCATTAATGATTAAACACAAAACTTTGGGTATTCCTCAAGGACATGAAAGTAATTTAAGAATGCCTATTTCGGATTATCATCGTTTGATTGATAATTTATGTGACTATGAAGTAAAAGATGTAACAAAGATACTCAGATATGTTAGGTATATCAAGTCTCAAGCAGAAATAGAGAAAATCAATTATATATGCCAAATAACGTCACAAGGGTTTAAGAACTTACCTTATTTGTTAAAAGAAGGTGAGAGTGAACGACAAAATTGTCAGCGTTTTAAAGAACACCTTTTAAATTTAGGTGTTGATGACTCTCCTTATCTTATTTCTGGATCTGGGTTGGATGGCTATGGTTCAATCATTATGGGACCTAGTGAGCGAATTTTACAAAAAGGGGACATTTTTATCATTGATACTGGTTCTGTTTTTGACAGTTACTTTTGTGATTTTGATAGAAATTACGCTTTTGGATATGCAAGTGATGTGACAAAAAAAGCCTATGAGACAGTTTTTAAAGCAACAGATGCTGGATTTGAAGCTTGTCAAGTGGGAAACACAACAAGTGATATATTTAAAGCAATGAATTCCATCATGCAAAAAGGTGGAGCATTAGGTAATAGTGTAGGGCGATTGGGACATGGCTTGGGATTACAACTAACAGAGTGGCCCTCAAATACAATCTCAGATAATACACCTTTAGAGCCAGGGGTTGTTTTAACCTTGGAACCAGGTATGGAGTATATTCCTGGAAAAGAGATGGTACATGAAGAAAATGTTCTTATAACTGAAAATGGGCCAGTTTGGCTAAGTCAAAGAGCAGATGCTGAGCTACCTATTATAAAATAGTTCTACTGAGGAGAATTAAGATATGAATACTTTAAAAATAGCAACAAAAATTGGTGCAGGGTATACACTTACACTTTTACTTATGGTTGGAGGATCAACGATTGCGTACGATAGTATAAAGTCGTTGATTCAGTCATCAAACTCGGTAGAACATACACGTCAAGTAATTGAAGCTGGAGTAAATGTTGGTTCAAGTTTTGCAGATATGGAGGCGGGTAAAAGAGGTTTTTTAGTTACAGGAATAGATGGATATTTAGAACCTTATAACAATGGAAAAAAACTTTTTTATAGCTTTATTGTACAGGGCTCTAAGTTATCCAGTGATAATCCATCTCAAGTGAAAAGATGGAATGAAATAAAAACTTTACAAGAAAAATGGGTATTAGAATCTGCAGATCCAGAAATTAAATTAAGAAGAGAAGTTAAGAAAGGTGAAAAAGCCATTATAAACTTCAAGACTATTTCTGCGCGAACATTAGGTAATGAGCTCTTTAGTGATATCAGAGAAAAACTGGCTGTGTTTGAAAGTAAGGCCAACAATAATATGAGAGCTAAAGCAATCATTGCATCAACTACACTGGCATTGGTGAATATGGAAACGGGTCAAAGAGGATTTTTATTAAACGGAAAAGAAAAATCCCTCGATCCTTATATAAAGGGTGAAGAAGATTTAATAGAACAATTAGATTTCTTAGAAATAATATCAGGTGGTATAGGAATATCTGAAAAAGATATCGAATCTGTAAAAAATGCAGTTCAAGATTGGAAGACTAGAGTTGCTGAAGTTGAAATTGATGCCAGAAGAGAGATGAATAAGTATGATGTAACTATTGATGATATAACTAAAGCTATGAGCAATGGTAAAGGCAAATTTTATAGGGATACTATTCGAACCAAACTGAATGAAATCATAGATGCTGAAAAAGCTTTAATGACTCAGAGATTAAAAACTCAGGAAGAAACAGCAGATCTTGCAACGATACTTACACTGTATGGAACAATATTTGCTTTAATTTCAGGTGCATTAATTGCTATATTTGTCAGTAAGAATATAATAAATTCCTTAGAAACTTTACATGCAGGAGTTATTAATTTACTGACTACAAAAGATATTGAATCAAGGGTAAAAATTAATAGCAAAGATGAAATAGGTATGATTTCTACTGATTTTAATAAATACTTGCAATCAATAGAAGATGGAATAAAAGAGGATAATGAGTTAATTAAAGAAGCAGAGCACGTAATGAAAAAAGTACAGCATGGTTTATATACTCAAATAATAGAAAAAGAAACTGCCAATGTATCGTTAAATAACTTTAAAACTAGTGTAAACACTATGATTGAAGCTACAAGAGGAAATTTTAATCTTATCAATGAAAGATTAGAAGAGTATTCTAATTACGACTACACCAATGAATTGATTGTACAAAACATGGAAAAAGATGGTGCTTTTGATATATTAATTAGTGATGTTAATAAACTAAGAGGTGCAATTACTGGGATGTTGGTGCAAAATAAAACAAATGGATTAACGCTTCAAAATAGTTCAGATATATTACTTTCAAATGTAAATACTTTAAATAATAACTCTAATGAAGCAGCAGCATCATTAGAAGAAACAGCAGCAGCACTTGAAGAAATTACTGGAAATATTAGAGGAAATACTCAAAATATTCAAAAGATGGCTACTTTTGCCGCTGAATTGAGAGACTCTTCAAAGCAGGGTGAAAAAATGGCATTGCAAACAAATAGTGCTATGGATGAGATTACTACTCAAGTTCAAGATATAAATGATGCAATTTCAATCATTGACCAAATCGCTTTTCAAACGAATATCCTTTCACTTAATGCAGCTGTTGAAGCTGCAACGGCAGGTGAGGCAGGAAAAGGATTTGCTGTTGTTGCTCAAGAGGTTCGGAATTTAGCAGCCAGATCTGCAGAAGCCGCAAATCAAATTAAATCATTGGTTGAAAGTGCAAACTCAAAAGCAAATGAAGGTAAGAAAATTGCAGATTTTATGATAGAAGGATACACCTCGTTAACTGAAAATATTCATAAGACAAGCGAATTAATCAATGACGTAGAGACAGCATCAAATGAGCAGTTCTCCGGAATTGAGCAAATAAATGATGCTGTTAATTTACTTGACCAACAGACTCAAGAGAATGTGGCAATTACGAATAAGACAAATGATGTAGCAAAACAAACTGCAAAAATTGCGCAAGAAGTGGTAGAAGATGCAAATAATAAAGAGTTTGAAGGTAAAAATAGCATTATAGTTAATGAAACAAATAATGATGCAATTGAATTGAGATCTTCTCGTCAATCAAATAAGAAAAAAACACAGCTGAGAATTTCTGATTTAAGTACACATGAGAAACCTATTAATGAAAAAAATTTTTCACATCAAAAAGAGGACGAGGAATGGGAGAGTTTTTAAAGGCTCCCATTTAGGATAAGTATTTAAGTAGGAATTGTATTAATGGGTGTTGTAGTTATTTGTACCTATTTGGTATTAAATAACCTTGTTATAATTATAAAGGAGTCACAAATGAAAAAGTTATTGTTAAGTTTATTGATCTGTTTAAGTATGGGGTACAATTTAAATGCTAATGAGACTATTGAGTTATCTATTGGTGATTGGGCACCATATACTTCTCCCACTGATCCAAACGGGAAAGTTGCTGAAACAATTATTTCTGAAGCCTTTCAATTAGAAGGTATAGATATCAAAAACTCTTACCATGGATGGAAAGATGCATTTGCTATGGCACAAGATGCTAAAACAGATGGTACTTATCCTTGGTTTCAATCTGAAGAGCGAGAGAAGAATTTTTTCTACTCAAAAAAAGCAATTATTCGAACCAAAACAGTTTTTTTTCACTTAAAAAGTATGAATTTTAACTGGGATAATATAGATGCTCTTAAAAAGTATAAAGTTGGTGGCGTTACTGGCTTTAAATCTTCAAAATTCTTAGAAGATAAAGGTGTAAAGGTAATGTTATCTGAAAACGATCATGGAAGTTTTAAAAAACTATTAGCAGGAGATATTGATATTGCTGCAAGTAGTTACTTTGTAGGATATTATGCTATTAAGAATAATTTTTCTGCAGATGATGCAAGTAAGTTTACTTCCCACAAAAAGAAAATATTTCCAGCAACTGGAGCCTATTTACTGGTATCCAAAAAACATCCTCGAGGACAAGAACTAGTTGATAAGTTTGATAGTGGTTTACAAAAGCTGGTTAAGTCTGGTAGATATGTTCAAATCATTAAAGAATCAATTAAAAAATAGTTCTTTAAAATTTGTGTAATTGTGAGTAGTATGAATAAGGCTATATGTAATAGTAGAAAAATAAAGTAACGGTTATTCTCCCCCATAATAAGCTTACATATAGTCTTTTTCATGCTACTCCAATTTCTAATGGTATATTGTGCAGTTGGAATACGCTAGACTCATAGTAATTAGTAAAATGAATACACTCGTATTTAACAAGGAGTTATATATGAAAAAGTTATTTAAAGTTATTTTGTTACTGTCTCTAATGAACCTTTCTTTGTTTTCAAAAGAAGATATCATCACGTTGACAGTTGGCGAATGGGTACCTTTTACATCACAAAATGATGAAAATAGTAGGATTGCTGAAGTAATAGTTTTTGAAGCCCTTTCGTTAGAGGGAATAACTGTAAAGTATAGATATGTTCCTTGGAAAAGAGCACTAGTAGAGGCTATGAGAGCAGACTCCGATGGGTCGTTCCCTTGGTATATCACACAAGATAGACAGAAAAAGTTTTACTATTCAAAAGAAGCTATGATTTCAACAAAAACGGTCTTCTTTCACTTAAAAACCTTAGACTTCAAGTGGAATACTTATTCAGATTTAAACAAATACAGAGTTGGCGGAGTTTTGAGTTTTAAAACGGGAGGTCTTTTAGAGAAAGAGGGGGTTTTTGTTGATTATGTTGTAACAGATACTCAAAATTTTAAAAAGTTATTAAAAGATAGAATTGACATTGCTCCTGCAAGTATCTTAGTAGGACTTCATATTATTAAAAATACATTTAAACCAGAAGTTGCAAAACTATTTACTTATTCTAATAAGGAAATTTTTTCAAAGTCAGAAAAAACGTATTTATTGGTATCAAAAAAACATCCAAGAGGAAAAGAACTTGTAGATAAATTTGATAGAGGTATACTAAAGTTGAAAGAAACAGGCAGATATCAAGAAATCTTAAATGAGATTTTAGGCCAATAATACGTTTACAAGGACATTCCCTGCCAGGATAAGCAGTTTAGTTATTCAGGTAGCAAGATCGTAAAACAAGCTCCCACGTAGCTTTTATGTTGATATTTATAATGTACATTTTCAACACTTATCTTCCCATTCATATGTCGAGTGATTATTTCTTGTGACATATACAAACCTATTCCTGTCCCTTGAGATTGGTGTTTTGTTGTAAAGTAAGGCTCAAATATTCGTTTGATAATATCTTTTTGGATACCACCTGCGCTATCTTTAATTTTGATAATTAGATTGTTCTTTTCTTTATACCCTTCAATAAATATAAATCTTTCGTTATTTGTTAAGAGAAGTGCATCTTTAGCATTATTAAAAATATTTAAAAATACTTGTAGTAGTTCTCTCTCATATCCATTTATAGTTCCTGCTTCAATGTTTTGAATGACTGTTATTCCCTCCACCTTTAATGATGAACTTAAAAGATTGAGCGTTTTATTAATTGAAGTATCTATATTAAATTGCGTTTTTTCTTTATCAGGCTGGAAAAACTCCTTAAAGTCTTCAATGGTCGCTGATAAATGCTGCGCTGAGGAATTAATAATATCAATTGAGTCATTAAATAATTCATCCGTTAGTGATTCCATTTCTTTATGAACTTTGATACCTGTTGAGGCTGTCGTGATTACTGAAAGGGGTTGTCTCCACTGATGGGCAATATTTTCTAACATTTCACCCATGGCTGCAAGTTTTGTTTTTTGTGCCAATAATTCATGTTGTTTTTGATTTTTTTTAATATGGTGATCGATACTATCATTGTAGTTTTTGAATTTTCTTTGAATAATACTTGAAATATAAAATGAAATAAGTATTAAAATAACTGATGCAATTGAGGCTATCATCAACACATTTTTAAGGTTTTCATTGTATTTATTTGTTAATATTTTCTTTTCATCATTGATGAGTGTTTGAACATCATCTTTATAAAACCCAGTACTAACGACCCATCCCCATTTTGGTATGGTTTTTAAATAGATTATCTTTGAAGATATGGTAGTTGAATTGGGTTTGAAAAAATCCAGATATACGTAACCTTCACTTTGATCAATGACCGATTGTATTTTATTTATTGATTCAAAGTCATTCATAACCTTTAATTCCTCGAAGGCATTTTTCCCAATTAACTTCTTATTGATATGATTGATATAGTTATTGTCTTTATCTGTAATAATAAAGTATCCATTTTTTCCAAATCTAAACTTTTCAATTTGACCAGCAACTTTTTTTTGTACATCTTTTGAAAAGTCATCAATATATTCACCCGTACCTATATACCAACCTAGTTCATAAATATTTTTTACAAATCCAATTTTCTTAAATTCTTTATCATTATCTTTTATTTTCTTCCAGTACCACTCTTTATAAGACTCATCTTTGTCTTTTAACAAGGAAATTGTTTCTTTAATAATAAATTTTCCTTTGGAATTTTGAAGATTTATTAGATTATGTCCCTCAAGTTTTGGCACAAGAGGATGCATTATATTGATACCTTTTATATCATTGAGAAAAAAGTAGCCTCTTTGATTGTTAAATCGTATATCTTTTAATGCAGTACGAATCATCAGTGTAATTTCATCTTTTGTATGTGTATCTTTAAATTGAGCATAGATATTAGTAGTAATAGTGTGTGCTTCATGAACTCTATTTATAAGTGATTCTTTTAAACTTTCAACAGTTGAGTCCTGCTCAGAAATGATATAGTTGTAGATATTATCTATTTGTTCTTTGATGGTTTGTTTTTTGTTTCTAATAAATTTTTCTTCAATGCTTTGTTCTAATTGTTTAAATTCTGCTTTGTTTTCAAAGTATAAAAAGGTAGTAATAAAGACTGAAAGAAATAAAACGAGTAATGGCAAGGCATATCTAATGAGTAGTACGAGTATTTTTTCGTTTTTGAAGTACATGAATATTTCTTTGTTTAAGGTTACCTAATTATACAAAAAAATGAATGTGTTTTTGATAATGCATGAAAAGGGAAATGAAATTCCCTCATCAAAGTTTAATAGTTAGTTATTTATAGATAACTCAGATTGTGCGAGAGCAACCCAAAAATCTGCTCCAGTTGTTAATATCTCATCATTGAAATCATACTTAGGGTTATGTAAACTACATCCACCTATGCCTTCTTTTCCATTTCCTAGTAAAATATAAGCACCTTTTTTCTTTTGTAACATCCATCCAAAGTCTTCTGAGGTCATCACAGAGCGACTGTTTCCAATAACAGCATCACTTCCGACAATACTTTGTGCAACATTTGCTGCAATTTGGGCTTCTTCTTTTGTGTTGATAGTTGGAACGAAGTTTTTCTCATATGAAAACTCATAACTTGCTCCATGGGCTTCACAAATACCTTTTACTTTGCGGTGCATCGTCTGCTCAATTTGGCTTTGTACTGCTGGAGAGAGTGATCTTGTATCACCTTTAAGTATTACTTGACCTGGAACTACATTTGTCGTACCATTGGTAATAAACTCAGTCACAGAAATAACAGCATGATCCATTGGATCAATAGCTCGTGAAAGGATAGTTTGTAATGCCATCACCACTTCAGAAGCTATTACGATAGCATCTTTACCAAGATGAGGCATAGCAGCATGATGTCCTACACCATTAATGGTGATTTCAAAGTTATCTTCAGCTGCCATTATTGAGCCTTCACGAACAGAGAAATGTCCTGTTTCAATTGAAGGAAAATTGTGTATAGCATAAACAGCATCCATAGGAAACCGCTCAAATAAGCCATCAGCAATCATGGCTTTTGCTCCCTCACCATGTTCTTCTGCTGGTTGAAAAATAAACAGAACTGTACCATCAAACTCGATGTCACCAGATAAATACTTAGCAGCTCCAAGTAACATTGCAGTATGACCATCGTGACCACAAGCATGCATTTTTCCTGGAATCGTTGAACAATGATCAAAGGTATTTTCTTCAAGTATTTTTAAAGCATCCATATCAGCTCTCATTCCAATACTTTTGTTACTTGTTCCTTTTTTTAGAACTCCAACTACACCTGTTTTTCCAACATTTTCATGAACTTCTATGCCAAATTCTCTTAATAAAGACGAGACCATTTTCGCAGTGTTTTGTACTTCAAAATCAAGCTCAGGATTTCTGTGAATCTCATGTCTCCATGCTTGCATTTCTTTTTGTAAGGCTTGTGTAAATTTTGCATCAGTATTCATATCATATATCCTTCGTTATATTTGCTTTAAAACTTGTTGTGAAGAAAGGCCAACTAATTGTTCATAAACCACTTCATCAGTATCACCTTCTGTTCCATAAAACAGAATCTTTGAATTTTTATCTATGCCTAACTTTTCTCTTAATTGTACATCTTTATTTGCACTTATAAAACCAATAATACCTGCAACAGATGATTCACCTGCAACTATAGGAGTATTGTTTTGTGCTAAAAGTTTCATAGTTGTACCCACTGAACTGTCATCAATGGTTAAAAATGAGCTGACAGTATTTTTTAATATATCCCAAGCTAAAAGAGATACTTCTCCACAAGAAAGACCAGCCATAATAGTTTCTAAGTCTCCATGTACAATAGTAGGAGTTGATTCTCTTGCACTTTGTAATAAACAATCTGCATTTTTAGGCTCAACTATTACAAACTTAGGTGCATCTTCACCATAAATCTCATGGAAAAAAGAAACAACAGCTGCAGCCATTCCACCAACGCCTCCTTGAAGAAAGATATGTGTTGGAATATCATTCATTTGAATCAATGATTCGTCAACCATGACTGTATAACCTTGCATAACATCTTTTGGTACTTTAGTATATCCTTCATAAGAAGTATCTGATACTGTAAAATAACCATTTTCTTGAGCTGTTTGATCTGCAACTCTTACTGAGTCATCATAGTTACCATCAATTCTAGTCACTGTTGCACCAAACTTTTCAATTTCTTCTTGTCTTTTAGGACTTACATGTGAATGTATAAAAATCTCACACTGGCATGAAAACATTTTTGCGCCCCACGCTACAGATTTCCCATGATTTCCATCTGTTGCACACGATACAGTTATTTTGTCTGTAATATTTTTATATGTTTTATTGAGTAAGTCTTTTGATCCAGCTTTTATCCCTTGTTTGCTTAACTCTTCTATTAGAAGATTAGCAACTGCATATGCACCACCCAGTGCTTTAAAGCTTTTTAAACCAAAACGATATGACTCATCTTTATAAAATATTTTGGCAACATTACTTTGTTGTGCCAACTCTTCAAGGGAGTGAAGAGGTGTTCTTTCATATCCACTCCAAGTAGTGATCTCATCTTTTGCTTTTTTAAATTGCTCTAAACTTAAGATGTTTTGATGTTGATAATCTTCTCTTACATTATTATCTTGATTGTCGTAAAAATCAACAACTGCATTGTATTGATTAAAATCTATCATAATTAACTCCTTGAATTTCTTAAGAATGATTGTATTACAATTAGTTATCTAGAGTCAAATAACTCATAATTATAGATTATATAAAGGATTGTTATATGGAATCAAATTTATTAAGAGTATTTTTAGCAGTTGCCCAAAAAAAAAGCATTACTCTAGGTGCAAAAAAACTAAAAGTAACCCAAACCAACGTGACTTTAAGAATAAAACAACTTGAAAAAAATCTAGGATATAAATTGTTTCATAGGGTTCCAAAAGGAATAATATTGACAAAAGAAGGGGAGACACTATTACCCCTAGCAAGTGAAATCATAAAAAAATTAGAAGAAGCACAAAAAGTAATGAAGAATGTGAAGGTACAAAACTCACTGATTATTGCCTCAACATTCTCAAATGCCAGCATGAGGCTTATACCTTTTTTACAGAAGTTGCATCTTGACTATCCTTCTTTACAACTGGAATTAATCACAGACAACACTATTCCTATCACACAGCTTTTATTAGATTATAAAGTTGACATTGGTTTTATTAATCATGAACCAACAAACAAGGAACTGATGGTTTTAAATACCTTTAATAATGAGCTATTACTCATTGAGCCTAAAAAAGAAATAACAAACAATACAATCCTTGCTCATGAACAAACCTGCGCTTTTTATGGCGGAATGAAAAAGTATTATGAACATATAAAAAATGTAGATTATGAAACCATTGAAATTGCAGACTTTGAAGTTATTCTAGCTTGTGTGGAACTTGGAATGGGAAAGACCTTACTTCCTAAATCAATTGTGAAAAAATTTGGATATTTAAGTAAATTAAAAACTACAGCAATTGATCCAAATATTGTTAATGTTTCTACTTGTATGGTTTGCAGAAAAGACAATGAACCAAAAAACAGTAAGTATTTAAAAAAGTTGGTTCTATGATATTCTCTTGGATTTAGAGCAAAATGTTGCTTATTTCTAAATTTTCTTTGTAAATATGTAAATATCTTGAAATATTTATTTTCCTTTAAACATAATTGTATATAATTCCGTCCGCTTAACTTGTTAATGTAACATTTACAAGTATAAAAGCGTATTAGCCAAAGTATAAATTTAAGATGTCAAAGTAGCTCAGCTGGCTAGAGCGCTGGTCTCATAAGCCGGAGGTCGAGAGTTCAAGTCTCTCTTTTGACACCATTTTTACTATTGATTTGGA
>Ga0209826_1002151_pt1 | contig 13171 bp, 12 predicted proteins | sample GOMGulsemesocosm_5_FD_184637 | JGI IMG/M metagenome (GOLD analysis project Ga0209826, IMG submission 184637) | Methane-oxidizing microbial communities from mesocosms in the Gulf of Mexico - GOM15C Gulf of Mexico (SPAdes) (version 2) | ecosystem: Environmental > Aquatic > Marine > Cold seeps... | reverse complement strand
TCCATCACTGGTTTCTTTAAATACATCTTTTAAAACTCCATGCTCACGCATAAAACTCATTGCTGCAGTCCCCAGACTATTCTGGTTATTATATTGATAGCCATCTTCCAGCATACGTGTAGACATCACTCGCCACAGTAAGTAAAAAATATCATCGGCATAACCGCCCATTAACGTCCCCGTCAGCAACACGGTTTTACGTGATTTATCAGCTAAAACTCCCATCGCCTGACCTTGAGCCGAACCTGCATTTTTATACTCATGGCCTTCGTCCACTAACAACAGGTCAAAAAAATGATCAGGCAAATAACGTTTGATAAATTCAGACGGTTGATAACCCCCTTGACCAAAACCAAAAGCTTGTTTTGCCATGGCCCTTTCCATCCGTTTGGCTTGTTTATCAGAAAAGACTAAATCGCCTTCCTCATCCATTAGGTTAATAAACTCATAAACATTATCAGAAAGCATGGTTGATAAGGTGTTAGCACCAAACCCTTCCAGCAATTTATCAGCTGTTTTAGGCCCTATCGTTGGTATTTTGCATATTGATTGATGCACCATTCCACGATAGTCTTTTGGTTGTTTATTACGTTTTAAAGTCCATAAAGGCGCATGGCAATACTGACATTGTTTCCTGCTGTCATTATTCTGATTAAAAATTGCAGCACTGATACGTTCAGCTTCATCATTAACGAGAAATTCTCCGCAATCTGCACAGGCAGCATATTCATGGGTGACAATATAGCTTCGCCTTGCTTGTGTTTGAGTTTCTGCAATAACGACACGCTCATATACTCGACGAACCACCATAACAGCTCGCCAGTCAAACCCCATACGCATGCGCACCCGTCCCAAAATATAAAATTCTGGTACCGTGGGTTGATGTTGACTATTCGCCCGTATTTTTAATAATTGACGTAAAGTATCTGGGCCATTCAACACCCAGACTTTGGCATTTTCAATGGTTTCCAGGATTTCCCTTCGCCATTTATAGACAAGATGAGGTGGAGCTATCACTAATGTTCTGCGATAGCCTTCAGTGAATAAAACGGCTGAAACAGCAATGCCCATCATGGTTTTTCCACAACCCATTTCACCGTTTAAAATTGCTGCTTGCTCATTCTGTTCTACCAATAATTTACAAACGGCTTGCACCCTTTCCCGTTGAGCATCAAAAGGGCGACGTTTTAAATCACTCATAATTTGATCCCATTGGGCATTAGGCACACCGTTATAAACAGGTGGGTGTTGTTTTGATACAGAATCCATTAGACCTGCACCAAATTCATTAAGAAACTGGTTCAAATCAACGATATTTGATTCTGCTTGTTCCTCATCCATAGAAACAGATTGTTGCTCTACCGTCTGTTCTTTTATTTGATTTTGTTGATTTAGTTTATTTACTGGGCTCATGGTTGTTTCTCTCAAAAAAAGGAAAACAGCCCCCGTCAGGAAGTGTTTTCCCGTTGGGTTTAAAGTTAAATTAATAAAATAATCAGTTAATTGAGCATCACTGCTACAGTAATCCATGTTCCGCAAAGGAATAAGATCCATCACCAATAATGATATGGTCAAGCACTCGTATATCGATACACTCCAATGCTTTCTTTAATTTTTGTGTAATCGTTTTATCCGCATTGCTTGGTTCTGCAAGTCCAGAGGGGTGATTATGGGCAAAGATAACTGCCGCTGCATTATGTTGTAACGCTGCTTTAAGCACTTCCCTTGGGTAAACACTGGCAGAATCAATCGTGCCATGGAACATTTCATCACATGAAATCACTTGATGCTGATTGGTTAAAAACAAGCATACAAAGACTTCGTGCTCATAGTGGGCTAATTTCAATTTAAAATAGTCTGCTGATTTTGCAGGCTCTGAAATTGTCGTGCCTTTAGAAAAGTAGCTATTATAAATATAGGTTGCTTCACAAATAACATCATCTTCATCTGCAACACGGTATCGACCGTTTGCTTTTTTGATAAATAACATGGGGCTTCTCCAGTTAAAAGTCACCGAAGAACACAGCCCACCGCAAAGCGAGGAATGAAATTCCCCAGTTGGGTTAAAAATATAAACGTCCGCACAATTTCCAAAGAAATTGACCACTGGTTTTGCAGACTCGCAGTGGTAAAAGGTGTTACTGAATACGCAGTAACGACGGTAGAAATTTGTTTAAATCACTCCATTTAAAGTTCTTTCCAGCACCCTGTTATTTTTCAAGTCGCTCGAAAGAACTCCCGATTACTCAGGCGTTCTAGGGTTAATTGACTCTAATTACTTAATGGTTAATATTTCACCAAAGGTAGGACTTTGGGCGGTAAAATCTATCGCTTTAATTTGTGGAACAAACACATCCAGCGAGGTTCTAATCTCTCGAAATTCACCATCACCTTGCGGTTCCAACACAAGCGACTGCTTTTTATCCTTAAAGGTATCACCTTTTATCACATAGGTTTTTTGTCCATCGTTTGAATGAACAACACCTGAAACCTGTCCAGCTGCCAGTGCTAATGCCAAGTGCCAATCTGATAAAGCCATTAAAGGTCGTCTATGGCCTTGTGTCGTGCTATTCATCTGTAGTGTAAATTGAGACCACAGGCAAGGATATTTTTGTGTCTCCTCTTGTAACTGTTGCTCATCAATACGCATGGCATTAAAACGAATTTCACCTGTAGTTTCTGGTGGAATTGGGTAACGATCATCATCAGACCAACACTGGGATTTATCATCTGAATCGCAGAACTGATCTAAAATTGCCAGCATCTTGTTATATGTTTCATCATAGGTTGATGTACGTCGTCTAACCCCAACGACAACCACTTGTTTAAAGCGTTGTTCTGGGGCTAAGAAAACACCTATGTTGTCAAACCCTGCTGCGATCCATTTTCTAAACTCTGGATCTAAAGTGTAATGCGGCACAATCAGTACCATCACGCCGCCATATTGCAATAGCCTGGCTGATCTTTGATAAAAAAGTTTTTCTAATCGCTTTTTACCTTTAGTAGGGAGTTCACTTGTTTGCCCCTTATCGGTCACTAAATCACCATAAGGTGGATTTAGCCACAATAAACCAAAACTTCTTGGTGTGATGATAGTATCTTGAAAATCACCGTATAAACATCTGTCCAATAATTGTTTAGCTTGAACCGATCGTTCCTGGTTATATTCCACACCAAAGGTCTCGACGGTTTGCATCTGCTCGGGATGATGTAGTACATATCGACATTCAGCCAGTGCACTTCCCTCACCTGCACAGGGATCAATAATGCGCATCGTGCCTGTTTTACAAGGCACTAACGCATGAACAATCTTTTCAATCGTTGCAGAATCGGTTGGGTAATACCCATTTTTTACAAAATTATGGGCAAGTTGTTGAAACATTAAAGCCATGGTCTTCTCCAAAAAAATAGAAAACCAAGTCCACACGGGAACTGGTTTCCCATGTTGTTAAAATTAAAATTTGATTATTGAACCGTCAATTGCCCCGCTGTTACTTTATGACTAATAGCGTCGTTAAACTCTTCTTCAGGTATATTGATACTCAGAAGATTCATTTCATAACCTTCGATCAGCTTTAACCAGTGTTGTTCTCGCATCAGACTAAAAACGGTTTCTTGCCAGTGTTCCAACAAAGGTAAATGACAGACCTGTTTGATTAAATTCCAGGTCTGATTAACTTGATCACCTTGACTTGGCAGTAACAAAAGGTATGCCTGCCGATTAACGTAATCAGGTGTTCGGGTGGTTTTATCAAACAACCAAACATGCACTAAGTCACCAAATAGATTCGACTTGGGCATTCTGCCTGTCATCTTATCTAAACGGTCAGGATTGCCAATTTTCACCGGATGGTTTTCCACTCTGACAATGCCAGATGATAGATAACCATCAAATGATAATTGAGATATTCCCCCTTCACTTGTTGCTAAGGTTAATCGTGCTAATAATTCTTGAATGGCTGTATCACGTCCCCAGCATGAAGCAAAAACCAAATAACCTTCATTACAAACCAATGCGTCACAATACACATCGTTTACTTCATTTATTGCTAACATTGTATTTCTCCTTTACCCCAGGAAAATACACAACCTCAAGGGAAAATGTATTCCCCTTGAGGTTTGTTGGTTAAATTTAAAAAAATTACTTCTTAGCCCAAAACTGTCCAATAGGATTAAAGTGGTAGCCTAACGATTTCAATCGATCTCGTTGTTGGCGAAAAAGCTTTCTATCAACTGTTGGATCAAGCTTAAAGCTTTCCTGCAAAGGCCAAAGTAAACCAAATAAAACGGCATCATCACACTGTTCAGGTTCATCATTTTTTTGACTTTCCTGTTCTGTATTTGACGAGTTAGTTGAATCAGCTTCATTCTCTGTTTCTGTTGATACGCTTTCTGACCCTTTTTCTTCATCCAAGGGATCTTGTTCTAAAGGTTTAAGGGCTTCTGGTTCTACTTCATCGACATTAGCCAAGGAAACATTTTCCAGAATAGCTCTAACCTCAACAACTAAACGACTGCCTGTTGAATAAGTGGATGAAAAAATTTTACTGATATCAAATAGCCCTTGATAACAGCCTTCATCATATTGATCAAGAATCTTATCTTTGACTGAAAACTCACCAATGTCAGTTTGTAATGTGCCTACTCGAAATGCGCCATTACGCCCATTGATGATCTTGATTGCCAATCGACCTGATACACTAATCATAATGCCTCCGCCTGCTGAGTATTTAACAAGATTATCGATAGCAATTTATGCTGAATAAATAATATTGCTAAACTTTGATATGACAGTCTTACTGCGGTATTAAAATTTGTCATCACTTCTCTCTCCTGATCAAATTAAGTTGAATTAAAAAAAACCGAGAAGCTCACACCCGCAACGCGAGGAATGAAATTCCCCGGTTGGGTTAAAAAAATTAAAAGTTAAACGTCTGCAACACTTCCCACAGGAAATGGCTATCGGATAAAAGCAGACTCGCGATAGCAAAAAGCATTACTGAATACGCAGTAACCACGGTAGAAATTAATGAGATATTTTTTCACATTACCTTCCCTTTACTGCAAAACGAAAGATACTCTGAAAAAATCAGATGTGCATGTTGCCTAAAGGTTAAATGCACATCTTGTCTGTTGTTAATTAAAAAGTTAAAGATAAAATCATGACTCATCGTTGTTAACAATTATCACTATTTAAAGATCTAAAAGACCTACCACTCTTTACAAAAAAAGCCTGTTTCCCGTTTATTAAACTGACTATTAAATTGCCTGACTCGTCTATTTGAGTGCTCTAAAGTCACAATAATCATGCACGGTCTACCGCACAAAGGGTTCCATCTTTTTCCGACGATGGCAGCCAGTGTGGTTTAAAAACAAAAAGTATCAAGGACACTTTCCCAGAAGATCCTGTTGTACAAGACATTCTGCGAAAATTACCGATCAATAATGATAAAGTAAGATTTATAGATCAACTCTTTACTTTTAACAAAGTAAATAAAGACCGCAAATGCGGTCTTTAATAAAAGATAAGACTTAATCAGCACCTGTTTCAGCTTCTGAGTATTCTATTTTTGGTTTATCTTGAACGGTTCCTTCCCTAGAGGGTGCTGTATAAACAGTATCACCATCAACTTTGACCCAGCCAATGTATAGCAACCGAGCCTTTAAGCTGATACCAACTTCACCTATTTTCTTGCCACTTTTGTAAGTAAATGTTTCTGGATAAAGATCACCGATTTTAAAACCTATCAGAATCTTTTTATTTTCCTGACAAGCATTATCTAAACGCTTAATCACTTTTGAAGCTTCTGAACCACTGACACGACAATCGAAATTGGTATATTCGATTGAATCTTCAGCTCCGTGAAGTGCTGAAATGGTACATGCCCAAAAAGGTTCGCCACGTTTAACAGGGACTTCACGTACCCGATTAACATAGCCCACACCTTGAGTATGAAGATCGTAGTATTTTGTTTGATTGTTTTCTGTTGAATTAGTCATAATGTTTCTCCGAAATGGAATAAAAAAATGGAAAAACACAGATTGCCCAACGGGGAAAAGGTTTTCCCGGTGGGTTTGTTGAATTGAATTTAGAGCTAAAGCCTAATATTCAGGCTATTTTGATAGTGTTGATTTTTTTGGGTTAACAAAGCTGATATTCGTAATTCTCCTTTTGAAAAACAAAGGAAAATACGCCACAAGGAACTATATTCCCTTGTTAGGTTTATATGAATACGTCTGAGAAAGTATCGCTCTAGGTGAATTGTCGTCTGTAACAATTCCCGCAGGAACTGGCTATCGGATATACAGACTCGCGATAGCAAAAAGTGTCACTGAAATGCAGTGATCACATCTAAAAGTTAATTTTTAACACAATTTATTTGTAACTACAAGAAAATACTAAATGAATTGCCCTTTTACTATCTAATTAGATAGTAATTGTAATGGTCAAGTTTATTTGGAAGTGCTTTAAACCCCAGAGCAAAAAGATCTATCCCATCAATGAATACATCGATTACCCTGACGGGGATTTCTTCTGAGACATAATCATCGAGTTGCTCTGGAAATAAAGTGACTTGAGTACGAGCCTCACCTATTATGAATCCACTCATCTTTCTGTACTTTAGTTTGAAAGTATGATTATAACTCTTCTGGAGTTTTTACACTCTGGGCTGAAAGTGAGCATACAATTAAGCAAGAATTTGATTGAAAAAGTAAGTGCCCTCAATGATCACTAACAACCCAGACTGATGTGTGAAAACTCCAGTCCTGAAATATCAAGTGGGGAACACCTTATAAATTTCGCAACATTTCTTACTGGCGTGGAGTTATTAGGTTAATTTGTTTAAGTAAAAATAGTTTTGTGTTGTGTCACTCCTATTTTTTTAGGCAGTTTTGAGTTTTCACACAGTCTGAACCCTAACCGGACACTGAAAAAACTAAAAAATCCTGTATTAAAGTTGGCCTAATGATTATATCGATACTGATTAATAGGTAATGAACCCATCGCAGATCTTCGGGTATTCCTTCTGGACTATCTGTTTTGCTCCGCTCCGCCCTAAATTATTTCAATACTATTTACTGCTAACCTCATCCGAATTGAATCTTTCTACCCAGCTTTGCACGAGAACAAAAAACACCGGTACTAGAATAGTCCCAATGACAACGGTAGAAATCATGCCACCAAGAACCGTAGTGCCCAGTGAATGGCGACTGGCGGCCGCAGCACCAGTTGCAATGACTAAGGGAATAACACCCAATATAAAAGATAAAGCCGTCATCAGCACTGCACGAAAGCGCAATTGTGCTGCTGTTATAGCCGCTTCGCGTATTGTACTGCCGGTTTTATGTTGTTGGCTTGCAAATTCGACAATTAGTATTGCATTTTTACTGGCTAGTGCTATTAATATAATCAACCCAACTTGGCTATAGATATCATTGTTCAAACCCATAATCAACAGGGCAACAATGGCACCAAATACAGCAATAGGTACGGTCAGAATAACCGTTAACGGGAGTGACCAGCTTTCATATTGCGCAGCGAGAAATAAATAGACAAACACCAATGCCAACATAAACATAAGCGGTGCTTGTTGTCCTGCTTTCATTTCTTGTAACGACATGCCGCTCCACTCAAAGCTCATCTGCTCAGGAAGATCTTTGGCGGAGAGCATCTCCATTGTATTCATCGCATCACCTGTGCTAAAACCTGGTGCGGCTGAACCACTAATTTGAGCGGAACGATAGAGATTGTGATGGCTAATGACGTCGGGGCCTATCATCGGCGATGTCGTCAATAATGTTTGTAGAGGAATTATTTTCCCTAAGTTGTTCCGAACATAAAACTTAAAAATATCACTTGGTGTATCTCGATAGTTTTGTTCGGACTGTATTCGAACTTGATAAGCACGTCCGAATTTATTGAAGTCATTAACATAATACGATCCTAATTGACTCTGTAAAGTATTAAAAATATCGCTTAAAGGAATGCCTAGGGTTTTTGCTTTTTGGCGGTCTATATCTATATAGAGTTGTGGCACATCGGCCTGAAAAGTACTAAATACACGCATTAATTCCGGTGCTTGATTGGCTGCCAAGATCAATCCGCGTAAAGCGGCAGCAAATTCCTGAATGTCACCGCCGCTGGCATCCTGAAGTTGGTATTCAAAGCCGCCAGTTCTACCTAGCCCACTGATGGCAGGTGGATTAAAAGCAAATATATTCGCCTGCTGAATCGATGCAGCATACTGTTGTACCTGATTTAAAATAGCCGTGAGTTGCAGCTCATCGGATTTTCTTTCAGACCAGGGTGCCAGAATGACTACAGCAAACCCGCTACCACTGGAATTAGTATTTGTGAGTATATTTAAACCACTCACTCCGATAATGTGTTCGATACCTGGGATTTGAGCTAAGGACTCGCCTAAATCCTGTGTAACCTGTTGGGTTCTGGGCAGTGCAGCTCCTTGAGGTAATTGAATATTGACAAAGAAATATCCCCTGTCTTCGTTAGGCAAAAAAGCAGTGGGAAGGTATTGAAAAGCCCAATAAGAAGCTCCGATTATGAGAATAAAGACAAATGTAACCGGAGCTATATGCTGAACCAGAAGTGTAATGATTTGTTTGTATCCACGAACACCCCAGTCATAACTCAGATTAAATCCACGTAACAACAATCCTGGCTTAGTTGTTGCTCCTTTGAGCAGCACAGCGCACAATGCTGGACTAAGTGTTAAAGCATTCAATGAAGAAATGGCAACAGCTAGCGAAACAGTCACCGCAAACTGTCGATAAAGCTCACCCGTGATGCCTGGAATAAAGCCGGCCGGAACAAATACGGCAAATAGCACCAGTGTTGTGGCAATAATCGGTCCGGTTACTTGTTGCATGGTTTTAATTGTGGCTTCGCGTCTGGATATGCCCTCGGTAATTAAACGCTGTACATTTTCAATAACAACAATGGCATCATCTACGACGATACCGATTGCTAATATCAAACCAAACAGGGTGATCATATTGATGGAATAACCCATCATTTTCAGCCCTGCCAGAGCACCAATTAACGAAACCGGGATGGTAACCAAAGGGATTAACGTTGCCCGCCAATCCTGTAAGAAAATATAAATGACTGCTATGACCAAAACCAAAGCCAATAGCAGGGTATAAAACACTTGCTCAATCGCTTCCTCAACAAAACGCGTTGTATCATAATCGATTGAATATTGCAGGCCTTGTGGAAAATTTGCCGATAAGCGCTGCATCTCTTCCCGTATCGCTGTAGCTGAATCGATTGCATTCGCACCAGGCTGCGGATAAATTGCCAGCATTGTTGAACCAAACCCATCCATACTGGCATTTGAGTCATAATTCATTGCACCCAATTCAACCCTGGCGATATCTTTAATTTTTACCAGTGCGGTATTTTTATCAGCCCGAATAATAATATTCTCAAACTCGTTTACATCAGATAGCCGACCCTTTGCATGCAGGGTATATTGAAATTGCTGGCTCTGGTTTATCGGCATTTGTCCAATCTGTCCTGCCGCTACCTGTATGTTCTGTTCACGAATTGCATGTATCACTTCCGAGCTGGTGACACCTAAACTCGCCATGCGGTCAGGGTTAAGCCAAATACGCATACTGTATTCACGTGCGCCAAACAACATAACTTCACCAATACCCGGTAATCGAAGCAGCCGGTTACGCAGGTGAAGCGTGGCATAATTGCTTACAAAAAGATCATCTAAAACATTTTCAGGGGAAAGCAAGGTGATGAACAATAAAATATCCGTTGCCTGTTTTTTAACCTGTATCCCTTGTTTGGTAACTTCTTCGGGTAATTTTGGTATTGCGCGAGCCACCATATTCTGGACATTCACTTGGGCCATGTCAGAATCAGTACCTACAGCGAATGTCACAGTTATAATAACCTGACCACTATTTGCGCTTTTAGAGGATATATACAATAAATTATCCACGCCATTAATTTCTTCCTCTAGCGGGGTAGTAACAGTGGCTTCAAGCACCTCTGCATTGGCACCCGGAAAGGTAGCAGTCACCTGAACAACAGGGGGGGTAATGGAAGGAAATTGTGCTACGGGGATTGTTTTTAGCGCTAATAGCCCAGTCAAAACAATTATGATTGAGATAACCAGAGCAAAAATCGGACGATCAATAAAAAAACGGCTAAACATAATATTACCCTGGAATAAGTAGTGAAGGGTCTTTATGGGTCGGATTAACTGCGCTGCCTGGTCGAACCTTTTGAATGCCCTGATAGATGATAGTCTCACCTTCTGCAAGACCTTCTTCAATGATCCAATAGATTCCCTGTCTACTACCCAATTTCACTGGTTTAACAGAAGCCACATTATTATCATCAACAGTAAGAACAAAATACCCGGATTGCTTAGCTTGTACTGCTGATTGAGGGATGACCAGGCGCTCATCAGTTTCACCTATCTGAATTACAATCGTAACGTATTGTCCAGGGACTAGTATCTTATTGGGATTGGGGAAAACGGCTCGCACCCGTTGTGTCCCCGTATTTGGGTTAACACGATTATCGATGAAATCGACCTGTCCTTCGTGCTCATAAATACTACCATCGGCGAAACGCAAACGCGGTATAACCTTCAAATTTAGTTTTCCATTCACAAAATGCAACCGCTTTCTGTATGCAAGAGGAATGCCTTCACTAACTTCCCAGTAAACATAAATTGGGTCAAGAGCAACAATGCTGGCAAGAGGTACGCTTTGTTTGTTGACCAGGTCACCCGCACTAAATTCTGATCGCCCTATACGTCCGTCAATTGGGGCCTTGATGTCTGTGTAACTGAGGTTAAGCCTGGCCCAGCGAAGTTCTGCCTGATTTACTGCAATTTCTGCAGCCATCATTTTCTCGATCGCGATAGCATTATCCAGTTCAGCCTGGCTGATTGTACGTTTCTTTCTTAGAGATTGAACCCGATCCAGATTCAATTTTTCTTTTATATGTTCGGCTTTAGCCTTTGCCAGTTTCGCAGTAATTCGTTGTACATCTGCCTCATAATGTGTTTTTTCAATAACAAACAGTAGCTTCCCTTTTTTAACATCGCTTCCTTCGATAAATTTACGTTCAACTAAAAACCCTTCAACCCGCGCCATCAGTTCTATATCTTCAGTTGCTTGTGTTTGCGCCACTCTCTCTACGGTTTCGGCAACATTGATTTTTTTAACCGAAGTGACAGTCACTGATTGAACAGGGGGGGGTGAAGCTTGTTTTTCTTTGTTGCTGTCACAAGCTGAAAGCAACAAAAGACTCAATACCAAACTGTGTACTAAAAGAGGATGTTTCGGTTTTTTCATAACGATACCAGGCATTTTATGTAACCCTCCAAATGATTAAGTTTTATCCCTTTCAACTAGGGAATACAGTGCGGGAACAACGACAAGCGTCAATAATGTGGAACTAATCATACCCCCGATAACTGCAATGGCCATCGGACCATTAGTATCCGCTCCGGCTCCTAATCCCAAAGATGCCGGTAATAAAGCTAATATCATCGTAAACGAAGTCATTAACACCGGCCGCATTCGAGCTGGGCAGGCTTCAATTAAAGCGTCTTTTACTTCTTTACCTTCGCTTCTTAGCTGATTGGTTAAATCAACCAGTAATATTGAATTTTTAGCTACCAATCCAATTAGCAACACCAGCCCGATCTGTAATGGTCAATAAAAACCGGACACTTTCTTAAGCTGCTTTTCTATAAAAATCTTTTTCAAATTGTAATGGAGATTGATATCCTAGTTTTGAATGAATACGTCTGCCATTATAAAAAGCTAAATAATCAATAATACTCAGCTTTGCTGCTTCTTTAGTTCTAAACTTTTCATAATTCAACTGCTCATGTTTAAGGCTACGGAAAAATCGTTCTGTCGGGGCATATCCCAACAATTTCCTTTCCGGCTCATGCTCTGTTGCATCTTCATTATATGAAGATGTTTACGATATTCCTTGCTGGCATATTGACTACCACGATCTGAGTGATGGATTATACCCGAACCTGGTTTTCTACGCCAAAAGGCCATCTGTAAAGCACGAGTACACAATGATGTTCGCATATGATCATCAATACTCCAGCCCACCACTTTCCTGGAAAACAAGTCAATGACAATAGCGACATAGAGCCAACCTTCCAGTGTCCAAACATAAGTGATATCAGTAGTCCAAACGGTATTGGGTTCTGTAACATCAAATTGGCGGTTCAAAATATTTGGTGAAATTGTCTCACTATGATTACTATCTGTCGTTATTTTGAATTTTTTGGGATAGCGTACTTCCAGTCCCAATTGAGTCATCAATCTACCTACTTTATAACGTCTTGCTTTCAGGCCTGCTGTCCCCAGTGCATCTGAAAGTCGACCGACGAGCGCCATAAACTTTTTCCTGATTACCCATGAGTGTAAGCCATTTGGATAGTAAGCCTGTAACTAATTGAAAAATTGGTGGTAATTTACATTTAAAAAACTGGGATAAAACTTTAACATCAATCAACCTCAGAATTAATCTCTATGTTTCAGTAAATTATAAGTAACCTGTCAAAGCAGCTTAGGCTCATGGGTAATCAGCATTTTAAACCGAGGCGGTCACCCAACTACAAGTAACAAGTCGTGAGTTATGATAGGGAGGCATCCCCACGGCTTTCTCATAAAAAATCATTAACAACTGTAGTACAATCCGAGCCCCTAAAATTTGGCACGACTCAGTGATACATGAACAGCGAATTACCCGTTAGTAACAAACAAACAAACAAATAAATAAATAAATAAATAAATAAATAAATAAATAAATAGTTTTGTAGATTTGTTGAAAAATAACTTGCCAGAGCATCAAGATAATCGAGGTAAGCGCCACACGCTAGTGTGGGTGATCGTTGGTTTTGTTTTAGCCACTTTGATAGGTCGCCAAAAGCTTTCTAGCGTTCACCGTTACATCTGCAATCGAGCCAATTGGTTAAAACAAAGGCAGGCAAACAAGCACAGATTATGGCTTTGCTGCGTGGCCTTGCTATTGAGCTGATCAGAAAGACATCACCCAAAAACTTTCAGGCTGCTATAGAGAATTTGTCCGATTCAATTGCTAGCCTAGAATCAATGCTCAGGCAAGTAAAGTTTTTATGAGAAAGCCGTG
>Ga0209826_1002150_pt1 | contig 13173 bp, 8 predicted proteins | sample GOMGulsemesocosm_5_FD_184637 | JGI IMG/M metagenome (GOLD analysis project Ga0209826, IMG submission 184637) | Methane-oxidizing microbial communities from mesocosms in the Gulf of Mexico - GOM15C Gulf of Mexico (SPAdes) (version 2) | ecosystem: Environmental > Aquatic > Marine > Cold seeps... | reverse complement strand
AATTTTCGAGCATGTGAGAGTAATTCGAATGACGAGTATGGTTTTGAGATTATCGGAATATCCTCAAAGTTATCTTTGGAAGTATTAATATCACCATCAAAGCCAGTCGTAAATAAGATGGGTATGATCAGATCAAAAGCCCTAACTTTTTCAACTAGCTGGTAGCCATTTATTTTTGCCATAATCACATCACTAATGATCAAGTCGATACTTTGTTCTTGTAGGCAAGACAGTGCCCCCTCTCCAGAGCTTGTTTGAAAAACGGTATAGCCTTCATTTTCGAGAATGGTTTTCGCAAGTAGCCCTAAAGCTAATTCATCGTCAACCACTAAAATATTTTCTTTACCTTTAAAAGATACCTGTATACAGCTATTGGAAGGATCTTTATAATTTTCTGACTCGTTTTTTGGTAAGTAAATATTAAACGAAGTACCTACATTAACCTCCGAATAAACATATACTCCCCCCTGGGAAGCATTAATAAAACCATAAACTTGTGATAAGCCTAAACCGGTACCTTCATCACCTTTTGTCGTGTAAAAAGGTTCAAATATCTGGCGTTTCACTTCATCACTCATCCCACAACCATTATCAGTGATGGTTAAACGGACAAAATCCCCAGCAATTAAATTATATCGCTCCGCTTCAATTGCTGAAAGTGTGACGTTTTGAGTTAATATTGATAATAATCCGCCATTTGACAAGGCATGTTTGGCGTTAATACATAAATTAAGGATCACATCATCAAAGGCATTAATGTCAACTTTACTCCACCATAAATCATCAGCTAAGGTGTAATCTATGGTCACTAATGCCGTCAGTGTTTTGGCTAACATTTCTTGCGTAGCCATTAATAAATCATTAATATTAATGCTGGTACTTTTCTTACTTTCTTTTTTTGAAAAAGACAGTAATTTACGGGTTAACTCGCAACCACGATCACTCGCAGTAATAATTTGCTGACAGTGTTTTATTAGTTTAGGGTCTTGTCCTAGCTCTAGCTCTAATAGTTCGCCAAAACCCGCTACAATACCCAATATATTATTAAAATCATGTGCAATGCCTCCGGTTAACTTTCCTAAAGCATCCATTTTTTGTATACGCTGTATCTTGTTTTGCTGTTCAGTAAAGGCGCTTAAGTCGTGGCAAGTACCAACATATCGAATATTATTCTTTTCATCTGAAGAAAGTTCAGCAATGGCTAAACTGATAGGAAACTCTTGACCATTTTTTTTAAGAGCCATCACTTTTCGGCCAATACCTATAATTTTTGCTTCTCTAGTTTGTTGATAGTTATCTAGGTAAGAATCATGTTTAACGGCTCTTGACTTTGGCATTAGTAACTTAATATTTTCGCCCAAAAGCTCGGTTTCCGAATAACCAAACATTTTTTCAGTCGCAGCATTTATACTTAAAATAATGCCTTTACTCGTGATGATAATAATGGCATCAATTATTGCACTTAAAATCTCTCGTTTTTCGCTTTCTTTTTGCTCTAAAAGCTTTAGTTGCTGTTGCTCTTCAGTGACGTCTTTAACAATGGAAACAACACCGATAACAGTACCACGATCATTTTTAATGATTGAGTTATGCCATTCGGTTAAAATAATATCGCCATTTTTTTTAATTAACGAATTTAAACTGTATTCGCCCCCTTTATTAGTAAGTAAATCAGTGCATACTTTTTCAATTGCTTGTTGTTCGTCAATAGGTACTAACGTTGAAATAAAATCGAGTTTCTTTAATTCATCTCCGGTATAGTTGAGCATTTTTATTGCAAATTGATTACAGTCGAGCAATTTAAAATTTACATCCCATTTAAATGACGCTAGCGGTGCTTGTTCACTATACAATTTTAAATATTGTTGTGTTTCTTGATGAGTAGTATGAAGGACCCGATGTTTTAACTCGCTGGATATTTTGCCAGCAAAGATCTTTAAAATATCTTCCCAATAACTATTTTTATCAATATGTCTGGTAAATAATAAAATTAATCCGCCGATGATTTTTGTATTAACATCAAAAATAGGCACCCCGATGTAACTTTGAATATCTTGTTCTATAAAAAATTTATCTTTTGGAAATAGCGTTTGAATATTTTGATGAAAATAACAAATAGTCTCGTTGGTGTTATTTATATTATTGACAATATCGTTGCAGGGGGTATTTTCAAGATTATAGGTAATATTTTCAAGTACTTGCATCTCGCGGCAATAAGCCACTGTTTTCATTTGAAGGCCATCATCAAAGTTATTCAAGCCAATAAGAACTTGGTCTGCTTCAAATAATTCAGCAATTTTGAGCGCAACATTATTAAAGAAATTAGTATCATCAGCCGAAAATATTAAGTCAGCGGTCTCGGAGATGTTTCTGAGTAAATAATGCTGTTCGGTTACATCATTCATTGAAATGTTAATAAGTCTTTTTGACTTATATTTAAATTCAGATATATCGTAGCTAATCGTTAATTCATCGCCTTGATGATTTTTAAGTTGAACAAGATGATTTTTGAGTATTTTATTCTCATTTAAACAATCAATAACAAATGAAAATTTATCTTTACCTAGCCATGTACAATCTTCAAATACATTTTTAGCCATTAAACTATCTTTACTCTCACCTAACATGTCACAGGCTATCTGATTAATTTCTTGCCGCATACCAGTATTTAAATCAATGATTTGTATGCCTATGGGGCTAGAGTTAAATGCAGCCGACACTAAGCTGTCGCGATCAGATGAATTAGGCATTGCCTTCACTTGTGATTTTAAAAACGAATATGGGTATATAAAAAAGCATAGGAACACTAAATATGTTGCTAGCCTCCATAAAACGATTGTAAACGATATAAAATAAAATTCAATCGATAAAAACGATATTTAGTATTTTTCTTTAAACTGATAAGATAGAATTACGAAAGATTTGACTGAAATCAATAATTGAAATTAGTTACATGTTATAAAGCTTTAAGGTAACCAATTATGTTTAAAATACTTACTTTAGGGTCTGTTGATCTTTCGTGATTAGATTTTGAACTAAAAAGGCAATCTCGTATAATTATTTCGCCAAAAACAGAAATACGAGATCACCATGCCCCGAACAATGCTTAACGATGAGCACTGGTCAAAACTAAGCGTTATAATGCTAAAAGATAGAGTGTATGACAAGCCCGAGCACAGAAATACTATGGAAGGTATTCTATATCGAATGCGAACCGGGTGTCCCTGGCGTGATGTTCCAAGGTCATTTGGTCATTGGAGTGCCATATATAGACGCTTTAACTTATGGTCAAAGAAAGGTGTTTTAATGAGGGTTTTCAAGTCATTAAGGTCTGAGCCGGATCTAGAGTGGGAGTTTATTGATGGGAGTATTGTTAAAGCACATCAGCATAGTACTGGCGCTAGAACCGAGGGTGATGAAGGCATAGGTAAAAGTGTTGCAGGTAACACAACTAAAATTCATATGGCGGTAGATAGTTATGGTTTACCCATTGAGTTTTACATTACCGGTGGTGAAGTTCACGATAGCAAAGCGGCTCCAACACTTATAGATATGTTGCCGAGTGCGGATTATATCGTCGCAGACAGAGGTTATGATAGTGAAGCACTTAGAGAACAAATAAGGGATAAGAATGCTATTCCAGTAATCCCAAGAAAGAAAAACTCGAAAGTAGGTAATGATGATATCGATTGGTGTTTATATAAATACCGTCATTTAGTTGAGAATATTTTTGCACGCCTCAAGCAGTACCGTGGGATAGCGACAAGATATGATAAATTAAAAAGAAACTATGAAGGTACACTCGCATTGGCATGCTGCATGATATGGCTGCCAATGTAAGTGGTTGAATTATGAACTTGAAAGATCAACAGACCCTAATATTTTTGAGAGTTAACAATTGAATAAATCCGAAAAGTTACTTACTCCGGCTCAAGTTGGGAAACTGTTGAGTGTGTCGCCAATAACCGTTAGGTTCTGGGCTAAAGAAGGACAAATAAAGTTTATTACAACTCCTGGAGGTCATCGCAGGTTTGAACGCTCTGAAGTAGAAAAGTTAGCTAAAAGTAAGCTAGATACTAAAAAAGGCAAAACTATTGTTATAGTAGAAGATGACAAACAGCATGCCGATTTATTGGTAGAATTTATTGAAGTGTTATATCCAAAGTTTGGGATTGAAGTTGCCTATAGTGGCTTTGAAGCGGGGAGCATGATCGAGAATATTAAACCAAGTCTTATTTTTCTCGATTTAGTTATGCCTGATATTGATGGTTTTGCTGTGTGCGAATATATTCGTTCAAATGAAGCCACTAAAAACATTCCCATTATAGCTATGTCAGGCTTTTCTCAGCAAGAACATACAGATAAAGTTCTTGCATCAGGCGCTAATACCTTTTTAATGAAACCAATAAAATTATCAGTATTAAAAAGAGCAATAGACTCTTTTATAGTAGATTAACCTAATAAACGGTTCATTTATAACGTTTCTTAAACCCCTACGACTTTAACATAAATAAGTATAAAAACGCTTTATCAAAGGATAAAATTGTTAATAACAAGTCAAGGATACAAGGAGGCTGTTAGCAGAGCCAAAACTTTCTTAGAACGAAGTTAAGAATTACAGCCCACTGACCAACCACCATAGCTTTTGCAATTTTCCGCTGCGCGAAGTCAACCAGCTCATTAAACAAACTGTCACCCTGTCGTTGAAGAATACTGCTCCTAGTCCTGTACAGCAGGGCGAAATAAGAACAAATATCAATTAGCAGTTAAGGCTTTTATTAACTCAGCTTGCTCTAAAATAATTTTTTTCATTTATTGTATTTCAACGTGTAAACGCTCATTGTTTTTGCAAAATATTGCTTTGAAGTATCCCAACCACCAGTTTGCACATCAATAGTACGCGAAACGACTATCGATGAATGAGCAGAGCGAACCATCTTAATTCCAGTAAATTCTAATGTTTTGTCATACTTGAAAAGGTTTTTTACGTTCCTCAAGCGAACCAATATATTCATCAAACAGACTAAATTCAAGTGAGCGTTCATCATGTTTTTTTGTTCAACCACATGTAAAATCCTGCCGCTTTTGAACTCAAAACAAAAAACATTGACATTATTGTGCTCAAACTATTTTGTGTTTTACCGTTTCGCGGAGTTAAGCCAGTTCTATTGAATTAATACCTGCGCATATAATTAATAATACTGGCCCTTCTTCCTGGGCAAAGCTAAGGGCCAATTGCAAGATTATTATTTAGCTGTAAGCGACTCTATTAATTCTGCTTGCTCAACCTTCATTTCTAGCATTTCATCTTTAAGTTTTTCAACTTCAGACTGTTCAGATTTTTGCTCTTTCTCGCGAACCAATTCTTTCGAACCAAGTCTAGATAGGGACGCTTTTCGAACTTCCTTAACACCAGCTTTATCAAGCGCTTCATCATACTTCTTTCGTACTGACTCAATATTCACATCCAGCAAGCGAATATTTTCATCAAACCTATTGTATTCTTTCGAGCCAACCTCGTCCTTTTTTTGTTCAACAACAAATCTTCTTCGATCTATTTTGAGCGCAAAGCTGAAAGCTAAAACATGAAATGTTTACAATAATTAAATGAGTCTCTAGTACTGACAATTCGACAAGTCAATAAATAAACACACTTTGTTCTCTAGTCGAAAGGTCAGTTCCTAGGCCTTAAGCTGACATTAGCTTTTTGTTCTTTTCTTTGATATGAAACAATGAAATAGGACATAATTTGAAATATACTGATTATGGTATATCATCTTAATTGGTTGTCTTTCAATGTTAAAATCAAAAAACCTGATCCTTATCATAGGTTTCACTCTTATTATTTTTCTAATTATTTCACTTGGAATAATTTCGATTTATAAAACTCAATCTTTAGCTGAGCTTACAGGAAAACTATACCGCCATCCCCATACTGTCAGTAACGCTGTTCTTAATGTCAATGCCAGAATTATATCTATACACAGAAACATGAAAGATGTGGTACTCGCACGAGATGTGGATGAATTAGAAGACGCTATTACAAAAGTACAACAAGATGAAGCAATTGTTTATCGAAAATTTAAAGTTATTCTAGATCGATTTTTAGGTGATAAAGCTAAGATAAGATCTACTCTTGAAGCTTTCACTAAATGGAAAACTATCCGCTCTGAGGTTATAGAACTTAGCCGCCAAGGTCGCTTTGATGAAGCTTCATTTATTACTAAAAATAAAGGCGCTCGTCATGTTGAATTGCTTACAACTGAAATTGATGGACTAATTGCTTTTGCTCAAAATAAAGCAGATGAGTTTTTAAAAGAAAGCGAGAGTGAGAAACAACAGTTTAACTTTTTTATCTATAGCTTATTTTTTGGCATTACCGTTATAATTATTGCCATTGCCTTCTTTGTTATTTATCGTTTAAATGTTGTCGATTTACAACTCAAAAAAAGCCAAGAACAGCTTTTTCACTCTAGTAAAATGGACTCTATTGGTAAATTAACAGCTGGACTTGCCCATGATTACAACAACATGCTGGGTATTATCATGGGTTATGCGACGATATTAAAGGATAGGCTTGCCAGTAGTCAACCCGAACTTATTAACTATGCCGAACAAATTAATAAAGCTGGAGAACGTGGTGAAAAACTGACGAAGAAGTTGTTTTCTTTTACAAAAAAACAAGCTACTGAAGCTGTTAAAACTGATATCAATTCTACTTTACTGCAACAGCAGGAACTACTACAAAAGACCATGACGGTTCGCATAAAGTTAATTTATGATTTAGAACAAAAAATATGGTCTAGTTATCTAGATCATAGTGAACTTGAAGATGTTATTTTAAATTTATCCATCAATGCAACCTATGCAATGAAAGATATTAAAACGGATGCTATCTTACGGGTTCAAACTAGAAATCAAACCTTAAGCAAAATTGACGCTGAACATCTTGGGCTGGAATCTGGAGATTATGTAAAGCTTAGTTTCAGTGATACTGGTTGTGGTATGGACGAAACCGTCAAAGAGAAAATATTTGAACCATTTTTTACCACCAAAGGAAGCAAAGGAACAGGACTTGGCCTTTCGCAAGTATTTGGTTTTGTAAAACGTTCTAAGGGAGCAACTAAAGTTTACTCTAAGCCTAATTACGGTAGTCAAATTATTTTATATTTCCCACGTCACATTGAAATAACTCAAGAAGAGGAATCTGTAATTAAAGAAAAACACTCAGGGTGGCATGGTAATGAGAGTATTCTTATTGTAGATGATGAAAAAGAATTATTAAATCTGACCTCTATGCAGCTAAAAGAAAAAGGCTATCAAGTACATATTGCTGAAAATGGTAAAGAAGCCATCGAGATTCTTAAAAATCACCCCATAGACTTAATGATATCCGATGTCATTATGCCTGAAATGGATGGTTATCAATTGGCAGATTATGTTACTAAAAATCACCCTCAAGTGAAAATTCAAATGTGCAGTGGTTTCTCAGACTACACTCATATGTATTTGGTTGATGAAACTCTCTATCAAAACAGACTACATAAACCTGTATGCTCAGAAAAGCTTTATACATCGATTCGAAATTTATTAGCCCCTCACAGTTCAGTTTAAGCAACTACCATATTGTTAACTCTAAATTTGTAATACAAACGTTGGCTAAGTTTTATGTCAAGATAAAGGTAGGTCTACGTTTTATGAACAACGCAAACAACTAAAAAAACTAAAATGACTATATTCGTATTTTTGTTAACATTGAGCTAGTGAGCATTAGAAATTTCTTCAGTTAGTCATAAGCTAACATTAGTCTAGGGGTCGTTTTGCAAACAGCAGCTATTCTGCTACTCGAAAGAAAAAGCAATTTAAGTGATTTTTATTCATAAATTATCTAGGTTTATTCCAGAAAAGAGTAGTATTTACTTTTTCAGCTTAAAGCTAGTTGTTTTAATAAAGTAGGAATATCAATAGGCTTTGCTAAACAAGTTTCAGCACCAAGTTTTGTCACTTCATCAATATCATTATCGTTAACATCACCAGAAACGACTATAACTCGTATATGCTGTTGTAGTGGGTTTTCTTTAACATGTTTACATACTTGAAAACCATTAAGGTTTGGCATTTTTAAATCTAACAACAGAATACTTGGTGAAAAGTCGATTAATTTATTTGCAGCATCAAAGCCATCAAAACTAACTTCTACTTCGATATTTTTTATTTTAAGCTCTAGCAAAATTTTAAGATATTTTGCAAAGTCTACATCATCATCAACAACAAGAATTTTTACTTTATTGTCAGAAGTTATATTAAGTTGGATATTTCTTTTTGTGGCAAAGTTCTTAACATCGTCAATTTTAAATCTACGATGTCCACCAGCAGTTACTTTTGCTTTTATATCCCCTTTTGATGCCCACAACCTAATAGTAGCCGTTGAAACCATTAGAAGCCTTGCAACTTCCCTTGGGGATAAATAATTTTTTTCTTCTTTCTGTAGTGACATATTTACAACTTAATACTGGATCTGATTGTTACATAAAACTAACAACCACACCTAAACATTAACGCTTTAATATTAATATATATCTTTAATTAATATTTTAAAGACGTTCTTTATAATCCCTTAACTAAACATGATCTAAATCAACTCCCCCTCAAAAATACTTGCGTTTTTTGCGTTTTCACTTGTTTGAACGCTTTTATTGTTTAGTCTTAACTAATCTTAAAAATACAATTTAGTTACACTTTTACTCAAGAGGGACTTATGAGACTTATCGATATTTCAATTAAAAAGAAAATATTAGCATTATTAGCATTTCCTTTGATTGGTTTCCTATGGGTAGGAGTAAATTCAATTCTACTCTCTCTTTCTACAAGTCATGAAATGGAGGATTTGACTAAATATACTAAGCTTTCTTCGGTATATAGTGAGCTAGTTCATGAACTTCAAAAAGAAAGAGGGATGACGGCAGGCTTTATAGGCTCTAAAGGGGCTAAATTTGCAAATAAATTACCACAACAAAGAGTTCAAACCTCCATTAAAATAAAACAACGCCTAAGTTATTGGCAAGACAATTCATTTGATAATATAAAAGTTCAACAATTAAATGATGATATAAATCAACTATTAAGAAAGTTAGAGCAAGTTCGTAATAGTGTTGATAAAATATCGATCCCTTTAAGCGACGCATTAACTTTTTATACAAAAACGAATGAATTATTGTTAAGTATTTCAGTTATAATTACTGAAGTTAGTACCAATGCTGAAATCACTAAAGAAACCTCTGCTTATTATAACTTTCTTCAAGGAAAAGAACGTGCTGGTATAGAAAGAGCTGTATTAACAAATACATTTACCGTTGATTCTTTTACTCAGGAAATGTTGGAAAAATTTATTACTTTAGTTTCAGAGCAAAATACCTATTTTTATAGTTTTAATGCGTTTGCAAACGAGCAAAATAGAAATTATTTTAAACAGCAACTTGAATCCCCTTCAGTGAATGAAGTCATAAACTATAGAAAAACTGCACTGAACAATTCAACCGTAGGCACATTTAATGTCGATCCTGAACGATGGTTTGAACAGTCAACTAAACGCATTGTGATCTTAAAAAACATTGAAGATAAATTAAGTAATTCTTTGTTATTACATACAAAGGCAATACAAGAAAAAGCATCTAGCTCATTAATGTTTAATGTGATTTCACCATTGTTTATTCTTATTTTAGTGTTAGTAACCAGTTATTACATAATTAAAGAATTGCATGACCAAGTGTTAGATCTGACTTCTGTCATGTCAAAAGTAAGTAATAAAAATGACTTAACTTGTAGAGCACAATACACCGGAGAAAGTGAGCTTGGGCAAGTATCAATTGCTTTAAATTTAACATTAGAAAAATTCTCTGGTGCAATTAATGAAATAGCAACATCAAGTAATACCCTTGCAGCAGCAGCAGAAGAAACATCTCAAACATGTGATCACAATTCAAAATCTTTAGTTGAACAACAAGACGAAATTGCTTTAGTGGCGACAGCAATAGAAGAGCTTTCAGCAACAGTAAAAGAGGTTGCAGGTAATACACAATTAGCAGCAGATTCGGCCAAAGAAGCAGATGAGCAATCACAAAATGGTACAGAAGTTGTTCAAGAGTCTTATCACTCAATCGAAAAACTTGCTCAAGAAATAAATGACTTAGCAGAAAAAATAGCAAGTCTGCATGAGAGTAGTAATAACATCACCAGTGTTGTTGATGTTATTAAATCAGTTGCAGATCAAACTAACCTACTTGCATTAAATGCAGCCATTGAAGCAGCAAGGGCTGGTGAACAAGGTCGAGGGTTTGCAGTTGTTGCAGATGAAGTAAGAACGCTCGCTCAAAGAACCCAAGAATCAACAAGCGAAATTGAAAGCTTTATTTCAGCTCTTCAAACAGATGCAAATTCAGCATTTAGTGTTATAGAACAAAGTCAAAGCATGGCTAGCGATGCTGTTAATAACTCTAAAGTGGTTGAGCAAACGTTAGGCGAAATTACCAATTCAATGAGCAATATTTTTGCAATGACAGAGCAAGTTGCTGCGGCTGTTGAAGAACAAGCAATGGTTACTCAGGATGTTGCAAAAAATGTTGTTAATATCGAGCAAAAATCAATGGAATCAACAACAGGTTCAACTCAAATTACAACAACGGCTCGTGAGCAAGCAATGTTAGCTGCAACATTACAAGAAATCGTTTCTACGTTTAAAATATAGGGATTAGAATTAATGTTGTTAAAGTGGGATGATGAAACGTTAAGTGTAGGGATAAAAAAAATTGATGAACAGCATAAAGTGTAAAATCTGAGTTGTCGACCTTCTTAGGTTAACTAACGGGTGTACAGTTGACCTCGAGAAACGCTCACAAAATAAAACTCTAACTTCTTCTGCGCACTTTTAAGTCATGCCAATGCAATTATGTGGACGAAAGTTATGGTGGCTTTCTCGACTGACATGTTCAATTGAAACATCCAAAACCAAAGTGCTTGATCAAGTTTGAACCAATACATATTAGTTGGTTAACACCAAGCAACTTTGTCGTACTTTCATAGGTTACGGTGTTTTTCAAATCTCATTTGTGCTCAACATTTCGTTTTGTGCCGCTTCGCGAAGTTAAACCAGATGTAATAAATCAACAACCGACGCAGTGGATGAATAATACTGGCCCCCTATTCCTGAGTGAAACGATGGGCCAACGACAAGACACTATTGCTTAGTTGTTAGCAACTTAATTAACTCAGCTTGCTCAACCATCATTTTTTTCATTTCTTGCATTTCATATTTAAGCTTTTCAACTTCAGACGGCTCAGGTTTTTGCTCTTTCTCGCTAACCAATTCTTGCAAACCAACTCTTGAAGGAGAAGCTTTACGAACATCTTTAACACCAGCCAACTCGATAGCTGCATCATATTTTTCTGAACAGGCTCAATATTTACATCCAACAACCCAATATTTTCAGCAAACAGACTGTATTCTTTTGAGTCAGCCGCATACTTTTTCTACTGAACAACAAGTCCTCTTCGATCATTTTTGAGCTCAAAGCTGAAGGCTAAAAGCTAAAACAAGAAGTGTGTACAACAATTAAAGAACTGGTAAGCACGGTTGAATTCCATGGGGTTCAAATAAATTTCGAGTGGATAATTTTTTCAAAAGATCGGTTCCTACCACAAAGCCGACCCTTTTTATGAATGAAAAATCGATCTCAAAACAGTCAGCAAAGCCAATTGCGGACATTAAGCTTTTGCAAATTCAGGATCATATTTAGGGTGATATTAGCCAAAATTTTCTGCTCACTTGTGGGGCTGGTTTAATCTCATTATGCCGTTGGCATTCGAATCTTGAACTTTAACTATGAGTCTGTAACTGTTATTTTAGAGGAAGCTGTTAATCGCTCACTGATGACTTTCCCCACGCTCTATAGGTAGCGTCCAAATGCTCGTTAGCTAAAGTTTCAAAGTCTGGATGGTCATGCAGCATTAGCCATAACGGTGAAGTTATCATGTATTTAGTGTAAATGTGGCGATTTAGTGACACTAAGCTTTCTTTGGTATAAATCATCAATTCATTCAAACTCGTATCATCAAAAAGATAAAGAATTGAAGGACAAATAGTGCTTACATTTTTCATTCCTCGGCACATTCTCAAGTAGTAGTCTACTGATAAAAATGAATCATTAATCCAGTCAGCATATAGGTTATTGCCATTAACTTTTTCCGAAATAGCAAAAGATAATAAACTATACGAGTTATCCGCCTCAAACGATTAAAATTGGTACTGTTCCTTGACGAAGGTGATTTAACTTCAGTTGACTATAATGAAGTTAAGCATGGAAAGTTACTTAATGATGGCAATCGTTTTTTTAAACTGCTTATAAATTTTATATATAAAATGGGGAAGACATGTTCATTATTAACAAACAGAATTTATCATTACAACGTCTATTGATTTTGATATCAATGCTCTTGCTATCTTCATGTTCAGAAAAAGTTGAATCAGAAATAGATATTACCCTTGCAGCGGAAATGAGTTTACTACCCGCAACTGTTTGGGTGGCAGAAAGTAAAGGTTTTTTTAAAAAACATAAAATAAACTTAACCATAAGAGAATTTGATTCAGGGCGCAATGCGTTGGAAACAATGTTGAAAGATAAGTCTATCAATATTTCAACCGTTGCCCAAACCCCTGTTGTTTTTAATAGTTTTAAAAGTGAACCATACGTTATTGTGGCGGCGATGGCGCATTCACTTGATTATATAAAAGTATTGGCTCGTAAAGACCGTGGTATTAAATCGCCAAACGATCTTAAAGGGAAAAAAATAGGGGCTACAGTCCGCTCTACAGGTCATTATTTTCTAGAGAGCTTTCTATCGAATTATGATTTATCACTGAAAGATGTTGATTTAAAAGATGTGAATGCTTCCCAATTAAAAGCAAAGTTTTTAGCCGGTGAACTTGATGCTATCACCACTTGGGAGCCGTATATCTATGATGTTCAAACTGTTATGAATGAAGATCAATTAATACTTTTAATCAGCCCTACACCTTTTCGCAAAGATTTCTTTTTTACTGTCAGTAAAACTTATGCAAAAGAGAAAAGTGAAGACATTAAACGTTTTCTCAAAGCCCTGATAGAGGCAGAAAATTAT
>Ga0209826_1002149_pt1 | contig 13174 bp, 6 predicted proteins | sample GOMGulsemesocosm_5_FD_184637 | JGI IMG/M metagenome (GOLD analysis project Ga0209826, IMG submission 184637) | Methane-oxidizing microbial communities from mesocosms in the Gulf of Mexico - GOM15C Gulf of Mexico (SPAdes) (version 2) | ecosystem: Environmental > Aquatic > Marine > Cold seeps... | reverse complement strand
AGACATAATAATGGGAGTATCTGCCAGAACAGGGTTTTTTCGCATAATTTGACACGTTTCAAAGCCATCAAGCTCATCCATTATCGCATCAAGCATAATAATGTCAGGTGTGTGCTGTTTGATTAAATCTAATGCTTGTTGACCACTTTCAGCCTGATCAACAATAAAAGACGAAGCAGTTAAGGCTGCGCTAGTAATAAGACGAAAGCTTTGATCGTCATCTACTAATAAAATCCTGTATTGTTGTACTGTTGATTTTGTTTGAGCTAAGGGTATAGAGGTGATTTCATTACTTGGTATATCAAGTTCCTGGCTTAATGCATTGATGATTATGGGCAAGCTTGAGCTAATATCATTTATTAGCTTATCAATATTTTGCAGTGACTCTTGTTTGCTGGTGCTTTCAATCGATGCTGCCGTGTATGCCAGACCTTGGGCGCCTAAGTTGGCACAGGATGATTTAAAACTATGGGCAATTTTGGTTAATGCCGTATGATTTTGTTGGTCTAAGGCATTTTGTAATCTATCTAGTTCTTTTGGCGCGGAATCCAAGAATAGGACAATGGCCTTGTTGAGTAAAGTCTCTCCTGATTCGGTTGTTAGTTGTCGTAAGGTATTAAGCGCTTCCTCATTTAAAATGGCATTGTCAGGTTGGTCGGGAAGGGCGAGGGCAGTTGGCAATAGTTGTTGCTCTTTGCTTTTAACGGGTAACCATTTTTCTAAAGTCTTTTGTAATTGAACGGTATTGAATGGTTTGCTGAGATAAGCATCCATGCCTACAGCCAGGCACTGGTCAATAATCCCTTTTTGTACATCGGCGGTTAGTGCAATAATAGGTAGGTGGGCCCTATTATCCCGATCTTTTTCGTGCTGACGTATTTTTTTAGTTGCTTCAAAGCCATCCATTTCAGGCATATGACAATCCATTAGAATAGCATCAAAATGTTGCTCGGCAGATAGTTTGACTGCTTCCTGGCCATTATTAACAAGTTCGGCTGTACAACCTATGTGGCGTAAAACTGCCATACCGACTTCCTGGTTGATAACATTATCTTCTGCCAATAGTATGTGTCCAGATAGTTTAACCAGTTGATTAGAGGCAGGAGATTGGACGTTTTTCGAAGTATTGTGAATGGGGCCTAAAAGAGCTAACAGGCACTGTAATAATTTTTGTTGAATAACGGGTTTATTTAGAAAACAGCTGATGCCATAACGGCTACTGTCGATTTGATCAAAAGCGATATTGTCAGAACTTAACATGACCATGGCCATACGCTGTATTTCTGAATCGTTGTAGATTATTTTTGCTAACTCAAGACCATCCATTTTAGGCATGTGCCAGTCCAGCAAGGCAAGTTGGTAAGTTTTGTTTTTTTGTTGTTTATCACGTAAATGATTGATAGCTTGTTCACCACTGGCAACACAGTAACAATCTATCCCCCAGAAACTTAACTGATTAGATAAAATTTCCCTGTTGGTGGGATTATCATCGACTATCAGTGCATTAACTCCTTGTAATATGGATATATCTGCTTTTTGCGTTGTGGTATCTGAGTTATGCTCCATATCCAGATTAAAACTAAAACACGAGCCTTGCCCCTGGGTACTACTTAATTTAAGATGCCCTCCCATCATGTCTACTAACTGTTTTGAAATACTCAAGCCCAACCCAGTGCCACCATGACGGCGAGTAATAGAGCCATCTGCCTGAGTAAAACTTTCAAAAATTAAGGCCTGTTGTTTATCTGCAATCCCTGGTCCCGTGTCACTAATTTCGAAAAGGACATTGATGAGTTTATTATCGTTACTTTTTTCATTCAATTTGACTGTTAATTTAACTTCACCTTGGAGAGTGAATTTAATTGCATTACCTAGCAGATTAACGAATATTTGACGTAAACGTTCAGCATCTGCCAAAACGGTTTGATTTAAATTAAAGGGTAAATCAAGTACTATTTCTAAGCCTTTATTATGAGCTTGGGAAGCTAATATTTCAACGGTGTCTTCGAGTAGAGTACGCAGATTAAATTCAGTTTTTATAAGCTGAAATTTCCCTGATTCTATTTTAGAAAAATCTAGGATATTATTGATAATACCAAGTAAGGATTCGGCTGAACGATAAGCAGTATCTGCAAGTCTTGTTTGACGTGTAGTTAGAGCGGTATTTAATAACAGCTCAGTCATACCCAGCACGCCATTCATTGGGGTTCGAATTTCATGGCTCATGGTAGCCAGAAATTCACTTTTAGCTTTGCTGGCTGCCTGGGCTTGCTCAACTAATTGAAAGGCTTCGTGAGTTCTTTCCTTAACCTGGTCTTCAAGCGTATCCTTTTGTTGCTTTAGATCACTATTTCGGCTGTCAATTTGTTCCAGCATATCGTTAAAAGCAACCCCTAGTTCCCCTATTTCATCTGTTGATGTTATGGTGGCTCGCTGTTGGTAATCTGCGGAATATTTAACATTTTTGCTTATAGCAACTAAATCCAGGATAGGGTCAGAAAGTTTTTTTGCTGTTTTTTCTATAAACCAGAAAATAAATAAAGCGGCAATAGCGAGTGCTAATAAAGCAAAGCCCATTTCTTTAAGTAAGCGCTGATAAATGTTATCCAGGCTGATAACTAAAACAATATGACCATAGTCCACTTTATCAAAAATGAGAGGTTTACAGACCTGCATGAATTTTAAGTTGAAAATGTTTTGTTGGCAGTTATTTCTTAAGTTTTCTGGAATGCTCTGGTTTTTATCGCGAAAATAGACAACAAACGGTTGTTGTTGTCCTGTTTTTATCACTGCAGCATAAATAACATTATTATGCGCTTTTAGGGTGTTTAGTGTTTGTAAGGCATCAATATCATCATTAAAAATTAAAGCAGGGGTAATGGCTAGTGATGTTATTTCAGTGAGTGCATTTAATTCATGCTGTAACGCTTGTTTGTTCGATAAAAGGGTATTAATGGTTAAAACACTTCCAGCGAGTAATAGCATTAACAAAATACTCATGCTGATAAGGAGTTTTAACTTGTCTTTTATAGAGGTGTTGTTTAAGTGAGTCATAGCTTTATTGTTGTCTTTTTAGCATTTTAAGAATTAGCGACTTTGTGACAGAGTGTCAACAATATTAGCCAGTTTTAAAAGCCTAGAGCTGATATTTAAATTTGATTGTTTAACGATAGTTAAATTAATGTTTAATTTTATCTTTCCTTTTATATCGAGGAGTCCGACCATGCCGCCCGCTTGAAGAAACTTTATGTTTTCACCTAGGGTTAGAATAGGCTGGTGTTTTAGTTCTATTAATAACGGTATTAACCTGCTTTGTTCCAGCTCGCTTAAGTAGAGTAATTGACATTGCTTTAGATTGCGCAGTCTAGAAAGATTGATGACATGGATAGATCTATTGTTAATAACTTTTTTATCAATACTCTCAAACGATTGTTGAACCATATTGTTGCCAAAAATGCATAGGTTTATAGTCGCTTCTGCATTGCTGAAAGCAGGCTTTGGCCAGCGCGTAAAGCGAGCAATATTAAGAGTTAAAATAGCCAGAACAGCTTGTTTTTCAACTGACTGAGGCCATGCCTGATTTATACTGCTAAAGAAAAATAGTATACACAATATCAGTGGTAGTATTTTATTTTGAGTAAGCATGATGGATACTGGCAATTAAAAGCTCCAGGTTAATTTTCCATACATACCTCTATCAATTTCGGTATCTGATGTTATAAATTCTTGCCTATATTCAAAATGTTTTTCAGCTAATAAATTCTGTCCAACTAGTGATAGTTCAAGGTTAGCAATGGGTTGCCACGCTAGGCGGATATCCATTGAAACATAGTCTTTAATAGTGGCGGTTCCAAATGAGCTAACCGCGGTATTGGTATCTACATAGCGAAATAGTACATCTAGTTCAATATTGTTCCAAGGTGAGATTGAACTGCGAAGTGATACATGTTGTTGCGGGCTAGAGCCAATAGTATCTATTGCATCTTGCTTATTAAAATCAGTTTTCAATAAACTGTAACTTGCATCCCAGCGCCACCAGTTTAGCATTTGCCAGACTGTAGAAACTTCAAGGCCATAGGTGTGGGCTGAGTAATTATTTTCAATTTGAAGCGGAAGTGGGATAGATTGAGTTACAGGGTTATACTGTCCAGGTTGCCCTGGTTCGCCTGATCTTAGATTCTGGTAATCATTATAAAAAGCAGTGAAATCAATGGATAGATTATTAATAAAGGTTGTTCTATATCCTATTTCATAGCTAATGACTGCTTCTGAATCAAAGTTAGTATTTCCTTCAAGAAGGACCTCTGTAGCTGGCCTTGGGGTTGGGGGAATAACTGTTTGTATGGTGTTCATTTCGTGCTCTAGACGGGATGGTGTTCTCACGGCTCTAGATACAGCCCCCCAGAAACGGTGCTGATGGTGAGGAGCCCACATAAGTCGAGCCGTTGGTTGTGCCTCAAAGCCACTATAATCGTTATGTTCAAATTTGGAACCTAAGGTGAACCATAAAGCATCATCAATTAAGGTTATTTCATCTTGGATAAAGGCACTGAAAAGTTGGTCGTTACGGTTAGAAGGGTTGACTTCAGTGAAAGCATTATTGCTGAAATTGTCATGGTTGTAACGATAAGCTGCACCCCAGACAATATCATTCCAATCTAATAGTGCAAAACGGTGTTGAATATCTATATCTATGACATGGCGGCTTTCATTAATAAAGGTTTCATTACGCTCATAAAAGTCATAAAAAACTTGTAAAGAATAGTTGGATGTTGAAGAAAATGTGTGTTGATGCCGAGCTAATAAGTTACCGCCAAAGGAGTCGATAGATTCATTGAGGTTAGTTTGATAAGGGGGGGCGATTTGTGGAAATTTAGAATTTTGATTTATTTCACTGCGATAAGCGTCTCCTTGAATGGTTAGCTTGTCATGTAAGCTGAGTTGTGAATCCATTCTAAATCCGCCTTGAACTTTATCCCAGTCATCTCCTGCTTCCCCCCCTAATTCATGCGTATTTTCATCTCGCTTAAAACCTTTTATATAAACTCTAGCTGTAGTGTCAGTATTTATTTTTCCACCATAACGAAATGAGCCAAAACCTTGCTCTTCAGTGCCTCCTCCAGCCACTAATAAACCTCCTTGAGTATCTTCAGAATGTTTAGTGATAATGTTGATCACACCATTAACGGCATTGGCTCCCCATAAAGTTGCGCCAGGTCCTCGAATGACTTCAATACGTTCGACATCTTCTAGCATTACATCTTGATTTTCCCAATAAACACCCGCAAATGCACGGGTATAGATACTACGTCCATCAATTAAAACTAATAATTTATTGGCAAAACGTCCGTTAAACCCTCGGGCGCTAATGGCCCATTTATTTGAGTCAATACGAGCAACATCTAATCCTGGGGCTAACCTCAAAGCTTCTGGTACAGAGGTTGCCCCAATGCGTTTTATATCATCTTGAGTGATCACAAAAATGGCGGCAGGTGAATCATTCAGAGATTTTGCCTTTTTTGCAACAGAGATAACTTCTACATTTAGTAAGTCTTCTACACTTAAGTTGATTAATTCATCTTGATTGGTATATGCGATTGTACTGTAGCTAAAATAAATGATTAAAGCTGTTAGGAATTGTTTGGCTGGTGTTTTTATAATCATAATATTTACTTGTATTTTTATGCATTTTAGTATCAAGTATAGAACATTATTAGTTTTTTTCTTTGGACACTGAGAAAATGGCGTTAAAAACATCTGTTCAATTTTCTATCAAAGAGCTGATTGGATTCTACGCGTTACAGAGGACAAGATAATCTGCTTCTCTCAAGTGAGAAACTATTTTATTCCTTTAATTTCATTGTTTAAGATGGATATTACAATGGGTAAGTCGTTTTGTATTTTTGTTAAAAGAGGCGCAATACCTTGAATATTTTCTTGTTCAGCACTGTTTTCAATAATGGCTGCATATTTTGTTAAGGATATAGCTCCTAAGTTGGCGCAGGCAGATTTTAAACTATGAGCAATGAGTTCTATTTTTGCGCATTCTTGTTGTTCAAAGGCTTTTTGTAGTGCTTCAAGTTGTTTTGGTGCAGAATTTGAAAAAATATTAATAGCTTTATTTAGTAGGTTTTCCCCATTTGCGGTGATGTGTTGTCTTAAATTATCTAAAGCATCACTATTTAATAATTCTGAACTGGGTTCTTTATTAGATGATTCTGGAGTTAAAGGTGGAGCTGTTAATTCTTGGCTATTGGGTAGCCATTTTTCCAAGATAGTTTGTAATTTCTTCTGGTTGAATGGTTTACTAAGGTATTCATCCATTCCAGCTTCTTTACATTGCTCAATGATGCCCTTTTTCACATCGGCAGTGAGGGCGATAATAGGTGTATGTTGGGGGGTGTTTAACGTTTTTTCATATTCTCGAATTTTAGTTGTAGCATTAAAACCATCCATAATAGGCATGTGGCAGTCCATTAGAATAAGGTCATATTGTTTTTTTATAACCGCTTCAACAGCTTCTAAGCCATTATTAGCAATTTTGGCTTGGCAGCCAATACTTTGTAAAATAGTTATCCCTACTTCTTGATTAACTAAGTTATCTTCTGCTAATAATATATTTCCGGAGAGTGTTGCTTGTTTAGCTGGTAACGGGGTATTTTCTAGAAATGATGTTTTTCCTATAAGGTCAAGGAGGCAATCTAATAATTTTTTCTGAATAACAGGTTTGCTCAGAAAATATTTGATACCGCTTTTTATACTTTGTTCATGATCAATAGGGGCACTATCAGAACTTAACATTATTAGTGATAAAGATTGTAACTGCGGGTCTTCATGGAGTGATTGAGCTAAGGTTAGTCCATCCATTTCAGGCATATGCCAGTCTATGAGGGCAGCTTGATAGGAGATATTGTGCTTTTTTGCATCTTTTAAATAGTTGATGGCTTGTGCGCCACTTGATATGCAATGACAGTTAACTCCCCAATACTCTAATTGATCAGATAATATTTCTCTATTTGTTGCATTATCATCTACTACTAATATATTGAGGCCTTGTAGGGAAGAAATATCAGCATTTTGTTGTGTTTTCTGGCTACTTTGGTCAAGGCAAAGACTAAAGCTGAAGCAAGAGCCTTGATTTAAAGTGCTATTTAAAGTTAATTCCCCACCCATTAATTCAATAAGTTGTCTGGAAATGGTTAGGCCTAGTCCTGTTCCTCCATGTTGACGAGTAATAGAACCATCTACTTGAGTGAAGCTTTCAAAAATTAACTCTTGCTGCTCTTGTGCAATACCACAACCCGTATCTGATACTTCAAATAATAAAGTAAACTTTGTATCAGTGTTGTTGGAGGTTGTGGAAGTGACTTTTAGTTGTATTTCACCTTCTTGGGTGAATTTGATAGCATTACCTAGTAAATTAACAAAAATCTGGCGTAGACGATCAGCATCACCCTTAAATGTACCGTCTAGATCTAAAGGTAAGTTGAGGATTAACTCTAGTTCTTTTGTGTGTGCTTGGGATGCGATGATTTCAACAGTATCTTCGAGTAAGTGGCGAATATCAAAATCATCATTAGCTAGTTGAAACTTACCCGATTCGATTTTAGAGAAATCTAGAATATTATTGATGATCCCTAATAAGGATTCAGCTGAGCGGTAAGCTGTGTCAGCCAGTCTTTTTTGGCGCTTGTTTAAGGAAGTATTAAGTAGTAATTCTGTCATACCTAATACACCATTCATTGGTGTGCGAATTTCATGGCTCATGGTGGCGAGAAATTCGCTTTTGGCTATGCTGGCTGCTTTGGCTTTGTCAGCAAGTTGGTAGGCTTCGTCGGTTTTTTTCTGTAAGTCCAATGTTCTTATTTGAACTTGATCTTCCAGCGTGTCTTTTTGGTGGTTAAGTGCTTGATTGCGATTATCAACTTGTTCTAACATATCATTAAAAGCAATACCTAACTGCCCTATTTCATCAGTTGAGGTAATGGTTGCACGTTGGTGATAGTCTCCGGAATGCTTAATATCTTCACTAATAGCAACTAACTCTAAAATAGGGTCGGAAAGTCTTTTGGCTATTTTTTCTAAAAACCAGAAAATAAGTAAAGCGGCAATAGCGAGTCCTAATAAAGCGAAGCCTATTTCTTTGAGTAGTTGTTGGTAGACATTCTCAAGACTAATAATTAAAACAATTTGTCCGTAATCGACTAGGTCAAAAATTAAAGGTTTGCAGACTTGCATAAACTTGAAGCTAAAAGTATTGGGCTCACAGTTTGTGGTTAGCTTCTTAGGTATTTTCCAATCACCTTTACGCAAAAAAACAGCAAAGGGTTTTTGTTGGTTGGTTTTTGTCACTGCGGCATAAATAACATTATTATGTGCCTTTAAGGTTGTTAAAGTTTGCTGGGCATCAGTATTATTATCAAAAATAAGGGCAGGGGTAATGGCTAGAGATGTTACTTCTGTTAGTGCGTTGAGCTCGTGTTGTATTACTTGTTTGTTAGATAAGAGGGTATTGATCAGCAAAATACTGCCAGCAATTAATAGCATCAATAAAAGACTCATACTAATGAGAAATTTTAATTTATTTTTTATTGAGGCATTGTGTAGGCGTTTCATAGTAATGTATATTTTTAATATTATGCTGTGGGCTAATTATTTGGTATAGGATAATTAACAATAGTGGCTAGTTTTAAAACTCTAGAGCTAATGACTAGTTGAGACTGTTTAATAATAGCTAAGTTTATAGTGAGTTGAATTTTTCCATTAATGTTTTCAAGGCCAACTATACCGCCAGCTTGAAGAAATTCCATGTTTTCGCCTATTGTTAATATAGGTTTATCTTTCAGATCAAGTAATAAGGGAATTAATTTGTTTCGTTCGAGTTCGCTTATATAAATTACCTGGCATTGATTTAGATTGCGCAGCCTTGAAATATTAATAATATGGATTGATCTTTTACTTACTTGTTTGTCTTTGATGTTTGAAAAAGATTGTTGAACTACATTGTCGCCATAAATACATAGGTTAAAAGTGCTTTCTGGTTTTTTAAAGGTGAGTTCTGGCCATGTGGTAAATCTAGCGATATTAAGAGTTAATGCAGCTAAAACTGTTTGTTTCTCAATAGATTGTGACCATACTTGGTTTGTAGTGCTAAAGAGTAGCGCTATACAAAGTATTGGGAAAAATATTTTATTTGAAGAAAACATAATATGCGTTGGCAATTAAAATGACCAGGCTAACTTGCCGTACATACCACGATCTATTTCAGTTGCTGAGGTGATGAACTCCTGTCGGTACTCAAGGTGTTTCTCAGCCAATAAGTTTTGTCCGACCAGTGATAGCTCAAGGTTACTAGCAGGTTGCCAAGCGAGACGAATATCCAGAGATACATAGTCTTTAATGTGAGTGGTACCAATAATACCCACTGCTGTACTGCTATCAACATAGCGAAATAATATATCTAGATCAATGTTTTGTTTTAATGACATGATGCTACGAAGCGATACTTGTTGTTGAGGGCTAAGGTCATTTTTAAATTTATTATCAACTTTGGTTTTTAATAGGTTGTAATTAGCATCCCAGCGCCACCAGTCCAGTATTTGCCAGACAGCTGCAACTTCAAAGCCATAAGTTGTGGTTGTGGCTTTATTGTTGATGGTGGTTTGCGCATCTGTAAACCCTGTGGTGGGGTTGGGAATGAGGGCCTGGGTGGTGCTTGACATTAAGGATGAATATTCATTATAAAATGAGGTGAAATCAATTGATACATTATCTATAAATGTTGTTCTATAACCTAGTTCATAACTAATGACACGTTCAGAGTTAAATTCAGGCAGCCCTACAAAACTTGCTGCAATGGTGGTTTGAGGGTCTACTGGTATTGTGCGCACTAATATTGATATATCATGATCTAAACGTGATGGTGTTCTGACAGCACGAGAAATAGCACCCCAAAGGCGATGTTGGTGGTGAGGAATCCACATTAAACGTGCCGTAGGCTGGGCTTCAAATCCACTGTAATCGTTATGTTCAACTTTTGCCCCTAGCGTGAGCCATAAAGAATCATTAATTAAGGTGATTTCATCTTGTAGAAAAGCACTGAAGAGCTGGTCGTTACGGCTAGAGGGGTTGGCCTTTGCAACATCGTTTTTACTAAAATCATCATGGTTATAACGGTATCCAACCCCCCAAATGAGATCGTTCCAGTTTAACCAAGAAAAGCGGTGTTGAAAATCTATATCAATTATATGCCGGCTTTCTTTAAATATAGCTTCGTCTCGCTCATAAAAATCATAATATATTTGTAAGGTATGTTCTGAGGTGGGTGAATATATATGCTGGTGACGACCTAACAAATTGCCACCAAAGCTATCTATTGTTTCATTAAAAGTAGATTGGTAGGGGCTTGTGAGCAGAGGAAGAGTGGTGTTTTGATTGATATGGCTGTGATACGCATCTCCTTGGAGAGTGAGATTGTCTTTTGTGCTTAACTGGGTATCTAGTCTGAACCCTCCTTGAACCTTATCCCTGTCATCTCCGGCCTCCCCACCTGATTTGAGAGTGCTTTCATCGTGCTTAAAGCCTTTTATATAGGCTCTGGCGGTGGTATCAATATTTAATTGTCCACCATACCGAAAAGCGCCAAAGCCTTGTTCTTCTGTGCCACCACCAGCGATTAATAACCCTCCTTGGGTGTCTGCAGAGTTTTTGGTGATAATATTAATAACGCCATTAACTGCATTAGCTCCCCACAAAGTGGCACCAGGTCCGCGAATAACTTCAATGCGTTCAACATCTTCCAGCATGACATCATTATTTTCCCAATAAACACCTGAAAATGCACGGGTATAGATGCTACGGCCATCAATTAATACTAGTAATTTATTGGAAAACCGACCATTAAATCCGCGTGCACTGACTGCCCATTTATTCGCATCAATACGAGAAACATCTAATCCAGGTGCTAGTCGAAGTGCCTCGGGGATAGACGTAGCACCTATGCGATTTATATCATTCTGAGTGATAACAAAAATAGCAGCAGGGGAATCATTTAATGATTTTGCTTTTTTTGAAACGGAAATAACTTCTATATTTAATAAGTCTTCTACGCTGAAATCAATTAATTCATTGTGATCAGAGTTGGCATTGGTGCTGTAGATAGATAGGCTTAAAAAATAAATTAATAAGAGTTTTAGCTGATTGTTTTTAATATGCATATATCTATTATTTAACTAGAGTGGGCAGATTTTATCGGTCTAGAGTTTGAGTGTAGTTGTTTTTTTGTAAGTTGGTATTTTATTGCTCTTGGTTTGTATAAATAAAGAATTAAGCTTGGATTGGTTTTGTGTCCATTAATACTAATTTATTCCATATATTTATGCTGATAAAATTTGACTTTAGGGCTTCTAGAAGTACAATGGTCGGTTAATTTGTGTTCAGGTTTTAGCCTGAAACTAATCTTCAAGTACCAAAAAGGGTACTTTAAATTGAAATAATTTTAGGTGTTTAAATGAGCCATACGTTATATGAAGCCAATGTACAACGCGTTCAACGTTGTGAGTTAGCCGTTCCTGGGTCGAATCCTGGTATGTTTGAAAAAGCAATGAAAAGCGGTGTCGACTTCATTTTCTTAGATCTTGAAGATGCTGTTGCTCCAGATGATAAATTGCAAGCACGTAAAAATGTTATTGAAGCAATTAATGATATGGATTGGGCTGGTCATGGCGTAACTGTTTCTGTTCGTATTAATGGTTTAGATACTCAATACATGGTTCGTGATGTTGTTGACCTAATGGAGCAATGTGGTGAAAAGTTAAACACTATATTAATCCCTAAAGTTGGCGTTTATTCTGATGTATACATGGTTGAAGCTATGGTAAATCAGTTAGAAATGCAGCAAGGTTTAAAGAATAGAATCGGTATTGAATGTTTGATTGAAACAGCATTGGGTATGGCTAATGTTGAAGATATTGCTAAACAAGGTGCTTTAGGCGGTCGTTTAGAAGCTTTACATTTTGGTGTGGCTGATTACGCGGCAAGTAATCGTGCAAGAACAACTAATATCGGTGGATTAAACGAAAATTACCCTGGTGACCAATGGCATGCTGCAATTAGTCGTATGACTGTAGCTTGTCGTGCTTATGGTTTACGTCCGATTGACGGACCTTTTGGAGATATTAAAGATCCAGAAGGTTATAAATTAGCGGCTAAACGTGCAGCAGCATTAGGCTGTGAAGGTAAGTGGGCGATCCATCCATCACAAGTGGAATTGGCTAACGAAGTATTTACACCGCCAGCAGAAGAAATTGATAAAGCACACCGTATTTTAGCTGCGCTTAAAGAAGCTGCGGCTCAAGGTAAAGGTGCAGCAGCTTTAGATGGTCGTTTAATTGATGCGGCTTCTGAAAAAATGGCATCAAATGTAGTTAAAGCAGCAGAAGCCATCGCTGCTAAATTAAAATAATTAAAGGTAGACCAGATATGAATCATTTCAATCTGTTATATGAAAAACGTAAGGGCTTTATGCATCTTGCGAAAACTTTTTTAGTTTAGATCAAATTTTATAAAATTAAATAGGAATACTATGGATATTCATGAGTATCAGGCAAAAGAAATTTTGGCTGGATATGGCGTAAGAGTCGCCGATGGTGGGTTAGCTTATAGCCCAGAAGATGCTGTACAACGTGCAAGAGAAATTGGTGGTGAAGTTTGGGCGGTTAAAGCACAAATTCATTCGGGAGCACGGGGTAAAGCAGGTGGCGTTAAAATCTGTAAATCTCATGAAGAAGTCGAGGCTGCAGCAGAAGCAATGCTGGGTAAGCGTTTAGTTACTCATCAAACAGGGCCAGAAGGTAAAGTCTGTTTAAGGTTATATATTGAAGCGGGAACTAATATTGCTAAAGAACTTTACTTTAGTTTATTAGTTGATCGAGCTCATGAAAGCATCATTATGGTTGGTTCTACTGAAGGTGGAATGGATATTGAAGATGTTGCTGAGAATAACCCTGAAAAAATCAATAAAATTCAAATAGATCCAGCGGTAGGTTTGTTGGACTTTCAAGCTAGAGAAATGGCTTTTTCATTAGGTTTAGAAACTTCTCAAATTAGCCCTGCAGTAAAATTAATTAAAGGCTGTTATCGTGCTATGCGTGATTTAGATGCCAATATGATTGAA
>Ga0209826_1002148_pt1 | contig 13181 bp, 5 predicted proteins | sample GOMGulsemesocosm_5_FD_184637 | JGI IMG/M metagenome (GOLD analysis project Ga0209826, IMG submission 184637) | Methane-oxidizing microbial communities from mesocosms in the Gulf of Mexico - GOM15C Gulf of Mexico (SPAdes) (version 2) | ecosystem: Environmental > Aquatic > Marine > Cold seeps... | reverse complement strand
AACAACAACGTTTAAGAAGCTACCTACCAGTAAACCAAGTATACCAACTGATAAGTATAAAAAAAGCGCGTTCTGCTCGAACGCAAGTATTATGTTCATATCTAAGCCGGTCAGGAGTCTCGCTAAAGAAACTTGTGAAAATTACGTTTCAAAATATTAATACAGGCTGAGGATTTAGTAGTCATAGTGTTTTAATCCACCTTTTTTGTTTTATATTTATTTTTATGTTTCATTTGTGCAGCTAAGCGCACGATTATTAATTAATAATAGTATATTAATAGAGAAAATGAAACGCCATTTAAGTTGTCGTCTAACAGAATTAAAATGAAACGCTTACCTAATTACTATAGAAAATAGTATGGCATTATTTTAGGGGAGGGATAGAAAACTACCCCGGTTAGACGATTTTTCAGAATACATCCAGCTTTTCCATAATTCTGGAATGTAGGTGTTTATTTCTTTTTTCTAACTCTTCAACATTCCATTTACCACACTTTATAATATCTTGAGTTATTAGGAATGGCGTAACTACATTGTCTTTATTTTGATAAGCTTCCATTTTTTTATCATAAGAGTAATTTTTTGCTTGAATGTTTTTTCTCATAGAAAGCAATGTTAGGTTAGCCAGTGAATCAGTCCACTCTTCTCGTTCTGCGGTACTAAATATGCTTTTCCAGCCAGATTTATCATCTGGGTTTTGAGGCAAAATATGCTCTAGATGTAACTTACCACCAATAGATATATAACTCTGCTTGCTATCCTCAGTTTTAAAATATTCAATTAGCAATAGAATAGCCCTGTCCCATTTTCTACCATATACCCCGCTACCCTCTAATTCCTCTTTGAATGTTTTAGTTGTTGAATATTTCTTTAAGCTTTCCCGCATTTCTGTTGATATATCAGATATTGATGCGCCAGATTTAATTAACTTCAAAATGTTAAAGCTGGTTTGTTTTATTCTTGCAACGGTAGCGCCTGCGACCCAGTTCTGGTAATAGTATGCAACTAACAATTTTTTTAAACCTTCAATTTCTGGATATTTTGTAAACAGAGCCGTAGACATAATACTTACCCAATATATTCGATGCTTTAAATATTTTAGGCAATATAAATATTTGTTTTCTTCAGTTAGAATTTTTACATAGGCCTCAGAAAAATCACCTATTTCTTTAATTATTTCTAAAGCAGTTTTTCCCTCTTTCTTAAAAACACTAATTAGCTCTTTATCTAAACGGCTTTTTGGGTTGGTTGATAACTTGTAATATAAATATGTGTTTAACATGCTATCCAAGTCAAAATTAGAAAATTTTAAATTTGAATTAATAGATGCCCACTTTGCTTTAAAAGCATTTCTATCTTCTTTGCCATCTAACTTTTGCATCAAAGTTGATTTCAATATATCAATAGAACTAAGAGGCATTCCTCGATCATTTAGCACATTAAAAATTTGTATTGCACTATCTTGAGAAGGGCAGGTTATAACTGTCAATACTACGTTTTCAAAAAACCAGATAACAAAGTCATCAACATTTATTTTATTTTCAGTAAACTTTTCTCCTAAGAAACTCTTTATGTAGTGTGCATTTTGAAGATACTTATTGTTGGGGAAATCCTTTTCAATATGTTTTGTCAGCTTGAAGTTAATGCCCTTTAAAACGGTTTCCTCGAAATCAATTTGATACTGCTCGTTTGTTAAAAATTTTAACTTTCTTTTTGTGTCTTCATATTTATCTTGAATTGAAGAGCTTATAAAGTCTTTTGCTTTTGGGCCTAGTTCCGATAAATATACATCTCTAAACACACATGAAATTATTGTGAAGGTAGTTGTTCTTTGCTGTCCATCAATAATATCAAACCTAGAGTCTGATTCATTATTTACTAAAACCAAAGAGCCGCAAAAATAAGTCTCTTTTATATTTTCAAGATAGGCTGATACTAAGTCATCTATTAAGTCTGATAAATTATCTTTATCCCAGGAGTAAGGTCTTTGATAATCAGGGATTTGATAAAATTTTTCATCATCAACGAGTATTTTTTTTAGGTTTTCAATCTCGGCTTCAATTTTCATTTATTTCTCGATATTTGATGGTAATGCTTATTTGCTATTGGTTGAGTGTAAGCTTTATTTGTCGGATAGGTGCGTAATATAAGCAAGTTTAATATAAAGTCGTATCGGACAAAAGTGCGGAGCGGAGCCATGAGCGATAGCGTGAAGAGTGTTATCATTTGGGTGATTCCCCCTTATTCCGTAATAAAAATATTATTTACTAGAGGACTTTAATGCCTATTCTCAACTGGCTCACCAGAGATGAAGATGTAAAAGCGACACAAAACGTGCCATATCGCTTACTGGAAGAAGTGCCTGAGCTTTCTTATGGGGATAATGGTACGGGGAACATGTTGATTCAAGGTGATAACCTTGAGGCGCTTAAAGCCCTTCTGCCATTTTATGCGGGGCAAGTGAAGTGCATTTATATTGATCCTCCATATAATACGAAATCAGCCTTTGAACATTATGATGATAATTTAGAGCATTCAAAGTGGCTTGCTATGATGTGGCCTCGGCTAGAACTGTTGCGAGAGTTATTATCTGAAGATGGTACTTTTTGGGTAAGCATTGACGATAGAGAAAGCCACTACTTGAAAGTTATATGCGATGAAATATTTGGTCGAAATAATTTTTATACTTCCTTTATTTGGCAAAAAGTTGATAGCCCAAATGATAACAAGGTGCCTGTGACCCCAGATCACGAATATGTGCTTTGCTACGAGAAAAACAGAGAATCTGCTACATTTAAGAAAAAGCCTGATTTATCAATTTTGGAGTCATATCGAACATCTGAGAAAGAACCAAGGCTCCATCGTGATCGCTTAGTAAAGAAAAATGGAGCCAATAGTCTCCGTAAGGACCGCCCAACTATGTTCTTTGAAATGGAGGCTCCGGATGGCACTACAGTTTTCCCTATACATGATGATGGGCGTGAGGCTCGTTGGGCGTTTAGTAAAGAAGGGATAGAAAAGCTAAAGAATGAGGGGCGGTTGGTTTGGAAAAAACGTGCACGTAATGGTGAAGAAATTTGGGTGCCGTATGCTCGTGAATTTGCTCCTGAACAACCTACTCGCCCGCATCCCACAATTTTACTTGATGTTAAAACTTCTAGGCAGGCAAAAGCACATCAAAGGAAACTGATTGCACGTGGAGAGTTATTTGAGACGGTAAAACCAGAGCAACTAATAGAGCGAATTTTTGAGATTTGTACTGATTACGGAGATCTTGTGCTTGATAGTTTCATAGGTTCTGGAACTACTCCTGCGGTGGCCGAGAAAATGGGGCGCCGTTATATCGGTGTTGAAATGGGAGTGCATGCCGAGACTCATAGTCAGCCTCGCTTACAAAAAGTCATTGATGGTGAGCAAGGTGGTATATCCGAAGCCGTGAATTGGCGAGGTGGCGGCGGTTTCCGTTTCTATCGTCTTGGTGCAAATGCATTTGATGAAGATGGACGTATATGTACAGATATTAGTTTTCCAGTCCTCGCGGCGCATGTTTGGTTTAGTGAGACCTCTACGCCTTGGAATGGCGCAGGAGATAGCCCAGCTATAGGCATTCATGGTGGTAAGGCTTATGCTCTGCTCTATAACGGTATTCTTGGTGATAAACGGCCACAAGGCGGAAATGTTCTGACAGGGCGTACCCTTGAAATTATCTGGGAAGAGATTCAAAAAATAGAAAAAGGATTCTCAGGGCAAGTAATTGTCTATGGCGAAAGCAGTCGCATGGGTGCTGCTCGCTTGAAGACAGAGAATATTATTTTCAAACAAACGCCATATGATGTAAAAGCACGGTAAGGGAATATTAATGATTTTAAAGGACTATCAAAAGAAGACTCTTTCAGTTTTACAGGATTATCTTGAGAGATGCCGTATATACGGCCCTTCGCAAGCTTACAATGAAATTGTAAATATCCCTGAACAGAAGAGGCGTCTTGGCCGTTATGCGCAAGGCTATAAACCACTCAATGGCTTAGAAAGCACACCTTATGTTTGTCTACGCCTTCCTACGGGTGGCGGAAAAACTATCTTGGCTGCGCGGTCTATTGCTATTGTTCGTGATGCGTGGGTTGAGAAGGATTACCCTACGGTTCTTTGGTTAGTTCCATCAAACACAATTCGCCAGCAAACGGTTGAGGCTCTTAAAAACCCACGTCATCCATATCGCCAACAAATGGATGAACAGTTTGAAGGGCGTGTACGAGTTTTTGATATTGGTGACTTCACTCAAATTAGGCCGCAAGATATCCGTGATAACTTAACTGTCATTGTGGGGACTATTCAGACTTTACGTGTTTCCAATACGGAAGGCAGGAAGGTTTATGCGCACAACGAAGATATGGAACCACATTTTACGCAAGTGCCCGATGCCTCGCCAAACCTTGAGAAAGTCGAGGGAACAAATAAGATTAAGTACTCGTTTGCCAATCTATTGCACTTGCTACATCCAATAATGATCGTAGATGAGGCTCATAATGCGGTGACAGGGCTTTCTCAAGAAATGCAAGAAAGAGTGTCGCCAAGCTGCGTTTTAGAGTTTACAGCCACGCCTCGCTTGAATAGCAATATTCTTCATAGTGCAACGGCACAAGAACTTAAAGATGCCGATATGATTAAGCTGCCGGTAGTGTTAGCAGAGCACCCTAATTGGCAATCGGCAGTAGATGGGGCTATTCAGCGGCGACAAGAGCTTGGAGATGTAGCAGAGAAGGATAGTAAATATATCCGTCCTATAGTGTTGTTTCAGGCACAAAAGAAAAATGAGGAAGTAACTGTTCAGGTTCTTAAAGATTACCTAATTGAGATGAGCGGAATTGCAGAAGATAAAATTGCAATAGCAACTGGCGCGCAACGTGAGTTGGATGGAATTAATCTCTTTGATCCAAAATGTCCAATTGAGTTTGTTATTACTGTAGAGGCTTTGAAAGAAGGTTGGGACTGCTCTTTTGCATACATATTTTGTTCTGTGGCGCGGATTAGAAGTGCTACAGCAGTTGAACAGCTTTTGGGGCGGGTGCTTCGTATGCCATTTGCTGAGAAACGTAGCCAACAAGAGCTAAACCGCTCTTATGCCCATGTATCTGAACCTAGCTTTTCAGAAGCAGCTAATGCATTACGAGATAAGCTTGTTGATATGGGCTTCGACGAAGCTGAAGCGGCACTCAATATTGAACATGAGTTAAGAGGTGATGGTGAGCTCCCGCTAGAAGGTGGGTTATTTGGTCAGGCTGTTAAGCCTAAGCCGACATTAGTTGAAACGGTTAAAACGGCACCGAATTTGAAAGGGTTGTCTGTTTCGGATCAAAAAGCCATATCTATTGTGGACACGGGTGCGGGGGATGTTGAAATTATTGTGACGGGTAAGGTTTCTGATGCGGCGTTAACAAAGATATCGGCAGTAGTAGACGGTTCAAAAAAAGAAGAGTTTTCAAAGAAAGTATCTACGTTTAAGCAGCGTATTGAAGTGGAGTTATCTCCAGCGGCACAAGGCGTACTTTTCTCAATTCCGAAGCTTGTTTCTGAGATACAAGGTGAACTAGAGCTTGCGGATTTCGAGGTCTTTGATGAGTTCCATGATTGGTCTTTATTGGACTACCCGACGGAGCTGTCAGGAAGTGATTTTGCAATCAGGGATGAAGCAAATACATTTGAAATTGATCTTGATGGTAAAGCGTTGGCTATATCCTACGCATCACAAGATGAACAGCTGTCTTTAGATGTAGAGGTTGATAGTTGGACAGAAAATGGGCTGGCTCTTGCGCTCGATAAACTCATTTCTGACCCTCGTTTTAGTCAAAGTGAGCGGTTGAAATGGTGTTTAGGGCATATTCACTATCTAGTGAATGAGAGAGGCATATCAACAAGTGCGCTTTGGCGAGCAAAGTTTGTTCTTGGGCGTAAGTTGGTTGAAAGTATTAAGTCACTCAAAGAGCAAGAAGCAAAGAAGTCTTACCAAAGGTTTTTGTTTGCACCGGAAGCTAAGGCAGATATTTCTTTTGATGATGCGTTTACATTCTTTGATGGGATGTATGACGGCCAGAAGCCATATTGCGGAAAATTTAAATTCAAAAAACATTATCTTGAAATTGTGCCTGAAATTGATGGTGGAGATAAGGGGGAAGAGTTTCAGTGTGCGGGAGCTTTTGAACGCATTTCTGAGGTTAAGCATTGGCTTAGAAATATATCCAGACACCCAGCGTCATTTAAATTGCCGTTAGCTCAAGGTTGGACGTACCCAGATTTTGTGGCGGAGCTTAATGATGGAAGGTTGCTTGTCGTAGAGTATAAAGGCGCCCACCTTCTCAGCTCTGCTGAGACGAAAGAGAAAAAACTTATCGGTGAGCTTTGGGAGAAGAAGATGGGCGGTAAAGGGCTGTATGTCATGGCGGTAAAAGATGATAAGGGGCGGGATGTTTATGCTCAAATGGTTGATAAAATCAGTTGAGATAAGTCGTTTTTTATCGGGAAATAATTGAATGTCAGCTTTTTAAATGATTTGCAGTCAATTATTAATGGAGGTGTAAATAATGTGGTCAGACTTGAAGTCAGGTTTAGACAATTCGAAATTATTAAGCTTCTAATTACTCCCTACATATAACAATTTGAATAAGGAGTATTACATCAAGCGAAGGGAAAATAAGTAGGATGGCGAGACTAACAAAAACAGGAAGTTCGCGTCGGAAAGGAGATGAGTTTCAAGATTTAACTGCTCTTCAATTAATACTTGAGACATATATTGAAGGCGATACTTTTCAAGTATACATTGAATATGATGAAGCAGGAGCGCTTGATGATGTTGTAGTTGTTCTGCCAGATCGAGTGGAGGCATATCAAGCTAAGCATGCAGTAAAAGAAAATGCTGTCTATGTTGCTAGTGACTTAACAGATGAAAAGAGTGTTGTTTTTATTGAAAAGTTTGCAAAAGGTTGGAAAAAGTTATTAAACAAATTTCCGGATCGTAAAATTACAACTCACTTACGCTCAAACCGTACTCTTGATTCTACCCTTGCAGAAATAGTGACCAGTGAAGGTTTTTTTGACATTAAATTTCTTGAAAACCGTTACCGAAATGAAAAGCGTAAACTTCGGAGTTCTATTTTAAAAGCATCTGGCTTGAATGAGGCAGAATTCTATAAATTCATTTCATCATTTCATTTCGATTTGAAGCAGCCCTCATGGTTGGCTTTGGAAACACATATTAAAGGAGTGTTACTTGACCACAAACTAGGGATATCAGACCGCCGTATTTTTGCCGACCTCAAGCGACTCGTAGAGGAGCATGCAATTGTAAGCTTTGAACCTATCACGACCGATACCATAGGTTCTTTTTTTAACAAAACGCAAACGAGATATTTATTACCCCAATCTTTTTTTGTTGATGATGAGAGATTTGTCAAACAACTTTCATTTGAAGAGCAGCTTGATAATCAGTTACTCAATGCTAATGGAGAATATGTTGTTGTAACTGGATCGCCAGGAAGTGGGAAGTCTACATCTCTTACCAAGTATTGCGATAATCTTGAAATCAATAAAGATAATCTTTTTTTCATTGTTCGTTACTATTGTTTCGTTCGAACCTATGATAATAGTCAAAAATTGAGGCTTGAGGCTAAGAGCCTAAGAGTTAATCTTCTTAATGAGTTGCAGGAGAGCTTTCCAAAAGCCTTAAATGACAGGCGGTTTGATATTAGTGAGAATCGTTTTTACGAAGCATTAGTAAGAGTTGCTGAGTATTGTCAGGCTAAGAATAAAAAGCTCATTATGCTTATTGATGGGCTTGACCATGTTGAACGTGACGAAGAGTTACGAGATAGTGTAATTGCTGCTTTACCAGCAAAAATTCCTGAAAATATCGTGATATTAATTGGTACACAAGAGCTAAATAAATGGACTCCAATTGCTTTAAAAGAAGGACGAAAAAACAGACATGTGACGATGCCTCTTTTTACCGAGAAAGAAGTAAAAACCTACGTTATAAAGCGGTGCGGAATGGAACTTCGTGGGGAATCAATATATCAAATATATAAAAAGAGCTCGGGGTTACCCCTTTACCTAAGATATCTTACAGAATTAATTGAAGCATCAGATAACTATGATACTGCAATAAATGATATACCTGCAGCAGTAGGGGGTGATGTTCGTATTTATTATGAATCTATATGGGCATCCTTTAAGTCAAAAGGTTGGAGTGACGCAAAATTCCTTTGTTCAGTATTGGCTGGTTTGGAATTCGATGTCCATGAAGATGAACTATTTTCTTTTCAAGAAGGAATTCCAGATATCCCGCGGTATGAAGACGCATATCATCAAGTACGTCATTTGTTACGAAAAGATAATTCGTTAATTTCGATATTTCATGATAGCTTTCGAGTTTTTATTTTTAATGAAACTAAGAATACTACAAAAGAAGTTGTTTCCCTTGGAATTTTTTCACGTTTGCAACAGGAAGAAATGCAAAGTTCACGCTGGTTCAAATACAGTATGTCTTATGCAATTAGTGCAAAAAAATATCAGTATATTTTAGAAAATATTAACCCCAAGTTTGTTGATGAAGCACTCATGCGGTTTCGCCCGTATGACGATATATTAAGTGGAATTGAATGTGCGATTGAAGCGGCAAGCACCTTGCCTAGCCTGTCCGAGTTAAGTCGTTTAGGCTGTCTTAAGTACAGCACTCATGAGAGATTAGATTGTATATTTCCGAAAGCTGTAATGAGTGACGTCCTTTTATATGAAGGGCGTATAGGTCAAGTTGTTGACTCTCTCTATTCAGAAGAATCAAACAAAATTACCGCTGATGATGAATATACGCTTCACGTCATTTTGAAACTTGTAGAGCTTCATAATAATGAGTTAGCTAGGAAGCTATTTAATGAATTTATGAAAGACATTAATAATGTTGATCTAGATGCTCAGAAACTGAAGCTTCTTGCTCAATGTTTAGGCGCATTTACGAGAAAACCAATTCGCGCAATGCGATGGCTAGCAAATATAAAGCTTGAACGTCAAATTCTTGAACCTGAGGAGCTTGCTTTAGCTTATGCTCCCCATCTTGCAGCTTATTTTGATAGCCTGGTTTCCAATGGTAGAGTTAGGGTATGCAATAGACTGAAACAGGTGGAATCGAAAGCATCCGAACAGTTAATAAGGCAATTTATAATTCGAGCAACTGCAAAATATGGGGGTATTGATGAGCTTCGCTCTGAGCTAGAAGACTACATTGAAAAGTTTAAAGGCGAGTCTAATCTTGAACTTGCTCTTTATGCATCCAAAGCAGTTTTACCCATAGATTTGGTTAATCAATTAGCTGGTCAGTTTGACTTTCCGCTTGAGGTTGCAACAAATAAAATAACCCGTACAGAGCTACAGAATCAGATTCTAAAATTTTCTTATTGGGCAGTTATATTCGGGTATGGTCAGAATCGAAATGTTTTAAAAGAAATTAGACAGGGAGTACGTGGATCAAATGCTGTTTTGGCATGTGCACAATTACATTTATTGAAAGTTGGAGAAGTCCTTGGCTGTCATTATGCCGGAAGAGAAATTGATTGGTTCAGTTATGCTACTGAGGCCATAGAGTTTTTAGAGCTTGCGGGACACAGTCCTGGAGAGCGGACACCAGATGCTCTAGATGCAGTTCGGTCCATTCTGAAGCAGTCTTTAAGTTGGCTTAGTGAAGTTCTAGTAAAACGAAGCCATGACAAGCTTTCTGAATGGGGATTGCTGCTAAAGAGGCTAAGGAGCTCGTTTATATGGACAACTCATTATGGTTTTGGAGAGTCAGAAACTAACTATTTTTTTGAATTCCCGATTTGGGAGGAGCAATCTGATTTATCGGAAATGCAAAGTAAGCTTAGGCCTATATTTTTAGATTGTGCAAAATCATACGATGATGCACTTAGTTTAAAAGGAGGGTCACGCGGTGAACACTTTCTTACACTTGCAGCTCTTGCAGCAAAATGTGGATTTCGAACAGATTCATCATTATGGCTGGAGCGTGGTGTCGAGACTAGCTTAGCCTATGGATACAGGAAAGACGTTACACTTGAGTTGCTGATCGATGTTTTGACCATTCTAGGTAAATACCGTCCTCAAAAGGTTCTTTCCGGAGCTGCATCTATACTTGAAATGATTAAGTGGGTACATAGTGCTACCGATGGTCGAAGTACTAAGCACTTTGCACAATATCTATTACCAACAATTGTTAAATACAATAGATCAGCAGGGCTTGATGTACTACGTGTTTACTATAAAGAGTTTGCTTCATGGCAGGCAGATGAAAGTGTTCAGAATTACATTCTAGCTCGTGACTCTGGTGACCCAGAGTACCTCTGGGCTCTTTGTGGGGTGCTTGACCCTAATGAATCGTTAAAAGTACGTAATCATGTCGTGGCGTTAGCAGTACAGGTAAACCCTGAAGTGTGGAAGCAGCGTTTATCGACTTATACAAAGACAATGGTCAACCCTAGGCATTGGCCGGATGAGCTATGGAAAAAAGTTGCAACCCAGTCAAACATGTTCGTTAGAAAGAAGCGTTACGAGCACTCGGAAGCGGATGTTGACAATAACAGTACATACACTTTAGATGGGCGCATCATAACAGAGAGTGAAGTAAGGGAGCTTTGCGGACAATCCTTCCGCATTATGTTGGATACATTTGAAAAGCTTAAGAAAGAAAATGACTATGTGTCAGAGTACTGCTTACTATCAGAGCTAACCAGTTATATAGAGAATGTTTCAAGTGGTGAAGAGCTTAACTTAATCAACTCTTTCGTTAAAGAACTTGGACATGATTATGGGGCGAAATATTTAGAAAAAATTGGACATAAGTACCTTTCTTTAGGAGATATATCTAAGGGACTAGAATGCTTGGAGCTAGCAATTCAGGGAAATCTTAATTCTGAAGCTTTAGGTGAGCTAACTCAATATGACAAGCAAAGGGCTGAGAACTTTTTCATAAAGGAGGTAAGTAAAAGGCTGCAAGGTGGTTCTTACCAAGCTTTCAGTGCTCCTAAAATAATCGCCACAGCATGTGATATTTTTAAACATGAGGAAATACTAGAACAAGTATTTGACGACTATTTGCTCCATTGTCAGCAACTATTCGCTCAGTGGCCGAGTTGTAGAGCCTTCGATGAGCTACGAGACTGGGGTCATATTGACAAAGAAGAAGAAACTCAAGTAGTGAATCTATTAGTTGACAGGCTTGGGACGCATGCTTCTGAGCTTGCTAATAGGTTGATTAGTTCTATTTGTTTGCTTGCTGAAACAAGGGGAGACAAGGTGCTTCCAATTTTAACTGAACGATTAATTAGATCTGAAGGCTTACTGTTGTGGCGGCTAGTTCAGGTTTTTACTCGTTTATCCTATAGTAGTCGAACTTTATTTAAGAAACATTGCCATAAGCTGACGCCGCTACTCGAATGTAAAGATACTTTTGTGGTGATAGCAATTACAGAGATGATTAAGTGTACATATGTAGATAATATTCAGCAGATGCCAAATGAAATATATTCAGAAATTGAAAAGATCAGTCGCCGATATTCTTCTGTTATTGCCTATAGAGAGTTTCGATTATTAAAGACCACACCATCTGATGACTTTATTGAGCTGACAAAACGGGCTGTGCCGTTTGCATTTCGTAGGCAGCTTGAAACGATATGTCAGATTCTGGGGTTAGATCTTGAGAGTGTAACTGCATACCTTGAGAGGCAATTACTTGAAACAGGTACTAATTTAGCAAAAGAGAAAGAGATTGCTATGTCTATGAGTAATGCTTTCTCGCATGCTCAAGGGTGGCCCATAATTTGGTTTATTTCAGACCTACATGTTCAACTGTGCTCGTTTTTGTATCAGCTTGTAGATGAAACGCTAACAAAAAACCGATATCACTCACAGTATGTTGAGGCTGTTTGGCGAGTCATTCAGTCTTGTGATCCTGAATATTCTTATTCGGAGTTAATTTCAATACCTGATGATATTTCTCCTCTTTCTGTTCTCAATAAAGATAGCTGGATAGCGCATAACAAAAACACGTCAGATATCATGATAGAGGAGGAGTTGGCCGATGAATGGGTGACGGTGTTTGAGTATAGAGAGCTGGCGCAAGACACTCTTTACCATGCTGAGCTTATGTCGCAGACGCATGTTCGTTCTGCTGTTGTCAAGCCAGAAGTGATTAATGATATATCATCTATTGCTTCTAATTCTTGGAATGATGAGGTGGTCACGCATCATCCGGAGGAAAATTTAACATGGCGTCAGTTCCGTGAGGCGCTATGCAATGGGTGTTCTCTTGATCCAGATGTTAATGAGGCATTTCTTTCTTTTACTGCTCAATTTAAGAAAAAATCTGATTTCCAGGGGTTTTATACGATTGCAAGTCTTTCCGCTGTGATTATTAAGGAAGAAGATCTCTTATTGGAAGGCTATTCCGTCTTTGCTAACGGAGAGCGTGTCGCTTATTTTGAGGCTTGGCAAGAGGGTTATTCCGATGAGGATTATAGGGATGAGCCCTTGTCGTTCGGTGTGCGGTTAAGAGTTAGTTCAAAGTTCATCAAAGAGGTTTGTCAAAAGATGGAAAGGGCATTTGTAATCCAAACGATTGAAAACCGTTTCGTAATGGAAAATTATAAACATGAGCCTAAACAGTCAGCATCTTATTCCTCGACTAGAATTTGGCCGATTAATGCTATTTGATGAGCAGTCGCTTTTAAGACGTTGAGTTGACTGTTGGACAGAAAAGGGACTGGCTTTTGTCCTGAACAGGCTTATTTCCGACAACTTTCTTATAATACGTGGGTTAAACCACCTTCCCGTTTAATACTCATCAGCTAATTACTTTGTGGCTCAATATATCTACATTTCGGATAGGCGCTACAAGCAATAAAGTTATTCCCTTTGTTTGAGCCTTTTGATGCAGTTCTAGTGACGAGAGTTGAAGAGCACCGTGGGCAGGCAGCTTTCTGGCTAGGGTCAACTTGGGCTGATAATCTTTCAATGACTTGATCAGAAGAGTCACTTGAAACAGCTAATTTAGGAAAGATCTGTTGCTGAATATTAGTGACACTGTAGTTATTACTTGCCTTGAACCGGTGAAGAACTAAATTAGCTTTTAGACAAGCGCCTTC
>Ga0209826_1002146_pt1 | contig 13191 bp, 7 predicted proteins | sample GOMGulsemesocosm_5_FD_184637 | JGI IMG/M metagenome (GOLD analysis project Ga0209826, IMG submission 184637) | Methane-oxidizing microbial communities from mesocosms in the Gulf of Mexico - GOM15C Gulf of Mexico (SPAdes) (version 2) | ecosystem: Environmental > Aquatic > Marine > Cold seeps... | reverse complement strand
GGAATGGCAGTGAATTTGTGCCTAAGCTGATGCTACCGTTATCAATGTCTTACGACCATCGTGTAATTGACGGCGCTATCGCAGCACGCTTTACTGTGCACTTAGCTGGCGTAATGTCAGATATTCGAAAATTGATACTTTAGTCGATAAAAAGGTAATTAATATTGGAGAAATTCAACAGTTAAGCGTAGAATTTCGTCCATAAATACTTAGAAGCTATTTTAAACCAATAAACAAGGTTAATGAGGAAAATTATGAGTGATATTAAAACTCAAGTTGTAATTCTAGGCGCAGGCCCTGGTGGTTATTCAGCTGCATTTCGTGCAGCAGATTTAGGCTTAGACGTAGTATTAGTAGAAAGTCGTGCAACCTTAGGTGGTGTGTGTTTAAACGTGGGTTGTATCCCATCAAAAGCTTTATTGCATGTTGCTAAAGTTATTGACGATGCCGCAGCAATGGCGTCACACGGTGTTACTTTTGGTAAGCCCGAAATTGATTTAGATAAAATTCGTGATTGGAAAGACAGCGTAATCGCTCAACTTACTGGCGGTTTATCGGGTATGGCTAATGCACGTAAAGTGACTACTGTTTCAGGTTACGGAAAATTTACCTCTGACAAAACGATTGCTGTTGAAGACAGTGAAGGTAAAGTAACCACTATCACTTTTGATAACGCCATTATTGCTGCTGGCTCTTCTGTGGTGAACTTGCCCTTTATTCCAACAGATGATCCTCGTATTATCGACTCAACTGGCGCATTAGAACTTGCAGATATTCCAGCTGAAATGTTGGTATTGGGTGGTGGTATTATCGGTTTAGAAATGGGTACCGTTTATAGCTCATTAGGCTCAAACGTTTCTGTTGTTGAGTTTGCTGATCAATTAGTACCTGCTGCTGACAAAGACATTGTTCGTGTTTATAACAATTATGTTAAAAAGCGTTTCAACATTATGTTGTCTACTAAAGTGGTTGCTGTTGAAGCGAAAGACGATGGTTTATACGTAACATTCGAAGGCAAAAAAGCGCCGGCAGAGCCAGTACGCTATGACAAAATTTTAGTGGCAGTGGGTCGTAAACCAAATGGCCACTTAGTTGCTGCTGATAAAGCGGGCGTTAATGTTGACGAACGTGGTTTCATTAATGTAACCAACGAACTTCGTACTAATGTTAATCATATTTTCGCTATCGGTGATGTGGTTGGTCAACCTATGCTGGCTCACAAAGCAGTGCATGAAGCGCACGTTGCCGCTGAAGTTATTTCAGGCAAAAAACATACCTTCGAACCACGCTGTATTCCATCAATTGCTTATACCGATCCAGAAATGGCTTGGGTTGGCGTTACTGAGCGCGAAGCAAAAGAACAAGGCTTAAACGTCGAAGTTGCTAGCTTCCCATGGGCAGCGTCAGGTCGTGCTATTGCTTCTGCTCGTACCGAAGGTAAAACTAAGCTGATTTTTGAAAAAGAAACCGGTCGCGTTTTAGGTGGTGCTATTGTTGGTATCAATGCTGGTGAAATGCTTGGCGAAATCTGTTTAGCCGTTGAAATGGGCGCAGACGCTGAAGATGTTGGTTTAACTATTCATGCTCACCCAACCTTGAATGAATCAATTGGTTTAGCGGCGGAAATCTTTGAAGGTTCAATTACTGATTTACCTAACCCTAAAGCGGTTAAAAAGAAAAAATAGTCAGGAACTATTTTTAACAACCACAGGTTGGCTCCGTAAGGGGTGAGTGCAGGGATAGCACGAATAAAAAGTAAGCATAAGTGACGAAAAGAGCTAACTAAAAAATAAAGCCTGTTATATCACGATATAACAGGCTTTATTGCGAAAGTAGGACTAATATTTGCTATATGAAGAAAAGTAAAAGAACAAACTACCTTGCACAAATTTGCTTAGCTGTTTTATTCGCAAATATTAATTTAACTTATGCCAAAGAATTTATTATTGGTGTCGAGGAAGTGAGTTATTATCCTCTGTATGACTTTTCAGCAACTAATGAAAGCAGACCAAGCTACAGCAAAGATTTATTAACGGCTTTCTTTAAGCAGCATAACTATTCCTACCGCTTCGTTGCTTTACCCATTAAACGCTTTAATAAGTGGTACGTAGAAAAAGGGATAGACTTTAAGTTTCCTGACAACATGATATGGCGTGATGACAAACAAAACAAATTAAATATCACCTTTAGCCAATCCGTTATAGAGTTAATGGCTGGCAGTTATGTCCTATCCTCTAACGCTAAATATAGACGCGATGATGTGAAAAGATTAGCGACTATTTTTGGCTTCTCCCCAACGTTATGGTTTGACAAAGTTGCCACTAAAGAGATTGAGTTAATAGAAGAAAATAGCCCGTTAAGCATAGTAAAACATGTGCTTCATGGTAATGTTGATGCCACGAATATTGACTCTAATGTCATCAGACACAATTTAAAATTATTGAAAAACCCTCAAACCATTATTCTGAATACCCATATTAAGCACGAAGTATTCAGCTATTATTTATCTTCGATTAAACATCCTGAAATCATCAAACAGTTTGATGACTTTTTACAAAATAATGCCAAGTTAGTATTACAACTTAAGAAAAAATACGGCATTATCGAAGACTTCTAAACAGTATTTGTACTTTAGCTTTTACTGATATTCCCCGTATTTTTGAGTTATAAAAAACTGACTTTTTCTTGATAGCTACTAAAATAGAAGCTTACAAACACTCAATAAACAAGTGCACAAGTAAACGTTCAACTTTTGCTGAATTGGCAGTAAATTGAATACCTAACGTCATCTTGCCATTTTCATATCTTTGATTACATACTCGCGCTACTATTGCTAATTCCCCTTCGATGGGACTTTGCACGAATAGGGTGAGCTGTTGATTTTTTAGGTTAGATAATTTTTCCGATGTTTTAAAAGAAAAACCACAGCCGCGTGGCGATATATCGACAATAATACCTTGAAATTCTGACAGCAAACTCAATAATTCAGAGCCAATAAATTTTAGCTTGGCAGGTAAATGGGCTTGAGTACGAGCATGACGACGCAATTGTCGATTATAGATGTGTAATGGATACTCGATAACAAAGCATTTTTCTGGGAGCTGCACGATAGACTTTATGGTTGAATCAAAAGAAAAACACTCACCTTGTTGCTGCTCTTCAGCAGTGCTTTCAATACTAGCTGTAACCGGCGCAAGGTAGCGAATAAAAACAGACCTCCCTACAGATAAAGCCTCAGTATAATCATGAGTACGAATACCAACCGGGTATTTTAAAATAATATATTGGCCAAAAGCATAACCAATAAGAGGTAACTTTAGCCGCACATCGGCTAGCTGCTCAAGTTGTACATCAAGTAACTGACCGGGCAATAGTTCAAAGATGCTGGTATTAATTTTATTTGTTTCAACTGAGAGGTTAGTCATAATATCCGTATTTTGTTTTTAGTCGATAGCACAAATAGTAAACAAGTAAGCTAACAATGGCAAATTTCAATCTTTTACTGTGTTAGCTCCTTTACGATTTTGTTTTGAACGCATTTTTCTACCCAATTTATATTCTTTTTCCAAATAGCTTTCTGCTTTATACTCGCTAAAACTAATAAAAATTATTATTGGAAACCACCTTGAAACTTACCTTGAAGACTCTAAATAACAAACTCGCCAAACTCGCTTCTTTAACCGTCTTGGCACTGCTATCAATATCATTACTCAATGCTTGTCAGTCAACTACAGATCAAGCCAATAACATAAAGACTTCGTCTGAGACAAAGCAAGCATCCGCGAGTTTTTCGCCTCGCGCTGAAAACAAATATCTCACTCAAGAACAAGCATTTAAACGTTCGGCACGTGTCTCTAATGTTGACTATCAACTTGATTTTCAGCTAACGGGTGAGGAAAGATTTTCCGCTAGCTCAACCATTAACTTTGACCTAAATGATGCTAACACCCCATTAACTCTTGATTTGAATGAAGCACAATTGACCCGCTTAGTTATCAATGGCCAGTCATTAACCACAGAGCAAGTTAAGCAAAGTTATAACCAATGGTTTATCACTTTATCGGCTAAGTATTTAGTCAAAGGCAATAACAAGGTTGTGGTCAATTTTACCCGCCAGCACAGCACCAATGGCGAAGGTTTACATCGTTTTGAAGACCCTGTAGATGGCAAAGTGTATCTATATTCTCATTTTGAGCCTGCCGCCGCCCAACAAATGTTTGCGCTATTTGATCAGCCCGATCTAAAAGCGACTTTTGCAATGACAGTGTCTGCGCCAAAAAACTGGATGGTATTTTCTGCCAGTCGAGAGAGCAAAACTATAGAGCAAGAAGATTTTACTATTTGGAGTTTTCCTAAAAGCCCTAAATTAAGCCCTTATAATTTTTCATTACATGCTGGCCCTTACCGAATGTGGCAAGACAATAGTGGTAAATATCCACTGCGCTTATTTGCGCGCCAATCAGTGGCTAATCAAATAACGCCTGAGCATTGGTTTACTTATACCAAGCAAGGCTTTGAATTTTTTGATGATTACTTTGGCATTGACTACCCCTTTAAAAAATATGATCAAGTACTCGTGCCTGATTTTTTATACGGCGCCATGGAAAACGCTGCCGCAGTTACCTTTGCCGAAGGAAGCTTTTTAACCAATGGCGAAATGAGCGAAAGTCGTCGCCAAACGCTTGCTAGCGTAATAATGCACGAAATGGCGCACCAATGGTTTGGTAATTTAGCGACGATGAAATGGTGGAATGGCCTGTGGTTAAATGAAAGTTTTGCCGCTTTTATGGCCACGTTAGCCACCAGTGAAGCGACCGAATTTGATCATGCTTGGCGCAGCTTTTATGCTCATGGTAAGCAAAGTGCCTATCGTGCCGATCAACAAATAACCACTCATCCTATTGAAGTACCCGTGCCTTCCACCGCTAATGCTTTCGATAATATTGATGCCATTACCTACTCGAAAGGGGCTTCGGTGTTAAACCAATTACGTCATTTATTAGGTGAAAAGACATTCCAGCAAGGTATTCACAATTACCTTAAAGATAATGCTTATAAAAATGCCGTATTGGATGACTTCATTAACAGTTTAGCCAAAGCCAGTGGTAAAGATTTAACTCAATGGCAGCAAAAATGGCTTTATCAAGCAGGTGTAAATACCATTGAAGTGAATTATCAGTGCCAACAAGACAAAATAACCTCCTTTGAACTTTTACAAACAGCTGACCAAAGCCAGCCAACATTGCGTGAACAAAAAGTGCAAATAGCCTTGTTTAAAACCCAAAAGCCTGGTTTTAATCTTATAAAAAAAGTGGCGGTTATTTATCAGGGCAAAAACACGCTTGTTGATGAGTTAATAGGTACCTCATGCCCTGACTTAGTGTATCCAAACTACCAAGATTGGGCCTTTGTTAAAGTCAATTTAGATAAACGATCGTTCGCGACCACTAAAAATTATTTAGCACAAATTCAAGAGCCACTACTGCGTTCTATGTTATGGCAAAGCCTTTGGGATAGTGTTCGTGATGGCAAACTAGCACTCAATGAATATTTACAAGTCGCGTTAGCCAATGCACCGCTAGAACAAGACTACACCACGTTAGGGCAAGTGTTAGGGCAAATATCATCGGCAAAAGTCTATCTTAATAAAGCCTTAGGTTCTCAGCATGATTATGTTAAAAACATCGCCTTACAATTGGAAGAAATTACTTGGCAGAGCACAAGAACCAATAGCGATAATAAAAACATGCAGCGTCGCTGGTTTAACGCTTACTTAAATTTTGCCCACTCTGAAACTGCTTTAGCTAACCTACATAAATTGTTAACGGGACAGCATTCATTAGAAAACTTAACCATCAATCAAGATATGCGTTGGGATATTATCGCGCAACTTAGTCGCTACAACTATGCAAAGGCAGGTGATTTGATTGCTGATGAATTAACCGTAGACGGTTCAGATTCAGGTCAAAAAGCCGCTATTTATGCACAGGTTATTACGCCCAATGCACAAGTCAAAACAGCTTGGCTCACGAAAATTCAACAACAAAATAGCGAACTAGCCTTTTCTAAATTACGCACGGCTATGTCAGCACTTTATCCAAGTGAGCAAAGTAGCCTTAACGAACAAAGTGCTGCAGCACGGATGGCAAGTCTAACGAGTATAGACAAGGCGAACGGCCCAGTATTTATGCGCAGTTATAATAATTTGATCCCCGCTACTTGCAGTAATGTCAGTGTTGCCCGGTTGAATAAGGCCGTTGCTGATTTAAGTAGTTTATCCGCTGGCACTAAACGCAGTTTACTCATTAAACGACAAGAAGATGAACGTTGTTTAATGATCAAAAATAAAATGGCGTTTTAAATAGCTATAATAAAGATAGAGGGTGAACTTTACCTTCTGTCTTTATACTCAATAGTGCTATGAATAAACTCATCAAAAGGAGAGCCGATGCACACAAAATCACACTTTACGGCCACGTTAATTTTAAGCCTTGCGCTGACTGGCTGCGCAAATTTTGACACCGTAAAAGCCAATAATAATGGTGCTGCTCAATGGGACTTTGACCATGATGTACAATTTAGACAAACGAAATTAACGACTAACCATTACCAGCTAGAAATTATCCCTAATAACAAAGTCGGCTTTGAACGATTAGCCACTTTTTTGCTCCGTAAATCTTATAGTTTGTGTAGTGATTATCATTATAAAATTGAAATGATACAAGGCATTGAAGGCTTCGATGACAAACGCGCTATGCCTAACTATATATTTCCTTCACTTATTGCTGAAGTTGAATGTATACCAAAGCTGAATAAAGAGAAAAATTGATAAAAATCATACCAATCACACAAACTAAGTGATCTTTTTTAAATGGTCTGTGGGTGTCTGTTATTTTTTATTTTGGTTAATAATGCAAGCCTGACTCTACGCCATAATACTGTCCAGCAAAACGTAAATTAAATTGAATGTTGATGTAGATTACCACCTACTGCTATTTAATAAACTGGCTTAGTTCTTTCAGCCTTTAATCATCTTCAAAAAGAAATGAAGAACTAAGCCAATAAAAATATACAACAATGCGTTCAAACCAACAGCAATAATCCAGACATATACGACTTCACTTAAAGGCTTCTTATCAGCCCCCAAAGATATCAATGCGATAGATCCAGGCCAAAAAATAAGGATCAATGTATTATTTAGTGTTTGGCCGAATAACATCACAAGAAGAGGCATTAACAATGATACAGCAGCCCATTTTACCAAATAAAAAGTCATATAAACTCTTACTCCTTTATCAATGATAAACCACCGTACCAAGCGGTTGAAGTGACTGAAATAGAGTATTAGGCAAGTTTGTGTTTTTAGCACGGTTTGATTGCTGGTGACTTCTTCCATTGCCAACCATAGGTGCCGGTAACGGAATGCCAGCAGCATTTAAACCACCTCTTACATGATCCACACAGCTATTAGATAACAGAGAATATTGGAAACTTGGATTATTCACTGCTGCATTATTATATGCATTTACTAACGCATCTTGTGCAACTGTTGTAGGTATAGTTAATGTAGCAATTGGTTGCCCTCCATCTAAGCTTACATGACCTGAAACAGGAGAGAATAACCCAATACCAGAATTAGGTCCTGAACCAAATGTCTGATTAGCATTATTCCCCGTCGTACTACCAGACCCTATATGGTTAAACACATTTCCATTCTGACCTTGATAAAGCGTTACTATGACATCAAGCCCTAATGGATCAATATATTTCAAGGGGTTTTGAAGAGCATACCCATACGTATTAATACCACCCGCTAAACCAATCGGATCACTTGTGATATAACGGCCAGTTTCAGGATCATAATAGCGATGATAATTATAATGTAAGCCAGATTCTACGTCATAATATTGCCCAGCAAAGCGCAAGTTAAATTGAATATTGATACCATTATTATCAACATCTTCATTAATTGTACCTAAACCAAAAGAAGTATATTTAGCTTTCCATACAGTATCACCATTGGTATTGCTGAGTGAGGTTACTGTGTTTAAATGGTCATTATGAGCATATAAAAGTTGAGTCGCTGGTAAGCCTGAGACTTTATCTACTACGGCCAGTAACTGCTGTTCAAGCCAAATGTAGTGTTTATAAACCGAACCACTGGCATTTGTTTCTGTTAATAAACGACCATCAGGTAAATATTGATAAAATATTTCACTGCTGTCAGGTAATGTTTTGACAACACGTTGTCTTAAATGATTGTAGCTATATTGAGTATTGTTACTACTAATGTTCGCTGCTTGTAGTTGCCCTGCTTGGTTATAAGTCAATTGCATAGTGCCTTTTTGTAAAAGGTTACCTGCATTGTCATATTGGAGCGTTGTGGTTGAGCTGCCAATAATAGTGTTAAGTAGCGTGTCATTTAAATAACTGTAGTTATCAACTTGACTATTTTGTGTGTGGCTTAAGCGATTAGCAATACCATCATATACATAGCTATGCTGCTCTGCGGTATTATTTGCGGTTATTAAACGGTCAAGTGCGTCATAACTTAAATCAAGATTGTCTGTCACTCCTTGGTTACTTTGTATTTGACTAATGTTACCGATAACATCGTGCTGATAGTCATCATTTTGTATACCCGTTATGGTAATGTTACTGGGTTGATAAGCCGTATTATAGGTTTTATTCAGTTGTATGCCATTACCATAGGTTAGCTGGTTTAACGGCCCCAAAGGTTGATAACTCATATTGCTCGCAAGCACCGTGCTTGTGCCGCTTTGTAATAGTGTCACATTCGAAATGCGTTCATTGGTATATTGGTATTGTACTTGTGTGCCGTTAGGGTAGGTAATAAGGCTTAGTTTACCGTTGGTATTGTAGTCATAATCTACGCTAAAACTTTGCCCGTTTAATATATCTGTTTGTTGTGTTAATTCATTAAATCCGTTGTAAGCATAATGGCTTTGACCAGTGCTATGAGTCACGGTCTTAGGCAAACTTGCATTCGTATAAGTTAAGCTTATATCTTCCCCTACATTAGGGTAGCTTATTTGAGTCACACGGTTAGCATGGTCATATTGGTATTGTGTTGTAATATTTCTAGCATCGGTACTTGAAGTGAGATTATCAGTATTATCGTATTGATATGAATTAATCCCTGTTGCTGGGCTTTGTTGGCTAGTCACTCGACCAAAATCATCATACTCATAGGTTGTTATATTCCCCTCTGCGTCAGTGACACTCAGTAATTGGTCATGATTATTGTAACTATATGATGTTTCATTCGTTAACGCATCGGTATGTTTGAGTAACCGAGATAAACTGTCGTATTGATAAAAATCATTTTCTACTAAGGCATCGGTTTTTTGTGTTAATTGACCAATATTATTTATATTATAAGCCGTTGTGCCATTGACTGTTGTGACACTATTTATTTGGTCAAGTCTATCAACGGTACTGCTAATTTCATAATGAAGCGCTGCGGTATGATCTAATAACTCTTCACGTATGACGTTATCTCGACTGTCGTAATGAAAAACTTGTTTATCACCCAGACTATCCGTAATGTGACTGATTTTTTGCTTGTTATTATACGTGAGTGAATATACTTCACCATTAGGTAACGTGATATTGGTTAGTAAGCCTTGAGTGTATTGATAAGTTGTTGTTCGACTAACGCTATTACTTGTTAACGTGGTACTGAGCACATTACCACTTGCATTATATGTTGTTTCAACCACGGTACTATTAGGCTGTGTTATTTTAGTAACACGTCCTGCTGCATCATAGTGAGTAAATTGAGTCTGCTCTCCTACTGCATTGCGGACTGTTGCTACTTGACCACATTCTTCACCTGTATTACAAAGATGATACGTCAGCTGCGTTATATCATTATTGCCATCAGCAAAACCATCGACACTTGATATTCTCCCTAATGTATCATAGCTAATTTGGCTCGTACGCAATAACGCTGCACCATTGGCTGAATGACCTTTTTCAACAACGCTTTGTACTTGGTATTGTGTGTTGTAAAGCATTTCAATATCATGTAATTGATTGTTAAATGCAGACGATGTACTCTTTCGACTTACTTTCGTCGGTAAATCTATATCGTTGCTCACATAATCATAATCGATAATTTGCTCTTCAGTTGTACCCTGTCCTCGGCTCATTGATAATAGTTGGTCATCTTGATTATACGTGTAACCCGTAATATTACCTTGGGGATCTGTCATACTAGAAAGATTACCGTTGGCATCATAATTTTTAAGATAGGTATCTTGACCACTTTGATGTTGATAATCCGTCATCAATTGTTCGCCATTACTGTAACCACTTTTTACAAACCAATGGTTTCTTTTATCATCGATGACTTCAGTATTTAATTCATAATCAGATAGTTTGGTGGGTGATGTGATACCGCTTTTAACAAGTGATTGATAGCTGAGTGTAAATTCGTTATTCGCTTTTATATCATTATGGGTGAGCACGCGACCATGCGTGTCAAACGTATTTTGTTGTATTACATCAGTATCATTTCGCGTAATGGTTGTTAAATCACCTGTCGTATTATAGCTGTATGACTCTTTACGTCCATCAGGCCAAATTACATCCGCTAATAGCCCTTCGGTATTATATTGATATATTATTTGCTGATTATCAGGTGTGTTCACAGCGCTTAATTTACCTTGTGCATCATAACTAAACGTTAAACTGTGTCCGTAAGCGCCTTTAATTTCTGATAGCTTATTATTTTGATAAATATATTGAGTCGTATTACCACTCACATCAGTCATACTCACTAATTTACCTGAGGTATCATGGTGCCATGTTTGACCATCAGGTTTACTTATTTCAAAACCATTAGCGGTTGTTATAAATTGTAAATCAACGTCATCATCGGCTTTAAAGCTTCCATCGGCTTGCTCATGAAAATATTCATACTGTCCTTGTTCATCTAAATATAGGTAAAGTTTTTTACCATCTGCGAGGAAAAAACTAAAATCTAATACCTTAGCTCCCCCTGTGCTACTCCAATCACCTTTAGTTACTGCGCTAGTGACTTTTTGTAATGAATTATAATGACGTTGAAAACTTAAATGAGTTCCTTGGTGAGCATAATCGGTTTGTTGGTAATATAAATTACCATTGAGCATGTTACATTGACTACCAACACCTAGCTCACAGTTTTGAGGGCCAAGGTCATTTTCAAAGCCCACAACCAAAGTAGTTGCTGTTGCTAAGTTTCTTGCTCCGGCATTCACTTTCACTCCCAAAGAAGCAAATAATTGTTGGGGCAAGTCATTACTATCACGCAAGTCCCATTCAAATTGATATTCATACTTAATCAATGTTTGAATAAAAATATAGCCGTACCAACTGTAGGTGTAAGGCATAATAAGAGGGTCTATATCGGTCATTTGCATTTGATCGACAAATTGACCGTCTAATTCAAAGGTAACTTGTGGCGTAAATAACATAGTACCACCACCAGTATACCAATTAGCATATTGCATGAAACTAACCGTCACCGTTGCACTATCTGTGTCTGTTATTGCTTTATCAATGATGACACTAAAATTATGTAATGAGTTACAAGATACAGGTGCTGAGCCACAAATATCATCAGCAACCACTTGATGCGAGAAGAATGAAATAAATAGAACACAAAGAAACCGTGAGCGTACATTTAACATAATTTATCCTTAATATTAATTACCATCAATTAAGTGGCTGCTGTCCATGCTATAAACAATGAAATGATAGCATTGCTTAAATTACGCACTAACCATAAATGATTATCTAGCAATAAGCTATAGTATTAATGAGTATTTCAAATAAGAAAATATCAATGTTATTTACGGGTTTTATTGCATTTGAAACATATTGAATTAGAAAAGGATATTTTAAAAAAGGAAGAAATAAAAAAGGGTTACTTTACTGATAATAAGTAAAGTAACCCTTTTGCTTTATTCTGTTTAACTATTAAAAATAGAAAACTAGATAAAGATCCTAGCTAGGATCTGCAATTCTTACTGCAGCTGTAGTTAACTGCTCAACCGGTGGAGTAAAGCTAGTTAGGTTAATACCCTCTACTGCGCTTTTGTACTCTTCCATTGTAGGGAAACGACCCAACATAGTAGAAAGTACAACTAACGGAGTAGAACCCAGTAGTGATTCACCTTTCTTCTCTGCAGTATCAGCTACTACACGGCCTTGGAACAAGCGTGTTGAAGTGGCAATAACAGTATCACCTGGTTCAGCTTTCTCTTGGTTACCCATACATAAGTTACAACCAGGGCGTTCTAAGTATAAGATATTTTCATACTTAGTACGTGCAGCGTTTTTAGGCGCAGCATCATCAAATTCGAAACCTGAATATTTCTCAAGAATTGCCCAGTCGCCTTCAGCTTTAAGCTCATCAACAATATTATACGTTGGTGGCGCAACAACTAATGGTGCTTTAAATTCAATCTTTTGACCTTGTGCTTCCATATTACGGAACATTTGTGCGATGATTTGCATATCACCTTTGTGAACCATACAAGAACCCACAAAACCTAAATCAACTGATTTATCTGCGTAGTATGAAACAGGACGAATTACGTCATGCGTATAACGCTTAGATACGTCATCGTTGTTTACGTCTGGATCCGCAATCATTGGCTCGTTAATTTGGTCTAAATCAACAACAACTTCTGCAGAATATTTAGCATTTTCATCTGGTGCAAGTGCAGGAGTAACGCCTGATTTGATCCCTTCGATACGTTTGTCAGCTAAAGCAATTAAACCACTAAGCGTTTTAGCTGGATTTTCCATACCCTTATCAATCATGATCTGGATGCGGCTTTTCGCTAATTCAAGTGATGCTACTAATGTATCATCTTCAGAAATACAGATTGAAGCTTTTGCTTTCATCTCTGCAGACCAATCTGTAAAGGTAAATGCTTGGTCAGCTAATAATGTACCAATGTGTACTTCGATTACGCGGCCTTGGAATACATTTTCACCACCAAACTGCTTAAGCATTTGTGCTTGTGTCGCGTGAACAACATCACGGAAATCCATGTGTTTTTTCATGTGACCTTTAAAGGTTACTTTAACAGACTCTGGAATTGGCATTGCAGATTCACCCGTTGCCAGTGCAATTGCTACAGTACCTGAGTCGGCACCAAAGGCAACACCCTT
>Ga0209826_1002143_pt1 | contig 13207 bp, 9 predicted proteins | sample GOMGulsemesocosm_5_FD_184637 | JGI IMG/M metagenome (GOLD analysis project Ga0209826, IMG submission 184637) | Methane-oxidizing microbial communities from mesocosms in the Gulf of Mexico - GOM15C Gulf of Mexico (SPAdes) (version 2) | ecosystem: Environmental > Aquatic > Marine > Cold seeps... | reverse complement strand
ATAATTAAAATAACATTTATCAACAAAGCAATATTCAAACTATTGACTTGAGGGGTATGAATATTATTTTTTATTATTTGCCAGTCGCTCAAGTAAAGAATAAACCATGCTTGACCTACCATGGCAATAATATAACAAAAAACACCATATACAAAAATTAACAATCGTTTCATTTTTATCACCTTTTTGACTAACGGGCAAAGCTATTAAACCAGATCAAACCTCAAAATCTATGGTTAAAAGAAATAACCTTACAAGATAATGTAATTATGAGAAGCAACATAGCATAAAAACAAGATTGACGATATTTTATATAAAACCAATAAATTTACCATTTAATTAAACTCTAATAAATTCATGTTGTTGTCGATTAAATATTGAGGGTGTTACAAATATTTAACACAAACCTAACTATTGTTAGGTTTGTTAGGGGGGGATGTAAGTCATAGTATTTTCAGTCAAACAAAATAAGTAATTATAAATTGACTTTATTTAAATTAAGTGCAGTTAACCATAAAAACTAAGAGAGTACAAAATGACTGATAAAGTACAAAAAATAAAAACAGGCATTGAAAATGCAGGGGTGGAAGATGGGACAGCAGTTGTCATTGAAGAGGATAGTACCTGGATAAAAAATAAAAAGTATTGGTATTTAACCTCTACAATTTTACCAGGTGTTCCAATTATTTCATCTTTTATAGCGGATGGAACAGGTAATGGCCTTTGGTTATGGGCAATGGTAATTGTTCTGTATGCTATATTACCTTTATTAGATAATTTTTCAGGTTTAGATGCTGCTAACCCAAGTGATGAATTAATGGAAGAATTAGAAAAAGATAATTATTACAAATATGTATTATATGCAGCAGCGGTATTGCACTGGGTTGCCTTGGTGTATATGGGGTATGTTGTATCAATAGGTGACTTTTCTTGGTTTAATATTTTAGGTGCTGGTTTAAGTATTGGTATTTCTAATGGACTTGCTTTAGTTGCAGGGCATGAAATGGGTCATAAAGTGAATGATAGAGTGCAAATTTTCTTTGCAAAGGTAATGTTTGCTTGTAGTGGTTATGGTCACTTCTTTATTGAACATAATAAAGGTCACCATAAAGATGTTTCTACTCCCGAAGATCCAGCGACATCACGTTTTGGTGAGTCTATTTATAAATTTGTACAACGAGAAGTGCCTGGTGCATTCAGACGCGCATGGGAGCTTGAAAGTGCTCGTTTACATCGTTTAGGTAAATCTGAATGGTCATTAAGTAACGAAATAATTCAACCCGCACTTATTACTATCGCAGGGTATACGTTAATGTTGGCTTATTTTGGTCCTGTAATGATCCCATTCTTATTTATTGGAGCAGCATACGGTTGGTGGCAGTTAACATGTGCTAATTATATTGAGCATTATGGTTTAATGCGAGAACGCGATGCTAATGGCCGCTATGAGCGTTGTCAAGCACGTCACTCTTGGAATAGTAATAATAAAATATCTAACTTAGTATTATTACATTTACAACGTCATTCAGATCACCATGCTCACCCAACACGTCCTTATCAAATGTTGCGTGATTATCCAGAAGTTCCAGGTTTACCATCAGGCTACCCTTGGATGTTTGCTGTTGCCATGGTTCCTGGTGTTTGGTTTGACACAATGAACCCAATGGTTGTTGACTGGGCAGAAGGTGATATGACTAAAGTAAACATTGATCCTGATGTGAAAGAAGCAATGATGAAACGCTATCACCACCCTAAAAAGGTTGCGTAGAGTTTAATATAACGACAGTTTTGCTGTCGCTATCATAACAAAAGGAATACTTATGCAATTTTTAGCACTAATAGTATTTTTAATTGTTGCTTTTTGTGGTGTTTACATAGTTAAACGTAGAAAAAGTAATAAAAAAGCAAATCGTTTTCTGATTGGTACCCATGGATTAACTGGTGTAGTAGGATTAATTTTACTTATTATTGGGCAAGTTAAAGGGTGGTATTGGAGTAGTAACTGGGGGTGGATTTCAGTATTACTATTTACCACGTTATTAGTATTCGGCTTTATGGTTTTTGGTAAATGGTTTAAATATCGAAAAACACCTTCGATACTTATTTTGTTCCATGGCGGGTTTGCCTGCATATGCATTGGCGTTTTAACTTATTCCTTAATAATGGTTAATTAAAGCAAGAAAATAATACTTTTATAAAATTAACATAACAAAAAGAGAGTATCAAAATGAAAAAATATGAATGTCCAGATTGTGGTTATATATACGATGAAGCTTTAGGTGTAGAGCGCGAAGGTTATCCTGCAGGAACAAAATTTAAGGATTTACCTGAAGACTTTCCATGTCCAGATTGTTTTGTAAGAGAAAAACCAGACTTTATAGAACAGTCTAGCTAATTAAAAATGGGTGAAGAAAGTAATGTTTTCTCACCCGTTTTAGTAAGCTGTGTTGTTATTCAAGTGGCGCTATTTAGTATTAAGTGTTAATATTTGCTCAAGTTTAAGTATTATTAACTTCTTGTATCTCAATTATGCATCATACAAATTTTAACATTAATCACAATAAACTTGTCATTATTAAATCTCAGCCAGGTTACGGAAAGTCAACACTATTAAGAAAGCTGAGCCAAGAGTCTAAAAAGAACACTTTTTCTATATTTATTTCTGAATCCGACAACAATCCAATCTCATTGTTACAAAATATTGCAACAGCACTTAAAACAGAAACATTAGATATAAATACAGCCTTTATTAATCAGCTAGATAGCATTTCTCTACCTTCATTAGAACCTATAATCAACTCGATGTTAGATTCATGTCTTGCAAGCGAAATTGATTGTATTTTTGTTGACGATGTTGACTTATTAACCAATGAATCTTCGAATAAAATTATAAGTAGCTTCATCGCTACGCCTAACGATCCTTTCCACCTTTTCGTAACTTGCTCTAAATTCCCAAATTTCTCTTACTCTAATCTGTTATTACATAATCACGTTACTATGATTGATGAAACATATTTAAAGTTATCTTTTAGTGATGTTCGAAACTTATTTGATATGCAAGGCTTTGAGGAGATAGAGAGCTTTAAACTTGAAAAATTGTTAAATATTACTGAAGGTTGGCCTTTAGGAATTCAGTTTGTTTTAAATCATATTAAAAATGAACAAGAAGTCGACACAATCATAGAAGACTTACAACAAGGAAATCAGAGCTTAGCAACTTACTTCTCAGAGAAGTCATATAATAATCAAACAGACGATTTTAAGAGCTTTATTCATAAAATTTCAGTGGTCGATGAGTTTCATCTTTCGTTATGTAATGATATAACTCAAGATCAAAATGCCCATGCTAAATTATCTTATTTGATTGAAAATAACATTTTTATTACTACAATAGCGCATGATCATTTTAAATTTCATCCTTTATTCTTGAAGTTTTTAAGAAATAAGGCAAGGTTAGCATTAGGTGATTATGGTACTCTAGATTGCTCTATACGTGCCGCAAACTGGCTTTATAATAATAACAGAACAACCAAAGCTATAGAGCTAGCATTAAAAGTAGGGCAATTCGATATTGCTTCCGGTTGGATAGTTAAAGAATTAGATGTATTCCTCAAAAAAGGTCGCCATTATGATTACATTGAGTGGGTTAATAAAATCCCCCAAACCTTTCTAGATAAATACCCGTTAATTAGATCTAATTATATGATAGTACTTTGCTTCACTAAGCAGTTTGATAAAATGGATGAAAACTCACTTATTTTACTTGCTCAGCTGTCTGATGTAGATAAAGTGAGCGCTGATATTATTAAAAGACAAACTAGTCTCGCTTCTTTTGTTAAGTCAGGATTAATAGATGATATTAAAGGTTTAAATTCAAAAATTAGTCATTGGCTGAGTGAATGGGGGCATATTGAAAAATACCAAGCTAATAATCAATATCATTTTGAACTTGCCATGGCATACCTACTTAAAGGCTTTAGTTGTAAATGTATTTCCTTATTTGATGAGGGAAAAAAATCTTTATTTAGTTCATTAGAGCACTTTAAAAGTGCAGAAAGTTATTTTGGTGTGGGATGGGCCACCGCTATATTATCTGTTTTATATGCAAAACAGGGCTTTCATCATGAAGCTTTTCAAGAGGCAACTGAAAGCCTAAAAATAGTTACGAATAAACTGGGTAAGGAATCTCATCTTGGTTATATGCTTTCAACGTTAATTGCGGCTATGTACTATGAGTACGGTGAGTTAGAACTTGCTGAAGACTATATAAAAAGTTGTCAGCCATATATAAAAGAGCAAGGTTCAACAGATATATTGATTGCATTATTTCAAACTGAATGCAAACTTCTCTTAGCTAAAGGTCTAATTGATGAAGGCCTCAACGTATTAAAAAATGCTATAAAATGGTCTGAAAATAAAGAATATTTTAGACTTAAATTAACTTTAGTTGATGAGTTAATTACATTATTATTACTTAATAATCGAACTAAGGAAGCTGATAATTATGCCCAAGCGTATGAAGTTCAACATACGGAAATTAATGATTATCATATAGGTAGCAACAAAGATAAAATTATAAGTAAGTCTTTAATTCATCAATTAATTATTAATGAAAAATACCAAGAGGCTATTGAATTATTGCACCAATTAATCGATAAAAGTCAACAAAACCTCCATATTAGGCAATTATCTTATTGGTTGTTACTGATGGGTGTAACATATCATGCCATGAAAGATAAAAAAAATGCGCTCGCTTTTTTTGTCAATTCAATCGAAATTTCAAGAACTAGAAAATATATTCGTATGTATGTAGATGAAGGAAGTTTAGTTTACGAATTATTAAAATTCACTGTTAATGAAAAATTAACTAAAGAACAGTATGATTTTGTTTGTCTATTATTAAAGCATTGCCCTGGTGATATAGGACACAAAAAGAAAACGTTAATAGAGCCCCTTACTGCTAAGGAGCAAGATATTATTGTACAGCTTGAGGGAGGGCTACCTAATAGAAAAGTGGCTAATGCGTTGAATATATCAGAAGGTACATTGAAATGGCATTTACATAACATTTACTTAAAACTAAATGTTAAAAATAGAACACAAGCACTTATTGCTGCTAAAGAACATGGATACCTAAATTCGTTAAATTTTTCAGAATAACCAAATAGCGTAAAATCAAATTGACCTCGTTATTTAACTCGATAGAACGAGGTCAATTAATTTATTTAGCTAGATTGACTTCTACTCATTTTCATAAAGGTTAGCATATTCTTCACGTACAGGTGCTTTTAAAAATTTTCCCGTTGCTGTTTTAGCAATATTTTCTACAAATATTACTCGCTTAGGTACCTCATAACCAGCTAATTCACTTTTACAAAGCTGTATCAGATCAGCTTCATTTACCTCTACATTTTCTTTGGGAATAACAATGGCTGTTACGGCTTCTGTCCAATGAGGGTGTGGTAAGCCGATAACGGTAACACCTGCTACACCAGCATGAGCCATTATGATTCGCTCAACTTTAACAGAAGGAACATTTTCACCACCTGTTTTAATCATATCTTTCTTTCTATCAACAAACATTAATTGATGATCTTCATCAAAGTAACCTAAATCACCTGAATGATGCCAGCCGAACTTTGATACTTCAGTAGTTGCTTTAGGGTCTTTATAATAGCCATTCATTGCAGAAGGAGAGCGCCAAACGATTTCTCCTATTTCACCATCAGCAAGTAAATTACCATTATCATCCATTATTGCTTGATCTGTTGTTACTATAGCTTCACCCCAATAGTTTCCATTTTTATGAGACCATTTATCTTGAAAAACGGTGGTGATAGGTGTCATCTCTGTTTGGCCAGAGCCTAATACAAAAGGACAATTAAACAATGCTTTTAAACGTAATAAACTAGGTTTATCGAACGGTGCCATAGCATACATACAGCGTTTTATTTCACTAAAGTCATACTTCTCTATATTTGGTACATCGAGTAGTGCTTTCCACATCAATGGTAAAAGGAAAATAAAGTTCACTTTTTCTTTCACAATGGTTTTTATAAATGTTTCAGGTTCAAAGTTTCTAAAAATAATGATTGAGCCACTGAGATGCAATACTGAGGTCGAAATAAGATGTTGAGCACAATGAAACATAGGCATTACACAAGTGCCGACATTTTCTTTTTCTATACCTAAATCAATAGCGGCTGAAAGGGTATTAATAAATAGTGCTAAGTGTGATGTTTCTACACCCTTAGGTTTAGAAGTTGTACCACTTGTATAGAGTATTTGTAATGGATCTCTATCATTTATAATTATATCATCATTTTCTGTGTCACATGCATCCGTGAGTAATTGATTAAAACAGAGACAATATTCTGGTACTGAATTACCTGTAACAGGCATAGAAATCCAATGCTGTATTTCTGTTAACTCATCTTTACATTGAGCAAACTTTTCTATTAATGAGTCCTCAATAAATAAAGCTTTTGCTTCACAGTGGTTTAGAGTGAACACTATATCAGCATGCCCTTGCAAGTAATTTAGAGGTACAACTACAACACCTGCTTTCATGCAACCATAGGTAATAAGTGCAAATTCTATTGAGTTAGGGCTAGCTAAAGCAACTTTATCACCTGGTTTTACATCTAAGCTTCTTAATATATTATCCACTTTGTTGAGAGTATTGTTTAACTCCAAGTGAGTATATGAAAGCCTTTTGTCGTCTCGATATTCAACAAGTGCATCTAAACTTGGTGTAACTGCCGCTTTACGTCTAAAAACATCACCCATAGCAACACGGTTGATTAAATTTCTTTCGGTACTCATATAATACTCCTCAGCTTATTCAATAATTTACTCGATAATTTATGCAACTAACTATTTAGACTAAAATAGCTGATTTACAGTAGTTGCTTTCGCTTTCGATCACTTGCTTTATACAATCTTTAATTATTTCAAAGTTTGGGATGTCATGTTCAGATGCTTGTTTAAAAGCATTTGAAAGGTCATGCCAACTTTGTGCGCTTTTTTGCATTTTATTTTCCAAATCTAATGCTTTTATTGAGTCAAGATACTGACTTGCTTCACTAAGAAAGCGTGCATACATTTTTCTAAAACCACTACCACCCGTGCCACGTTTTTCAATAGTTTGATAAGCAAAACGACAGTTCCATTGCCAATCATCTGATTGTTCCCACTCGCTAAAATCATCAATTAATGTTTGTAGAGCGGAAAATCCCGTTGTAGTATCAGTTGAGTTGAGCAGTCGAGAGGCATTTTCTTTGATTGCTTGTTGGCACAGGTTTTTTAAATCTGTTGGTTTATCTAAGTGTTGTGGGGCGTAAAAGTCACCGTTACATATAAAAGGGATCATTGTTGATACTCTCGCTTTTTTCATTTTTTCAAATGATACCGTTTCTAACTTTTCTCTTTCGGTATCAGTCACCTGAAAAGTGAAATCATCTTTATCATATCCCCATGCCATTACGCCGTGACCAGGGAAGTGACTTGAAGAATTAAAATAATGTAAATAATAAATATCAGTAAGTAGTAATGCGGGCCTATTTTCATCTAACGCGGTAATAAGCTGTTGTTCACTTTCTTCTTCCGTTGCAGCACTTAGCCATGAAAAATCATCAATACCAATGGCATTGAAAAAACGTTTTTCATAACCTAAAGAACGAGTATGCAGTAAGCGAGTAGGGGATGCTTGTGGTGTTTTCAAATAAGTAATCCCTAATCCTCCTCCTATACCAAAGCAAAAGTCTTCACTCCAACCGAAGCCATGAAAACGAACTAGATCAGCTATTGCGGTACTAGAGCAATGAACTCCTGGTACATGAGTATCCTTAATCAAAGTCATTTAACATTCCTTATTTTTATTTTTATTATTATAAATATCAATAATTTATTTTATTGTTTGTGGTTAAAACCACTCCTACAGATTAGGTCATACACAGTGATTTTTATGGCATGACTATATTTTGTAGGAGTGGATTTATCCACGAGTCCTTGTTTACTTAATATCCTTTTTTTCTTTTCCTATTCCTAACAACCAAGCTAAACTTGGTATTAATGTCAATGCACCAATCATATTAAAAACAAACATAAAGGTTAATAATAACCCCATATCGGCCTGAAACTTAATAGGTGAAAGCACCCAGGTGGCAACACAAATAGCTAAAGTTACACCAGTAAAACCAACTGCTTTTCCTGTTTGGTTTAACGCGTATAAGTAAGAAGTATAAAGTGACTTTCTCATACCTAAGCCTTCATTTATTTTACTGAAAATATAAATACCATAATCAACACCAATACCTACACCTAAAGCAATAACAGGCAAGGTGGCTACTTTTACGCCTATACCTAAAAATGCCATCAAAGCTTGACTTAATACTGAGGTTATAACTAAAGGAATGATAATACAAATTACAACAGGTATTGATCTGAACGTTATTAAACAGATCATAATAACAACTGAATATACCCAAACTAGCATTTCAGTTTGTGCTTCTTCAATAACCATATTGGTTGCTGCTTCAACACCCGCATTACCCGCGGCTAGTAAAAACTCAACACCATCTTGAGTATTTTTATCTTTAAAATCATTCACAGCAGCTACAATTGTTATTAATGTATCGGCTTTGTGATCATTCAAAAATACAATGATGGGAGCCATAGAACAGTCAGTATTTAAAAATCCCGCAGGTGCTTGTCCTAATGTTGCGTTAGTAACAAATGCGTTTCGATTTAGGTTTGTCCATTTTAACGAACCTTCATTCATGCCAAACATACCAAGTTTTGAAACATCAGTAATTGACACTACATTTTGTACTCCAGTAGTATTTTTAAGTTGCCATTGTAGCTTATCCATTATGACTAAATTGTCGTACTTACTACATTGGTCTGGTGCAGATTTAACTATAATTACAAAAACATCAGTACTGGCTGTATAATTTTCGACAATAAAAGCGTTATCAAGATTATAACGAGAGTCAGCTCGTAGCTCTGGAGCCCCAGCATCTAAATCGCCAATTTTCATGAATTGTGAGTAATATAATCCGCCAGCAAATAAGAGCGCAGAAAAAGTAATCATTGTTATAGCCGCTTTAGGTTTGGTAAAGGATACAAATAACTTTTCCACTAAACTTATTTTGTGACTATTTCTTCTTGAGTGTTCAATTGCTTTAGGTGAAATACCAATAAAGCTTAATATAAGTGGTAAGGCAACTAAGTTAGTTACAATGATGATAGCTACACCAATACTTGCAGCAATAGCAAGCTCTTGAATAACGCCAATATCAATAACCATCAAGGTTGTAAAACCAATAGCATCACTAACTAAAGCGGTAATACCCGCTAAATAAAGTGATTTAAAGGCAAATCTAGTTGCATCTAACTTATTTGCACCTGTCTCAGCATGGTGAATGATAGAATTAACAATTTGTACGCCGTGACTTACACCAATAGCAAATACTAAGAAAGGTACTAGCATTGAATAAGGATTAATACCATTACCCATAAGGTTTAGTGATCCTAATTGAGCAAAAACAGCCGCAATAGAACAGAACACAACAGCAAAAGTACTACGTAAACAACGAGAATATAACCATAATAAAAATATAACAATGAGTACGGCTAACATGAAAAATAAAATAACTTCCAAAGCACCATCAATTAAATCACCAACAACTTTGGCAAAACCAACAATTCTGATATTGATATTTTCAGAGTTATATTTATTTCTGATCTCATTTTCTAATATTTTAGAAAGATGATGATAGTCAATAGGTAAACCTGTTTCAGGGTTAATATCTTGTAGGGGAGCTAAAATAATACTAGATTTGAAATCATTACTAACTAAACTACCTACTTGACCTGACATAAGTATGTTAGCACGAATAGTTGCAATACTTTTATCTGATGCATCATAATCATCAGGAATAATAGCGCCACCAACAAAACCTTCTTCGGTAACTTCTTGCCAACGTACATTAGGTGTCCATAGTGATTTTAAACCATCGCGACTAACGCCTGAGATGAAAAACACCTCATCAGTCACATTTTTCAATACTTCTTGATATTCAGCATTGAAAATATCACCATTTTTACTTTCTACAACTATTCTGATCACATTACCTAAATTAGATAACTCTTTTTTATATGATAAAAAGTTTTGAATAAACTCATGATTAGTAGGTAACATTTTCTCAAAGCTGGCTTCAGGTTTAACTTGAACTGCTTGAAATGTTAATGCAACACACAATATGAGGAGGGTTGATAAGATGAGTACTCTATTAGAAAAAATTATTTTTTCAGCGAACGAAACGAATTTATTTGAACTCGACATTATTGAGAAGCTCCCTTGTTGTAAAATGAATTACCTACTGAGGTTATACCGAACTGACCTACTAATATTAATTGGTCATTCATTACGCTAACGCCTGAAAGTGCTGAGCCAGAAGGCTCTATTGATAAACTGGTTTTGTTTGGAGTTTGAGTATTAAACTGAAAAATGGTACCACCATGCCCTACTAAAGTAACATCACCATTTTCGGTTATATGCCCTCCAAGTAACGTCGCTTTATTTTCAGAAATATAATGCGTCCAATGTTCACCTTGATCATTGGAAACGAAATAGTTTCCTTTTAAACCAAACGTCACTAAATTAGTTGATTTTTTTTGTGCAAGAATACCAAACATACTGCCATTATATGGCGTTTTTATTGATTTCCAAGAGTTTCCATTATCTAAGCTTTTGAAAGCGTAGCCCTGTTCCCCTGCAATATAAACAATATGGTTATCACTGGTTATACTATTAAGGTGAAGTTTTTCAGGGTTGTTTAATAGATCATCAGATAGTCGCCATGTTCTCCCTAAGTCACTACTTATCAGTAACGTACCATAGGCGCCTGTAACAATAACGGTGCTGTTACCTGTTTGTACTGCAGACATTAAAGGTAAGTTAGGTCCTGAGTTTTCAGTATTAAGTGCGTCTTCTAAAGAAAACTCTAAATCTTCTAAAGCAAAAGAGGCTTCTTCAATTTCATCTTCATCGTCTAAAATCGCGATATTTTTCTTTAGTTCTACTATTTGCTTTTCTAACAAGGAGGCTTTTAACTTAATTAGTTTAAAACCGTCAAATACCTTACTCCAATCATCAGCACCCTTAGGTGAAGAAATAATGGCACCATCATGACCTACGGCCAATTTCGTCCCGTTAGATAAAACAATAACATCAGTTAATAATAGCGATACTGGTGATGTTTCTTGAGTATGCAGATTTTCAGATTTCCAGTTTAGTATGTGTCCTCGCTCTCCAACTATTAATAGATTTTTATCGGTAGTTTTAGTTAAAGCGGTGGTAATACTTTTTGTAGCTAAATCACTTGGTACTGATGCGGTATTTAAAAGCTCTATTTTTGCTTGACAATTTATGCCATAAAGCAAAAAAAAGCTGCTAAATATAAATGGTTTAAGGGGTTTGAATTTCATATAATTCTCTGATAATGGGTAAAAATTGAATACGACAGGAAAACGCTATATTTTATTGAATTTGCTCATGGAGTCAATGGATAAATTTACGTGTTAAAAAGAATCGGAATTAATTCTTTTTTTAAACAGTAAAAGCTAGCAGGTTATGCTAGCTTTATATTTTTATATCTTAGGCGTTTATTAATTAACGACCCTTACGGCGTAATGCAGAGGTACTAAAGTCTTTACGTTTAGCATTGTTTCCCCACACCATAAACTTAGGCTCTTCGTTACTTAAACCTGCAACTAAGTATCGACCAGAGTTTAAGTCATAAAGTGTTTCTGCAGCAAGCCATGGTGTATCGACATCGTAAAATTGAATGCCGTGACCTTCAGATAACTTCCAAAGTTTACCTCGACCATCATATTGATCTACAACAGATGCTGCCCATGAATCTTCATCAATAAACAGTGTTCTTTTGGCGTAAATATGACGAGCACCTTCTTTAAGGGTAGCTTCTACTTCCCATACTCTATGTAATTCATAACGCAAAAACTCAGGATTTAAGTAACCTTCCTTAACAATGCTTTTATACTTGGCGGTAGTATCAAGTAATTTATAAGCGTTATATGGAATATAAAGCTCTTTTTTACCAACTAATTTCCAATCGTAGCGATCAGGAGCGCCATTGTACATGTCGGTATTGTCCATAGTTCTTAAACCATCAGTACCTTCACCTGGGCTATCATAAGCTACATTAGGCGCACGTCTTACACGACGTTGACCAGAGTTATATACCCAAGCACGACGAGGATCTTTTACTTGGTCAAGTGTTTCATGAACCAGTAAAGAAGTACCTGTTAAACGTGCAGGTGCAGTAATTGTTTGTAGATAATAAAATAAAATATTTTCATCTTTCTTAGCATCTCTACCTGACACTAAAAATTCAGGCCAAACTAATTGATCGTTCATTCTTACTACGCTGTACGAACCATCTTTTTGAACAGGTATTGTTGTAATAAAGCGCTTTGCTGAGCCTGAACGAAAACGTGTTAAATGATTCCAGATAACTTCGTAACCATCGTTAGGGATAGGGAATGGAAAGGCAACTTTCATATCCTTTACTCCGTTACCGCCATTAGAAAGTACTGCATTAGTAGCATTTTCTTTTGCTATTTTGTTTATACTGTCAGGATAAGCAATCGTTCTTTTTGTTTCATACACTGGCATTGTATAGCCAGAGTGTTTTTTAAACATTGCTATTTGACCTGGACTTAATTTATCCGTGTACTCACTTAAGTTTGCGTTACTAATAACAAATAAAGGCTTATCTTCAGGAAAAGGGTTTGCAGGACGACCATCATCCTTACTTTTAGCCGTGTTTTTACTAGTTAAACCACCTTCCCACTTTGGGATAGTACCTGCAGCATTACCTTCTATTTTAGCACCAACAGGTGTTAACGATACGCCAAGTGTTGCCGCTTGCTCAGGGCTTACTTTTGCTAAAGTGGTGTTAGATATAAAACCTAGTGATACAACTAATACACTAAGTGTTGTTTTTAATTTATTCATTTATTTATCTCCAATTAATATTACTAATATGATACGGCAAAACTTACAGAAAGAAAATCTTTGTCCGTACTAGTGTTCCAGTCACCACCACCATAATTAGTATAAGAAACTGTTAATGAGTATTGTTGTTGATATATCGCTTCTATCGCAACAGCAGCAACG
>Ga0209826_1002141_pt1 | contig 13214 bp, 16 predicted proteins | sample GOMGulsemesocosm_5_FD_184637 | JGI IMG/M metagenome (GOLD analysis project Ga0209826, IMG submission 184637) | Methane-oxidizing microbial communities from mesocosms in the Gulf of Mexico - GOM15C Gulf of Mexico (SPAdes) (version 2) | ecosystem: Environmental > Aquatic > Marine > Cold seeps... | reverse complement strand
ACTGGCGATACGGGTGGTGGTAGTGGTAAATGTCACCCTAAAAAAGGATGTTGATACCGGTTCTATCAACCTAAAAACATCGAGGTGTTAACTAAAAGCCAACTGCCGAGGGTAGTTGGCTTTTTCTGTTAATGGTCAGTTCAAGTTTAAAGCGCAACAACCTTAGCTCCAAACGAACAACCCAATAGGCTCAGGATCGATCGATTTAACGCCCGCTTGATTCATCTTAGTTAAATTAAATACCACCTTTTTGATAAAGGTGATGCTAGCTTTTTTCCTATATGCAGTCGTCTCTTCCAATCCTTCAGCGCGCTGACTGCATCAACTTGTCACACGCTAAGCAGCCCCGGCTTCTGATATAGTCATTTTTTGAAGCGATTGTTTCTTTTTACACAATTCAAGAAGGGCGCTCTCCGTGGGTTTTAAACCTGTACTATTTTTAGCTGGGCTGATACCCATATTTCCGGCGCTCGTTGCGCAGCCGGGCAATGCTCACCTTGGTGTACCACTGTGATGAGCGTTTCACAGATGCGCGTATTTCATTGTGCCCATTTTTCTTGTACTGAGCCTTCAGGTTTTTCTTCTGCTCTTTATCCATAGTTAAGGCTCATAACGCCGGTGTGCTTTGACTTGTTAAGCATAGATAATGGACGGAAATTTACCCCCAAAAGGGGGTAAGTTTCTCACGCTTAGCTCTTCATCTAAGCGCAGTCTCAAAGAGACATACTATGTCCAAAACTTGTTATGAGAGTAGAGCTCGTTTTTTAGTTCTATCTACTCGCATTGAAAATTCTTTAGTGGCTCTTTTTAACCTTTTTCTGCTCAAATTCATAGTACTTAGGTTGTTAAGTGCAGATTTATGTAAATCTAAAATATGCTGGTATTCTTTTCTTCGGCCATACACTCTAGTTAGCTTGTCAAATAAATGATAACTAAGCGGGCTTGATTTTATTGCCAGCAAATATGAATAGATAACAACTTCATCATTTCTTTGTTTCTCAGCTTCCCTAGCTATTTCTTCGTATATTCTACGATCGTAACCTCTGTAAGGAGTATATCTAATAAGATCTATGCTCCTTGTAGCCCATTTTGTTGATGGTAACGCTCCATTGCTCTCCCCAGCCAAGTGAATAGTTCCTGTTTTCTTGTGAGCAATCAATCCTGATTTCTCGCTCACCTTTATCACTTTCTGACTATTCTTGTGGTCTGTATATATCTTTCGGCCATTTACCCAGATTAATGACAATAGGGTTATTCCACCGAACGTTTTGATCGCCGATCTCCTGGATAAATCAACTTTTTCAGGATTGTCAGCTTTTATGGTTCTGAACCAGACAATGAACTCATGGCCGCTTTTTATTGTTGTTAGAAAAGCAACAGCGGCTATGAACGCTGTAACAATCCATGCCAAAATTGCGTATTCAGTTTTGTATAGTTCTGCAATAAATTCCATAAGTAAACGATTCTGAATTATGGGGGCTTAACGCCTTGCGAAGTGGCAGCACTTTGTCTCGCTTGCGCAACGTGTGTACGCCCAGCATGGGCATGAACTAATAAGGTGAAAGTCCTCTGTAGGAAAATCACCCTCTATTACCTGTCAGTATTAGAGAATAACTACTAGAAGATGGCAAGGGCTTACCTGCGAAGGTGGGGCTGAAGGTTAGATACCCTTGGCTACCCGGTTATATTTCTTATGCTATAGAAAAATTTACTAGGTGAACATTATTTAAATCTATATGCTGCTTAGCATGCCAAAGATCATAGTTACCTTGCATTGCTAACCAACTCTCAGGTGTTCTACCGATAGCTTTAGATAAACGTAATGCCATTTCAGGTGATATAGCACTTTGCCCTTTAAGGACTCGGTTTAATGTTGATGAAGCCACATCAAGTTGCTTAGCCAAGTAACGACAACTAAAACCTGCTGGTTCAAGATAAACATTATAAATAAACTCACCAGGGTGAGGGGGGTTATGCATATTCATTAGTGGTAGTCCTCATAGTTTAGAATATATGCATTACCGTCGATAAACTCGAAAGTAATACGCCAATTGCCATTAACGGTGATAGACCAAACTCCAGCACGATTTCCTTTGAGAAGGTGTAATTTGAAGTTTGGTAAATCAATATCTTCAATTTTCTGTGCGGTATCAATAGCCGTAAGTTGCATTCTAAGCTTATGTTGATGTTTTGCTTGAATGCCAGAGGTACTCCCTGATTCGAAATACTTCTTAAGACCTTTATGCTTGAAAGATTTAATCATGAATGGAGTGTAGCGCGATGCGCATCAATGCTCAATGAAGATATAACGCTTTATATAAGACGCGTGCGTTTTTGGCGCGCCGCTTTGATATTTTGTGTACGCCCAGCATGGGCATGAGCTGATGAGGCAAAAGTCCTTTGTAGGAAGAGCACCGTCAAAAACCGTGTTGTGATTAGGCGAAACTACGAGCTGATGAACAAAAACATCATATTAGGCGTAGGCTGGGGGCGAGTTAGCAGAGCCGGCCCCACGAAGTGCTTTGGGTCCAAGATAACGAAGCCATGTGATCTAAGAATATCCGGCAGCACCTTGATCTGCGGCGGTTTAACAATATTGACCCACTGCCAATCTTTATTCAGCACATGCTTATAGAAAAACTGCAGACCATTGCGGTCAACTTTTACCGTACTCCATGAATGGCTTTTAACCAATGAGCTGAAATAGTCTTTAAGATTATCCTGACTCAAACGATCTGGGCAATGGTCATAAAAGGCCGTCACTCGTCTAACCGCACGGCTATAAACATCAATGGTGGAAAGAGCCTTGCCCTGACGGTGCAATGCGTTAACATGGCGTTGGTACAGTGAATTAAACTTTTGTTGCTGTGCTTTGTTCATATAATAGTTCCTCTAGTTGTCGTGCTCGGGGATGAGCACGTAGAGGAACTATTGCTGATGAATGGGGGGTGGTTTATTTTGCCGCCGAGCGGCTTCGTTCAACAAGGCGTTCAAGCGGGACTCGCGAAAAAGCGTCGCGCGCCCCTTAACTTGAACGTTATGTTTCTGAAGACATTTGTTAATAAATTTAGTAGGCGGTTGAAAATGTTGGATTTTTTAAAAGACCTTTTGAAAATAGGATTAACTGCAATCTTGCAAATGCTAATCGCATTCTCTATTGGTACTGGGGCTGCTGCTATTGCGTGCTGGTATTACAGTATTCCCCTGGTTTTTTCTATTCTTGGCGGCATATTGGTTTTAGGGCTTGCATTAGCACTAATGTCAGACTCTATATTTGATAGGTAGTAATTACCACAAGATGATAAATGCAAAACATAACCAGTGTAATTACGCGGAAAAATATTCCGCTGCGCTTCATATTTTCCCGTGTTACGGGCGTTATATGTCAAAGGTAATTACTAGGTAATGGAAATCTCAAGTAACTACATACTGTTTATATTTGTGCTTATTTTGGTTGTTGTTAATGCATTCACAACCAAAGAAGCAGTGCTATTTCCTTTATATTCGGTAGGTAAAAAAGCATTGATTATTTCAATAACCTGGCTAGTTCCTGTAGTGGGTCTTGTTGTCGCCTACAAAATATTGCATTTGCACTTATCAACAGACGCAACTAATGGTGGTGATGGAACACAACTTTATCCTAGTGGGAGCGCCGATGATGATTAAGATGCATCGAAAGAAATGGACAATGCCAATCCGGTACTGGAAATTAGCACTAAACCGATTTACACCCTAAAGAGTACCGAAGTGATCGAATTTGAAGACCGGTTAGCGGACTTCGTTTAACGGGCAGTTACACAAAACTAATACAGTCTCTTTTTAATAGATGAAGAGCCTCTTGAGATTCGGCTAATTTTGCTTCTAACTCTTTAATTCGTCGTTTATCAGCATTGAGGGGAGGGGTTGGGATCTCCTCACCTCGTTGCTCAGCAATATATTGTCTCTTCCATCGAGTAGCAGCGGTTGGATCAGCGCCTGATAACTCCATTATTTGCTTGTTGGAGTGGTTTTCTTCGTCCATTAGTTTTGCGTATTCGTTCTTCTGTGCTGGGGTAAAGCTTACTCGTGTTTTCTTACTTTGCCCGTCATGTCTTGTTCTATTTTAATTAATTATAGGCTATGAGATCTTCTAGCTTTATTAGACCATTGCAATATGTAGTGGCTTAGTTTTTGGTGACTGAGCTGTAAAACTGCTGGGCGAGTTGTTCAACCGTCAGGTCTTTATCGGGCTGAAACCATTGGATAGTCCAATTAAGGGAGCCCAATATAAATAAGCGTATAAGGCTGGGGTCGCCGTTTAATATTTCTGCATCAACGGCTTGCTGGACGATTTTCTGCCAGTACGCTTCATATTGATCGCGAAGCCCTATCAAATGTTCTTTCGATTCATCGGAGAGTGCGCGCCAATCGGTGATAGAAACGATATGCGCATCCCTTTCATCATTGTGTAAAGTATTCAGGTGGCCTTGTATGGCGGCTAGCAGTTTTTTATCAATATCTTCTACTTCAGCAGTACGCTGCTGGATAGTGTCAATCGACGTCTTTAGGCCACTTTCGATAACAGCGACTAGCATTTCCTCTTTATCTTTGAAGTGGTGGAACAGGCTACCAGACTTCAATCCCGTGGCGGCAGCAAGCATTCGCACCGTTGTTCTATCGAAGGATTTCTCCTTGAATAAGCGAGCGGCAATTGCGACAATTTCCTTGCGTCGATTAGATTGTTTGAGTATAGTCATTCCTTTTTTTCTGCCTAGCGCTTGCTTGGTTGATATGGTTTTAAGTATAAAGATAAGGTAACAATATGTCTATAAAAAGTACGATGATGAATTCCCCCTTGGTTTTACCTCATATGGTAGATCGTTTAGCTCAGTTTTTTCCAGAGGTCGAGGTCGTTTCAAGAATGCCCGACAAGAGTCTACACAGAACCAATTATGCGAATGTAAGTCGTCGAGCAAAGCTGCTCGCGTCGGCATTAACTAAGCTAGGAATTAACAAAAGCGAATGTGTTGCTACCCTGATGTGGAATCACTCTAATCACTTGGAAGCCTATTTAGGTATTCCTGCGATGGGAGCGGTTATTCATACGCTTAACCTAAGGTTATCACCGGAAGATATTGCCTATATTGCTAACCATGCAGACGATAAGATTTTGATCATCGATGATATTTTATTGCCGATGTATGAAAAATTTAAAGACCAAGTGCCGTTTAAAGAAGTGATCGTAGTGCCGTTAACTGGCGCACCTGTCGCAGAAGAGTTCATCAATTATGAGGATTTCTTGGCAACGGGTGATGATGATTTTAGTTACCCAGAAATCGATGAAAATGACCCTGCTGGCATGTGTTATACCTCAGGTACAACCGGGCGTCCTAAAGGGGTTGTTTACAGTCATCGCTCAACCGTATTACATTGTTTTGCTGAAGCGATGAGTGATGGTTTAGCGATCAGTCAGCACGATGTCGTTACCCCAGTGGTGCCTATGTTTCACGCCAATGCTTGGGGCTTGCCTTATACCTCAGTGATGGTCGGAGCGAAGCTAGTATTACCGGGTGATCACTTGGATGCTGAAAGCTTATTAGATTTATACGAAAGCGAGCAAGTCACCTTAAGTGCGGGTGTGCCGACAATTTGGATGGCCATTAAACAGGCGCGTGAAACTGAACCTGATCGTTGGAAAACAGCGCCAAATATGCGTATGGCGGTGGGCGGTGCAGCGGTTCCTGAATCACTATTCCGTGCATTTGATCAGTTTGATATGAAAATTATTCAAGCTTGGGGGATGACTGAAACATCACCGTTGGCTACCTTAGGCATGGTTAAAGCCAGTTTGTCTGATGTGAGTGAGGATGAACAATATAAATTACGCATCAAACAGGGTGTACCACTGCCTTTTGTTGAAGTAAGAATTGTCGATGAAGAGGGTGTTAGCCAGCCTTGGGATGGTCAGTCGCAAGGTGACGCGGAGCTTAGAGGGCCCTGGATTACGGGTAGTTACCATAAGAACGAAGGTGCAGATGATAAATTTAGCAAAGACGGCTGGTTAAAAACGGGTGATGTTTGCAATATAGATCAACATGGTTACGTTAAATTAACCGACCGTACTAAAGATTTGGTTAAATCGGGTGGTGAATGGATTAGCTCGGTTGACCTAGAAAATGCGATTATGGGTCACCCTGATGTCATTGAAGCCGCTGTTATTGCGGTACCCCACCCTAAATGGGATGAGCGCCCATTAGCAACGATTGTTGTAAAACCGGGTAAAGTAGTGAGCAAAGAAGATATTCGTAAGTTTTTAGACGGTCAATTTGCAAAAATTTGGTTGCCTGATGCGGTTGAAACCTTGGATGAAATTCCAAAAAATTCAACGGGTAAATTTATGAAGAAAGAATTACGTGAGATGTATAAAGATTGGACTTGGGATTAAGCAAGTTTTAATACCGACAACAAATATTAAATATAACTTAACTAGTGAGAACAACAATGAGTGAAGCAGTAATTATTGAAGCAGTAAGAACGCCTTTTGGTAAATTTAATGGTGCATATAGAGAAACACCACCGAATAAACTATTGGCATTAGCGCTTGAAGGCTTAATGAATAAAACCGATTTAGACAAAGGTCGTATTGGTGATGTGATTGCCGGCTCGGTAACACAAATTGGCGAACAGGCTGCTGATATTGCACGTCAATCTTTATTGATGGCTGAATTCCCTATTACTGTACCGGGCGTGACGTTGAACCGTTTTTGTGGTTCTGGTCAGCAAGCGGTGCATTTTGCATCACAAGTCGTGGCGGCCGGTGATGCCGATTATACGATTGCTTGTGGGGTAGAAAGCATGACACGTGTGGGTATGTTAACGGATATGACTGTTGGTGGCCCTTACACAGGCTTTGACCCTATGGGTGAAGAACTGATGGCTAAATACCCATTAATCCATCAAGGGGTTAGTGCTGAATTAATGGCTGAAAAGTGGAATATTAGCCGTGAAGACGTTGATAATTTTGCAATCGAAAGCCACCGTAAAGCGCAACAAGCGAAAGAAGCCGGTTTGCACAAAGAAATTATCCCTACAGCAGGCATCGATGCAGACGGAAACGCGATCATCTTAGACGCTGATGAAGGTATTCGTGCAAAGATGGACCCTGCGAAGCTGGCTTCATTAAAAACAATTTTCCGCCCTAATGGTGACGGTGTGGTAACGGCGGCTAATGCTAGCCAAATTTCTGATGGTGCATCAGCCGTTTTGATTGCTAACAAAGAGATTGCGATTGCCGATGGGTTTACTCCTAGAGCGCGTTTCCGTGCCAGAGTCGTTGTGGGTAGTGATCCTGTCTTACAGTTAGACGGGCCAATTGCCGCGACAAAATTGGCGCTTAAAAAAGCAGGCTTAACCGTAGACGATATCGATTGGTTTGAAATTAATGAAGCGTTTGCTACCGTTGGTTTGGCGTGGATGAAAGAAATTAAACCACCTGTAGAAAAAGTAAACCCTTGGGGCGGCGCTATTGCTCACGGTCACCCATTAGGTGGTACGGGTTCTGCTTTAATCGGCAAAATGGTTGCAGGTCTAGAAGCAACGGATGGACAGTTTGCTTTACAAACCATGTGTATCGGCCTAGGTATGGCGACAGCAACCATTATTGAACGTATTTAATTTGTAGCTATTCAGCTCACCCCTGAAATTAGCCCATTCGGTGTTGAAAAATGGTTTCTTAATTATATTTTTCGCCTTGAATTGACAAATTTTAGGGGCACTCTGAGTTGTTAGCAGCGCATGTATTGGCGCGTTGAATAGTTACTTTAATTTTAAAGAAGGATGAATAAATGAATTACGAAAATAGAACGTTTTTAGTAACAGGCGGAAGTTCTGGTTTAGGTGGCGCTACCGCCTCTATGTTGGTAGAGAAGGGCGCTAATGTTGTGCTGATCGATATTAACGAGGAAACAGGAAAGGCGAAAGAGGCTGAGTTAGGCGCAAAAAGTCGTTTCATTAAAACCGACGTCACCAGTGAAGACGATGTGCGCGCTGCGATTGCTTTAGCAAAAGACGTGTTTACCGGTGTGCATGGTGTTATTAATGCGGCCGGTATTGCGGTTGCCGCGAAAGTGCTAGACAGAGAGGGTAAGGCTCACCCCTTAGACCTTTACGCTCGTGGCATTAACGTTAATTTAGTGGGTACCTTCAATGTTATTCGTTTAGCCGCAGAAGAGATGGCGACAAATGAACCTACGGATGATGACGAACGTGGAGTTATTATCAATACAGCTTCAGTCGCTGCATTTGATGGGCAAATTGGTCAAGCGTGTTACTCAGCTTCAAAATCTGGGGTAGTTGGCATGGCGTTACCGATTGCACGTGAATTAGCCCGTTATGGCATTCGTATTAATACGATTGCTCCGGGTATTTTTGAAACACCGATGCTGGCAGGTCTACCTGAAGAAGCACGTGTTTCACTGGGTAAAATTGTTCCTTTCCCACCTCGTTTAGGTAAGCCATCGGAATATGCCTTTTTAGCCGGACACATCATTGAAAATGTGGTGTTAAATGCTGAGGTTATTCGCCTTGATGGGGCTATTCGTTTAACGGCAAAGTAGGTAAGCGTATGACTTTTGAAACAATTTTATTAGAGTCACCTATTGAAGGCGTTGCGCTTATTCGCTTGAATAGACCGCGCCAATATAATGCGCTTAATAGCACCTTGCTGGGTGAATTAGGTGATGCTTTGGCTCAGCTTGAGCAAGATGATGCGATTGGTTCGGTGGTGATAACGGGTTCTGACAAGGCATTTGCAGCAGGCGCCGACATTGCAGAAATGATGGGTAAAAGCGGTAAAGAAATGCTGGACATGATACAGTCGGTTACCGGCTGGAAGGCAATTTCAGAGTTTAGTAAACCAACAATTTGTTCTGTATCGGGTATGGCCTTAGGTGGCGGTTTCGAGTTGGCACTGCAATGTGATATTTTATTAGCGGCAACAGGCGCTAAGTTTGCTTTGCCTGAAGTTAACTTGGGGGTTATTCCTGGTGCGGGTGGTACGCAACGTGTGGCGCGTCTAGTGGGTAAATCCATGGCTATGGAAATGGTGATGAATGCTCGCCCAATGCTCGCTGAAGAAGCTTTACAGCGAGGTGTTGTGAGTCGAGTGATCGAACCTGAGAAAATTGAAGCTGAAGCCGTAGCGTTAGCCAAACAAATTGCTGACCGTGCAAAACTTGCCGTAAGAGCGGGTAAAAACTGTGTTAACAAAGCAATAATGTCAACGTTGGAAGAGGGCTTGGAGTTTGAACAACAAGCGTTTTTCCCATTGTTTGATAGCGATGATGCAAAAAATTTAATGGATGCATTTTTAAATAAATCAAAATAACAAACTAATTAAGGAGAGTTGGAGATGGGTTATGAATCAGTATTAAGACCAGATGCATTTAAAGGTCGAAATATTATTGTTACTGGTGGTGGTAGTGGTTTTGGGCGTTGTAATGCGCACGAATTTGCCTCACTGGGCGCAAATGTTTTTTTAGTTGGACGTAATAAAGAAAAGCTGGAAACCGTACAAAAAGAAATCATCGATGATGGTGGTGTTTGTGATCATGGTACCTGTGATATTCGTGATGAAGCATCGGTGAAAGCTTTGGTTGCGAGTATTATTGAAAAGCATGGTGTTATCCATGGTTTGGTTAACAATGCTGGCGGTCAATTCCCATCTCCTCTTGATTCAATCAGTAAAAATGGTTGGGACGCGGTGGTTAGCACTAACTTAACCGGCGGCTTCTTAATGGCCCGTGAGGTTTACAAACAATCGATGTCTGAGCACGGTGGTTCAATTGTGAATATCGTTGCGGATATGTGGGGCGGTATGCCAGGAATGGGTCATTCGGGTGCTGCACGTGCTGGGATGGCTAACTTTACGCAAACGGCTGCTTATGAATGGGGGCACTCAGGTGTTCGTGTGAATGCTGTTGCTCCGGGTTGGATTTCTTCAAGCGGTATGGATACTTACCCTGATGACTTCAAGCGCACTCTTAAGAAGCTACAGCACGCAGTTCCTCTCGGTCGTTTAGGTAACGAAGCTGAAATTAGTTCTTCTTTATGCTTCTTGTTAAGTGACGCTGCGAGTTATATCAGTGGAACGGTATTAAGAGTCGATGGTGCTGCTTCTCAAGGTAATACAGCGGTTTATCCCTTGCCTCAAGATTGCAAAAACCTGAAACCATTCCCTGGTTTCCACCGTGAAGTTGTTCCTGAACTTTTCAAAGACTAAGAGCGATTCTTAATCTTTAGCTCGTTCTAAAGACAAAAAAGGGAGGCGTATCGCCTCCCTTTTTTTGTCTAGCTTCCAGTGCTTGAGTTAATCTTTAAGATTGTAATACTCGGGTTTTCCTGCAGGCCAGAAATCGCCCCATACTTGATTGCCACCATCAATGCTGAGCATTTCACCAGTAATAAACTTGCCTGATGAGGCTGACATATAAACGCAGGCTTCGGCAACATCATGTGCATCACCAACCCTAAGCATTGGGTTTGATGTTTTAAATGACTTTAGACCTTCTTCTGGGTAGACACCAAAACCTTCAGTCTCTACACAACCGGGAGACACACAGTTGATGCGGATTTTATGCTCGGCCCATTCAACCGCCAGTGTTTTACTGAGGTAGGTCACCGCTGCTCTAGCTGCACAGGTATGGGCAATACCCGGCATGGCACGCATAAAGTTGGCGACAATATTGATGATGCTGCCTTCTTGTTTATGTTCAATCCATTTTTTTGCCGCGGCTTGCATCATATACCAAGTGCCATTTAGGTTGGTATCGATAACGGCATTCCAACCCTTGATTGAAAAGTCGATAGCTTGTTGTGGAAATTGGCCGCCACCATTATTTAGTAGGACATCTAATTGGCCGTATTTCTGCCAAACCTTATCCATCGTATCGGCAACAATTTCAGGATCTCGAATGGTCATTGCAATAGACATATGGTCGCCTGGCAGGTGGTCAATGATTGCTTGAGTGGCAACAAGCTTATCTATTTTACGCCCGCATAACACGATATTAGCACCCAAACGAGCAAATAAAACTGCATTTGCTTTGCCTAGGCCGCTACCTGCGCCGGTGATTAAAACGGTCTTGTTTTTAAATAAATCGGCTGAATATACGGTAGGTACATTTAATAATTCTTCGTTAGAAAAGCCGAATTGTTTTTTGTCAGTCATTATTGAAGTGTGTGTTTTGAAATTGATCGAGTAGTTAGTCTAACATTTGTTAGAATAATGTAATGAAGTTTTTATCTGCCTAATTGATGTTAGAATTAGCCCTCAATATTACAAATAACTGTTTATGAGGGGAATATGTTTAAACCATTAGAAAATATGCGTGTTGTGACGTTGGCGCTAAATTTACCAGGCCCATTAGCGGCAAAAAGGTTCGCTGAATTAGGCGCGACGGTTATTAAGGTTGAGCCGCCACAAGGTGACCCGTTTAATCAGTATTGCCCTGATTGGTATACTGAAATGACAGAGGGCCAAGAGATTAAAGTCATTGACGTTAAGTCAGCTGAAGGGGCTGCCGAATTAGATGAGCTCTTAGCCTCTACCGACTTATTATTAACCGCGCAACGCCCAGCCGCACTCGAGCGTTTAGGTTTAGGTTGGGATGTTTTGCAAGCTAAGTACCCAAAACTTAATCACGTTGCTGTTGTTGGTTACCCTGCACCGAATGATAACCACGCTGGGCATGATTTAACTTATCAAGCGACTTTGGGTTTATTAACGCCACCGATGTTCCCTAAAACATTGGTGGCTGATTTGGCGGGTGGCGAACGCGCGGCGCTAGTTGGTTTAACCTTGTTAATGGGTAGTAAGGCTGGCTTGAAAGGCGAACGTGAATTAATCGCATTATCCGACGCGGCTGAGTATATGGCGCAGCCGGTAAAACATGGTTTAACCAGTGATGGTGCAATGTTGAGTGGTGTATTAGCCGAATATGCGATCTATGAGACAGCGGATGGATGGGTGGCTGTAGCGGCTATTGAGCCTCACTTTAAAGCGAACCTTAAGAAAGAGTTGGGCTTAGACAAGCTGACTCAAGAAACTTTGGGTGCTAAGTTAAAAGAAAAACCAGCGACTGAATGGGAAAGGTGGGCCAACGAAAATGATATTCCGTTGGTTAAGTTAAAATAATTTTAATGTTGGACAGCTTGGATAAACCAAGCTGTCCACACTTAGAGCGTCTTAGTCTACCCAGGTGGTAAATTCATCTACTGAATCACGCTTAGTACGGTATTGATTGATCGCTTCGTCTTCATCGGGATAACCCAATGATAAGCCGCAGATTAATGAATATTTATCAGGAACATCAAGAATATCGCGAACGATATCGGGGTAATCGGTAGTTGAGGCCTGCGGGCAGCTTCCCAAGCCAAACTCACGAGCTGCGAGCATCACGCTTTGTAAAAACATTCCCATGTCGAACCATGAGCCTTTGCCCATGACATTATCGATGAAGAAAAACAAGCTGACGGGCGCACCAAAGAAACGGTAATTATTTAACGAAGCCTCTAGGCGTTTTTCTTTGTCTTCACGGCCAATATCTAAGGCTGAGTATAAATCCATGCCGCACTGAAAACGTCTGCCTTTGAACGGTTCAACCCATTCTTCAGGGTAATAAAGGTAATCTGGGTTGATTTCAACACCATTCTTAGCCGCGTCTAATAAGGCGTGGCTAATGGCTTGTTTACTTCTGCCTTGAGATACGACAACTTTCCATGGCTGAGTATTGGTGCCTGATGGGGCCCAGCGAGCGATATCTAATACTTGAGTGATAGTTTCCTTCGAAACAGGACGGTCTTGAAAGGCTCTAACTGAAATGCGGCCTTCAATAGCTTCTTTTATATCCAATTTAATTACCATTACTTATCTGTCAAAGCGAAATAATATCAGAAATAGGCTTTTATGCGGCAGTTAAAACACGGTTATATAATATAGTGTGATTTGAGTGAAATTCGAGCTTTTGTATTAGAAGGTAAGATCTACTTTAAAAAATGTCTAATGCTTGTTAGAATAAATAAAGACAATTTTAAGGTGAACAAATGAAAGTTTTAGTGGGAGTAAAGCGCGTTGTAGATTACAACGTTCGTATACAAGTCAAGCCTGATGGCTCAGGTGTTATAACCGATGGCGTAAAAATGAGCATCAACCCGTTTGATGAGATTGCTGTTGAAGA
>Ga0209826_1002140_pt1 | contig 13214 bp, 7 predicted proteins | sample GOMGulsemesocosm_5_FD_184637 | JGI IMG/M metagenome (GOLD analysis project Ga0209826, IMG submission 184637) | Methane-oxidizing microbial communities from mesocosms in the Gulf of Mexico - GOM15C Gulf of Mexico (SPAdes) (version 2) | ecosystem: Environmental > Aquatic > Marine > Cold seeps... | reverse complement strand
ACAGGGATTTTATCAGTTAATTCAAGCGACATACAAGAAGTTATACCAATTACATTAATTAGGGGAGCTATTTTATACGCTGGAAAAATTGCCAAATACAAGGCATTTATTTCATTAACTAGTTGTTCTAATTATTAAATAAATAACGCGGTAGTTGGTGATTTTAACAAGTATAAATGATCACATACTTAGTGTGATTGGTATTAACTCTCTTTTATTAACCTTTGACAATTTAAACTTAACAACATTAACTCACGTAAAGCCACAGAAAACTTTGCAAACTCATGAGTTTGACCAACTTTAAAGTCTACTAAAATTTGCTGCCAACGCGCTAACGGCTGATTATTAGTTTCAATCCAAGCATCAAGCTTTTCATCTAAATCTTTAACATTAAGACTACAGTCGCAACGTAAAACTACTGAAGTAAGCGCGCGTTGTTGCCAATTTAGCTCTTCTCTAAAAGAAGCCCTAGCAAGTGCTTGCCAATGATTAGCTACTGGTTGAAGATTAATTTGCTCTAAGAACCAGTGCAACTCTAAGCGTACACCTAATTTAAAGTATAAGTAGGCGACTACATCAACATCTTTCTTCTCTTCATAAACAATTTCAGCAATATCTAAAGCAGAAAAAATAGTACTTAAATGTGAAATGCGCTTAGCAACAACTTTGGGAACGCCTGCTGAAACAAAGTCATTCTCTACTTGTTGTAGCTGAGTAACTTCACTATCACTAATAAAATCATTCAGTTTTTTCGACATAATTTCGAAAGTTGGTTTATACAAAGTAATAGACTGTTCAATAGATAACGATTTATTGCGATGACGCAAGAACCAACGTGTTGCACGACGGACCGTACGACGATATTGAAATAACATTTCAGTTTGAATAGCGGTTGAAATTTTATTATTTAAGATCTCTATTTTTTTCCAGAAATTTTCAAGTTCAAATACTTCACATGCTATAGTATAGCTATTAGCTATTTCAACAACCGTTGCGCCTGTTTCTTCTTGCACTCTATTGACAAAATTCATTCCCATATCATTGCCTATTTTATTAGCCAACTTAGTGGCTATAATTTCAGCGCGAAGTGGATGCAATTGCATTTGTTCTTGGTATTTATCGCGTAACTGTTGAGGAAAAGCAGTAATTAAAAGTTTTCCATGATAGGGGTTATCTGTGATTTCAGCATGTACTAAGTTTTCTTTTAATACCATTTTACTATAGGCTAATAACACGGCTAGTTCAGGGCGCGTTAGGCCACTCCCTTTAACTAACCTATCCGCTATTTCATCATCATCAGGAATAAACTCTAATTCTCTATCTAGCTTACCAGTTCTTTCTAATTCATGAATAAAGCGGACCTGCTCTTTTAGTTTATTCATGCCATGCATAGCAGTTATTGATAATGAGTGAGTTTGACGGTAACAATCTTCAATAACTAAATCACCCACCTCATCGGTCATATCATGAAGTAATTTATTACGTTGTTTTCTGGTTAAATCACCATTTTTCACTAAACCATTCAGTAATATTTTAATATTAACTTCATTATCTGAACAATCAACACCTCCAGCATTATCAATAGCATCGGTATTTATACGACCGCCATTGGCCGCAAACTCTATTCTACCTAATTGCGTAAAGCCTAAATTACCACCTTCACCAACAATTTTAGCTTGTAAATCACCACCATTAATACGCAGTGAATCATTAGCCCTATCACCCACTTCCAAGTCTGTTTCTTTAATACTTTTAACATAAGTACCAATACCACCATTCCATAACAAATCAACTTCCATCTTTAAAATGGTTTGAATTAAGTCATTAGGTGACATATTTTCTTTTTTTGTACCTAACATCTTTTTAATTTGAGGTGTTAGTTTAATTGATTTTACGTGGCGACTAAAAATGCCACCACCTGTTGAGATCAATTTTTTGTCATAATCTTCCCAACTGCAACCTGTCAGATTAAATAAACGGTTACGCTCTGGATATGTTTTAGCTGAATCGGGTGTTGGGTCTATAAAAATATGCATATGGTTAAATGCTGCTTGTAAACGAATATGCTTAGATAACAACATACCATTACCAAAAACATCACCCGCCATATCGCCAATTGCTACACAGGTAAAATCTGTCGTTTGGCAATCAACATCCATTTCTCTAAAATGACGTTTAACTGATTCCCAAGCCCCTTTCGCGGTAATACCCATTGCTTTATGATCATAGCCAACACTACCTCCAGAGGCAAAAGCATCACCTAACCAGAAATTATAATCATCAGAAATTTTATTGGCAATATCAGAAAAAGTTGCGGTGCCTTTATCTGCTGCTACAACCAAATACGCATCATCTTCATCTAAGCGAACCACATCAACAGGCGGCACAACTTTACCATTAATTATATTGTCGGTAATATCTAACAAAGCGCGAATAAAGGTGCGATAACACTCTTTACCTGCTTCAAATATTTCTTCGCGAGAGCCGTCAGGTAATTGTTTACAAACAAAGCCACCTTTAGCTCCTACTGGCACAATAACAGTATTTTTAACCTGCTGCGCTTTCACTAATCCTAATATTTCGGTACGGAAATCTTCACGCCTGTCAGACCAACGCAAACCTCCTCGGGCAACCTTGCCCCCTCTTAAATGCACACCTTCTATTTGTGGAGAATAAACAAAAATCTCAAATTTAGGTACTGGCTGTGGCATTTCACTAATTTTTTCAGGAATAATTTTAAATGAAATATATGATTTTTCTTTCATTAATTTATTTACTTGGAAATAATTAGTACGAACAGTTGCATTGATCATTTCTGCAAAACGGCGAATAATGCGATCGTCATCTAGATTCGCCACATTATCTAATGAACTTTCAATTTCATCAGCTAATTTAGCTTGTACTTTGATTTTAGCACTATCAGTTGATTTATTATTGGGATCAAAACGCGCAACAAATAATTTAATTAATAACTCGGCAATACTGGGGTAACGCGCAAAAGTATTCTCGATATAACGTTGACTAAACCGGCCTCCTATTTGACGTTCATACTTAGCAAAAGCTCGGAGAATTGACACTCTACGCCCTCCAATACCAGCACCTAATATAAGGCGATTAAAACCATCATCTTCTAAATCACCGTGCCAAACTTTAGCAAAAGCCTCTTGAAATAAAGTTTGCACAGTAGATATATCAAAATCACTGTCTCCAGTAATTAACATAGAAAAATCTAGAATCCAAAAGATTTCGCCATCGCTTGTTTTAATTTCATACGGACTTTCACCAATCACGCGTAAACCAAAGTTCTCTAAAATAGGTAAAACATCTGATAAATGAATTGGTTCACCTTTATGGAATATTTTCAGTTTAACAAAGCGGCTAGCGGCTTTTTCCTCTAATGGTTGATAAAAAAGCATCTCTAAATTATCAGAGCAGTTTACACGTTCTAGTTTTTCTATATCAACAATGGCTGAACCTGGTAATACTTCATCTTTATAAGATTGAGGAAAGGTTGAATATTTTTTCCCAAGCACTTTAGCTTTTGCTTCACCATGGTTTACCGCCATTGCACTAACTAATTTATCATCCCAACTGCGTGCTGCTTCATTTAAATTATTTTCAATATCTTTAATATTAACATCAAGATTAGTTGACTTAACCCGAACGACATAATGTGTTCTTGCCTGTACTGATTCAGAAAAGTATGTGGTAAACTTAACCTCTTCATTACTGCCAAATGCCTCTTGTAATAAGCGCTGAGTTTCAATACGTAACTGGGTGTTATAACGTTCACGTGGCACATAAACCATACATGAATAGAAACGATCGTAAATATCACGACGAACAAAAAGCCCTGTACAGTCACGTTCTTGCATTTGCAATATACCCATTACAATGGGTAATAGCTCTTCAGTTGAGCATTGTAAAATTTCATCTCTTGGGTACGTTTCAAGAATATTGATAAGTGCTTTATAAGCATGACTTGCTTTAGCAAAGCCAGACGCTTGACAAACCGCTAGCACTTTAGATTTAATTAGCGGTAAATTTAAGGCACTATTAGTATAATAAGCGTTTCCAAACAAACCAATAAAACGTTCTTCGCTAACCACATTACCTTTATCATCAAAATGCTTAATACCTATATAATCAAGCTGAGCGGGTCTATGCACTCTTGAAAAAGAATTGGTTTTTGTCAGGATTAAGTGATTTTTACCTAGCGCTACTCCCCTACCTGATTCACTTAAACTAGAAATAAATCGGTTTTGTGGACCTTTAGAGTTTTTCATTAAACCTAAACTTGACTCAATATTAGCTGCTAGCTTTATATCTCCTTTTACCGCTTCAATCTTGTATGATCGGTAGCCCATCAAGGTGAAATTATGATTTGCTAACCAAGATAGAAACTCAATGGTGTCATCCTTGTCTTGCTTAGAGCCAGGTAATTTACTTTTTTTAACATCAACAATAATACTATTTAGTTTTTTTAGCATGGGTGACCAGTCATTGACCGTTAAAAAAACATCTTCAATAACACTAAGTAACTCATCTTTAATTGTATCTAATTCTTTTTGGCTCGTTTGTCGGTCAATTTCAATAAAAAAAACAGTTTCTTCTGACGTTGATTTAATACTGCTATCTATATTAGAGGCTATTTGAATGATTTTTTTACTTTTGTCTCTTACTATTTTCAGTGGTGAGTTAAGCATTAAATGAGAAGGTAAACCCAACTTATTTAACGCGATACGAATAGAGTCAACTAAAAATGGCATGTCTTTAACAATAACTTCAATAATAGTATGGCTAGATTTCCAACCATTTTGACTTACTGACGGATTAAAAACATGAATAATAGGTTTATCATCAATGTGTTCATTTAACGAACCCCATAAACTTAAAGTAGCGCCATACATATCACTGTCATTGCGATGAGCTAAATCAAGAGAAGAAATATTGTCATATAATAAGTTAGCAAATTCTTCTACTAATAGAGCTAAATCTTGAGGAACTTTTTTCTTTATTAAATTCGCTACGCTCTTAAGTATTACTGAGGGTGAACCATTCATTAACGTCATATAACTTTCCTTTTGTTGGCAACAATACTAAACAATAAGCTTTTTATAGGACACTTTATTAATAAAGTTACTTCACTATACGCGCTATTTTATTAAGTGCTTAAAATAATAATTGCATCATTTTGCTTAGCTGACAAGTAAAAACAAATAACTTAAAGATCATTATGTTATGTTTTTTATATTGATTTTATGTGTAAACACTATAGGCGCTGTAATTCTGAAAGCTAGAATTACGTTAATTTTATTAGAGATAAAAATTTATTGTTTTGTGTTTCAAGACAAAAGCTACCGAAAATTCCAGTATTGGTAAGATGTTTTCTTAAATGAACGGCGGGAAATTGCACACTGACGCCTAAATTAGTGGTGACATGAATAGTGCTTATTTGACCTTGGTAATAAGGTAAAAATTCTTGATTGGTTATTTGTAGGGTAAAATAATATTTCATACTGTTTAACTATTACAGGTATATTTCAGCACTTTTTCAAAGGCTTACTTACTATAAAGGTCACTTTTAAAAAGAGAATTCACGCACAAATGCAAACCAAATAATGCGAATATATTTGAGCCTTATATTTATGCTTGATGTTTATAGCGATAAGGCTGCGGTTAATTTTTCTTGTAAATCTTTTGATAAATCAGGTAAGGCTTGTATGCGTAGTAACTGTTCTTTCATCAATTGTTTATGAGGTTGAGCAAAGTTTTCAAATTGTATTAGTGGCGTAACTAAACGCGATGCTACTTGTGGGTTAAGGGTGTTTAATTGCACAATATTATCAGCTAAAAACGTATATCCTCGCCCAGTTGAACAGTGAAAATATTTAGGGTTATTCATTGCAAAAGCACCAATAAGAGATCGTGCTCTATTAGGGTTTTTAATACTAAACAAACGGTGTTCACTTAGCTTTATTAACTGCTCAAATATATCAGCTGAATGCAAGCTTGCTGATAAAGAAAACCACTTATCCATCACTAATGCGGTATTTTGCCATTTATCTTCAAACTGCTTCATTAAGCTTTGAAAACAGGCAAGGTTATATTTAGCACTACAACTTAAACTGGCTAATGAATCAGTCATATTATCTGAACTTGCAAACTGCTGTTCAACTAAGTCATCTACTTTACCTAATGATGATAAGTAACGTAAACAAGTGTTTTTTAATGCTCTACAAGCTGCGGCTTTTGCTGCACTAAGTTCATTGTCTTGTAACAAGGCTTGGCATTGCAAAAATTTTGCATAAAAAGTGCTCTCTAACCCTTGGGCAATAAACAAATTCAATTGCTCAATTGCGGAAACTAAGGCGACAGGGTCAACGGCTTCAATAAACGTTACGGCTTCATCAAAACTTGGTAATGTTAGCTGTTCAGCAATAAAAGCTTCATCTTCTGATGAGTTCAAAATATCATTAAATAAGCTTAATAATTGTGTTGAGATCTCATGATTTGGTTCACTAGTAAGTGATAATATTGTTGACATCAAAAGCGTTTGACCAGCATCCCATCGACAAAAGCTATTTTTTGCTTTTGATACAATGGTTAATAACTCCTCATTTGATTGGTTATAATTCACTTTAACAGGGGCACTAAAATCGGCTAATAAAGCCAGTGTTGGCTTAGCGCTAAAGGCATTATTACTGAGACTCTTAAAAGAAAACATTTGTTCTGATTGATTTAATTCAATGAAATGCGCTTGGCTTTCATTATTAGCACTGATCAACTCAAGCTTAATAGGGATAAGTAATGCTTGGGGACTTGTCTGTTTAACTGTTACCGGCGATAGTTGGGTAATGGTTAATTGGTATTCACCACTTTGTTCGTTAAAATACTCATTCAACCTAAGTGTGGGTGTACCTGACTGACTGTACCACAATGTAAACTGCTCAAGATCCTTACCTGACGCATCACTCATCGCATTAATAAAATCATCACAGGTTACTGCCATGCCATCAAAGCGCTCAAAATACAGATCCATTCCAAGCCGGAAGTTTTCTTTCCCTAATAGTGTATGTAGCATTCGAATAACTTCAGCGCCCTTTTCATACACAGTTAACGTATAGAAGTTATTCATTTCCAATACCTTTTCAGGACGTATTGGATGTGACATAGGCCCTGCATCTTCAGCAAATTGCTGAGATCTTAATAGCCTAACATTTTGAATGCGAGTAACTGCACTTGAATGCATATCAGCACTAAATTGCTGATCACGAAAAACCGTTAGACCTTCTTTTAAGCTAAGTTGAAACCAATCTCGACAAGTAACTCGATTACCCGTCCAGTTATGAAAATATTCATGCGCTATCACCGCTTCAATATTAAAGTAATCGGTGTCAGTTGCTGAGGCTTTGTCGGCTAAAACATATTTTGAATTAAAGACATTTAAGCCTTTATTTTCCATTGCGCCCATATTGAAAAAATCAACGGCAACAATCATGTATATGTCTAAGTCGTATTCTAAACCAAAGGTTTGCTCATCCCATGCCATAGACTTTTTCAACGAAGCCATCGCATGTAAAGATTTCGACTTATTGCCTTTATCAACAAATATTTCTAAAGCGACTTCTCTACCCGAGTTAGTTGTATAGTTATCAACTAACAAATCAAAATCGCCAGCAACTAGCGCGAACAAATAACAAGGTTTTGGAAACGGATCATGCCAAGTAACAAAATGCTTATTATCATCAAGCACGCCTTGATTAATTTTGTTGCCGTTAGATAATAGATGAGGATATAAACTTTTATCGCCAATAACTTTAGTGGTAAAAGTTGCCATTACATCAGGTCGGTCAAGATAATAACTTATACGTCTAAAACCTTCTGCTTCGCATTGGCTGCAAAAAGCATCACCTGATTTAAATAAACCTTCTAATGAAGTATTTTCAACAGGATTTATTTCTGTAATAAGATTTAATTTAAAGTTATCTTTGTTAGTGTGTATGGTCAGATTTTGCGCTGATAATTGATATTGTGTTGTAGGTAATATTTCATCGTCTAAGGTAACTGAAACAAGCGTTAATTGCTCGCCATCTAACACTAATGCATCGTTATGATGACCTTGGCGAGTAAACATCATTTCGTTAGTTATACGGGTACAGGTATCATTTAATTCAATGGTTAAACTAACCATATCAATAGTAAATTTAGTTTGGGCATAATCGGCTAAAAAACGGCTGGAAGAGCTAGTCATAAAAAATCCAAAGAATAAAAAATAAATATCTTATTTACAAACATTAACCTCATGATGTATTTATTGAGGTGATCAATTTTGAGGTTCAAAATATTACATAGTAAAGTATAAAAAAAGCGTAGGAAGCAGAATAAATTACCTTTTAGCAACTTTATTTAAATTAGCAAGATCGAAAGTTATTCGAGCAGTTTCGTCTAAAAACGGATCTAATTTATCTAAGTCGTCGGGTAAGTCATCAAGTGTCGCTACTTGTTCTTTACCCATTTTAACAAGGCGCTCATTAGTACGATTTAACTGCTTTTCTTTAGCTTTTTTACGTTTATCTTTACGCGTTACTATATTTAAAGAAACAGTTTTGTCATCTTTCTCAGCTTTATAAATTTCAATATCTGTTAGTAAATAAGTAAATTCACTATTAGTTTTGATACGCTGTTGATAAAGCGAAGTTAAATAAGCAACATCCTCGGTAACATCAGCTAATTTTCCGTATTGAGCTCGGTCAATTTGATCCCAAGGTAAAGCATTTTCTTCTTTGCTTTCACCCCAATCTTCAGGGTTTACCGCTGTTGGAAAAGCAATATCAGGTAATACGCCACGGTGTTGAGTGCTACCACCGTTGATACGGTAAAACTTAGCGATAGTATATTGAATGCTGCCTAAAGGGTTTTCATATAGATCATATATTCGACTCAATCCACGATGCTGCTGCACGGTGCCTTTGCCAAACGTATGCTCTCCTATGATAATACCTCGCCCATAATCTTGAATAGCTGCGGCAAAAATTTCTGAAGCTGAAGCACTGTAACGGTCAACCATTACGGTTAACGGGCCACCATAATAACTTACGCCATCTTTATCTTTTTCTACTTCAACACGGTTTGCTGTGCTACGAATTTGCACCACAGGACCTTTATCAATAAACAAGCCTGTTAATAATATAGCTTCAGGTAGTGAACCACCGCCGTTACCACGTAAATCAATAATAATACCTTGTACTGCTTGTTCTTTTAACTTGGCAATTTCTTTTTTTACATCTTGAGATAAGTTATTATAAAAACTAGGTATAGTAATAACGCCTAACTTTTTACTTTGCTCATCGGCTTTGTTTTCAAAATAAACTTCTGATTTTGCTGCTTTATTCTCTAGTTTTATCGTATCTCTAACAATAATAACTTCTTTAGCGCTACTAATATCATCAGATTCACCAGATAATATTTGTAAACGTACCGTGGTACCTTTAGGTCCCTTTATTTTTTCAACAACATCATCTAATCGCCAACCAATAATATCTTCAAAATCGCCCTCGCCTTGAGCAACACCAATAATACGATCTTTAGATTTTAATTGCTTAGATTGCTCTGCTGGGCCGCCGCTAACAACACTCTGAATCACAGTATAATCTTCTTCTCCACGTAAAACTGCGCCAATACCTTCGAGCGATAAGTTCATTTCCATTTGAAAACGTTCTGCATTTCTAGGTGATAAGTAAGAGGTATGAGGTTCAACAACACGAGCAAAACTGTTCATCACTAACTGAAAAACATCTTCACTTTCACTTTGTTTTAATCGTTTAATTGCGTATTTATAGCGTTTGGTCAAAACTTCTTTTACTTTTGGCCAATCTTTACCTGCAATAGTTAAATTTAAGGCATCAGACTTAACTTTTAATCGCCATAACGTATCAAGTTCAATAGTAGAAGTTGCCCAAGGTGCATTTTCTCGATCGTAGGAATAAACTTCATCTAAAGTAAAATCAAAAGGAGATTTACTTATCGTGCCAGATTCTGTTTTTACATTAACTGACTTAAGTAAATTTAATGCGTATTCATAGCGTTCAAGGCGACGCTGCATATTTAAGTTATAAATATCATAAGGTAAAGATAATTTACCTCGAGCAAAGGCATCATCAAATTCTAAGCTATGCTTCTGAAATTTATTTATATCTGAGGCTAAAAAAATATTTCGAGAATAATCAAGCTGCTTGACGTAACGTTCAAAAACCTCTTGTGTTAATTCATCATTAATTTTGATTTTTTTATAATGACCGCGAGTAAAGCGTGCCGTAATACGTTTACTTGCCGCTGAGTGCTGACTTTGGGGAGCTAAAATAGGTAATGACGTTTCAACTTTAGTCGCATCAAATGCTAAAACACTGAGACTTGATAGTGAAAAACTTACCGATAACGATACGGCAAGAGCGATACGACAAATGTTGTGCATGTACATTACTCCAAACAATACTCTTTTCTAATGTTAGATCAGGTTCACAGATAAAGTTTTATGAATAGATATTTTTTAGCTGTGTTTTTATAACCATGCCAGAATCAAGTTGAACACTAATATCCTTACCCGAGACTTCAGTTATAGTGGCGTTCATAGGTGAATTACCCAACTTAACTTTAACTTTATTGCCAACGTTAACACTATCTGATTCTACTGGTTTTAATGGTGGCAAATCTTTTTTAACAACTTGTCGTTTAGTTGAGGTAACCGATTTAAAGTTTTCTACTTTCGATTTAGTCGCTGTTTTTCTACCTTCTACGGCGTCGTTAGTATTTTCGCCTTTAGACTTGTTGCTTTTATAAGGTTTTTTATTACTTTTATCTTGTGCTTTTTTGTTAGCAAACTTCTCTTGGCTTTCTTTTAACGTTTTACTGGCATAGTTTGCTTGATCTTCATTAATTTCTGCAACCTCTTTACCATCAATATCAACACGAAAAGAACCTTGCTTAATTACTTTAAGGTAACGCCAGCTACTAGTGTAATGTCTTAATGCTTGACGCAACCTAGTTTTACTAACGGTTTCATCATCATTAAGTTTTTCTACTAAATCTTGAAAAACACCTACTTTAAGCGGTTTAACAGGACCTTTAACAGAAAAACATTCTGGGAATTTCTCAGTTAAATAAATAATGATATCTTTTGTGCTAATACGTTTAATTTCAGTTTTAATTTCAGTTTCCATAAATACTACTTTCTATACAATTTTGGTTAAATAAATTTAGCGGAAAGATTGGATTAATAATCTTCTGTTTGTAAGTGCTGCTCTCTATTATCTAGAACATGACGGCACCAATCATAAATGTCTTCAGATTCAAGATCTGGCAAAACATCTTGCCCTATCCAGGTATCCCATATCAGTGCTAACAATTGCTCAAGCACTGATGTTTCTATATCTTCTTCGGCTAAGTCATAAAGTGTGTGATAAATTTCATTAACACGCTCTGCAACTATCTCTTCTTGACCATCCCAGTCACCAACAACGGCTTCGGTTACTAAGTAGTCATGAATCACAACAAATTCTTTCATGTTAACTAACTCTAAAATTCTAGTGTGTTAAAAACTAATGCGTTAAGACCTAATACATTAAGATCGAGTGCATTAGATTTACCATCTTGATCACAATACCAGTTTACTCTCACATTAACTTTTTTATTTTGGTTAATAATTATTGATAATAGCCTGTTGTTTTTTTCAATTATAAAACCATAAAAAACATATTTAAAGAGCATAACAAAGGCGCATAACATACATTGAAAGCTTGATAAATTAAAGCTTTTATCTTTAGATTACCTGATTAATTACTATTTTAATGAAAATTTAACTGTCACCCTAGCTGAAACTGTTAAATCTTGCTGTTTTAAGCAAGAAGTTATTGGTATACATGGGGGAGAATTAAGAGTTTTATTAGAATTAATAGTTTTATTAACTGTATTTTGTTTTTGATGTTCTTTTAAATAGAAAATCCCCCCTAATTCCCTACCCATTTGTGTTGCAATAACATTAGCTTTATCCTTTGCTTTGTTAATGGCTTCACGCAATGCTTGTTGATAAGTCATTTCAATATCATTTTCTAATATGACATCCGAGCTGATACTTTCTAGACCCATTTTTATAGCATGATTTAAAAACTGCTCATATGCTTGGCTATTAGGGAAGGTTATATTTATTTCTTGGGTTAGCTGAAAAGGTTGTGAATTTTGATTGTTAACTACGGAGCCAACATCTAAGTAAACCCTACCACGATCGCCATTCGCAAATCTTTGTTGTAAATCGATACCTACAACGTCAGGTGCTTCTTGTGGTACCTGACTTATTTCGATTAAAAATTCATTGATAGCATCACTTTTAACACCAAAACTTTTAGCCGTCAAAACAACTTGCGCCGCTTTATGCTCCACAAAAGCCCTAGTTTTACTAACAATGCGGCCTTGCTCTTTTATCAATACCGAAATAGCCAATGCATTTGGTTGTATTAAGGCGTTAGCACTGCTAGTTACTTCAATTGTTTGTTCGTCTACAATAAAAGCATTACAGTTAAAGCTTAGGGATATAATTAACAATGCTATTAAAATGACCTTCATGGTTTCATTTCACTTTATTTAATATATATTCTAAAAGTTTTTTATCATTAATTGGCTGTTTTTCCCAGTAATACTTCACCACAGTTAAAGATCCTACTTATTTAAACGCTTTAGTTGCTGGTTTTTCGTTACTTGATAAACTGACTCTAGACTAAAACAAAAAAACCCACGCAATAGTAGCTATTGCGTGGGTTTTCTATATTTCACTTTTTGTACACTTTACTTATAAAAAAATAAAGTGGCATCCCTAAGGGGATTCGAACCCCTGTTACCGCCGTGAAAGGGCGGTGTCCTAGGCCTCTAGACGATAGGGACACTGAATTAACTTATGTTAATACAAACTATCTACCAGATTACTCTGGTGATTTAATTTTTTATCAAAATTAAAACTCTAAACTCTTATTTTAGCTATAAACTGCAGTATAAGAAACTACTTCACTTTTTATGCACTTACCTTTGTACTTTCGTACGTTAGGAAAAGTGGCATCCCTAAGGGGATTCGAACCCCTGTTACCGCCGTGAAAGGGCGGTGTCCTAGGCCTCTAGACGATAGGGACACTAAAACCGTTTGTCGAATGTATTCGACGTTTTAGTGT
>Ga0209826_1002138_pt1 | contig 13219 bp, 8 predicted proteins | sample GOMGulsemesocosm_5_FD_184637 | JGI IMG/M metagenome (GOLD analysis project Ga0209826, IMG submission 184637) | Methane-oxidizing microbial communities from mesocosms in the Gulf of Mexico - GOM15C Gulf of Mexico (SPAdes) (version 2) | ecosystem: Environmental > Aquatic > Marine > Cold seeps... | reverse complement strand
TGAGAGCATTAAGCCGCCTAAGTAGACTAACAAACTGCCGCTCAAATCAAGGGGTAGGTCTCTTGTACTGGCTTTAGCGCACTGAGAATCCACTCCAATGACATTAGCAGAAGCTTGAGCTTATGCTGTTAGATCGCCCTACTGACCCACCGGGACACACAAGGGTTATGCAGTGGATACAAAAAACGCCAACCCCCTGCGGAGTTGGCGTCTCATATTCAACTGTCGACTTGCCCAGACTTTCAGTTATCCACAGGGTCAGTAGTTACCCACTAAGGCATTAGTCATTCGGCACTGTCATTATCCAGAGCTGCAGTTATCCACAGGCGCAGCACACAGAGGTGTAACCAATCAAAAAACCAACAGCCGGGCATCCGCCTCGATAGGCAGGCCAGCTAGGGCGCCCAGTAGACACTGATCGGCACTGACGTCTGTTGCAACAAGGCACGTATCGGCATGCTGAGCTGATCGCTGGAGGACATGGCGCGCTTTAAGGTCTGCCATTTATCCTCACCCATGATCAATAGATAAATATGCTTCGAATTCAACAGCGCCCGTTTGGTCATGGTCATGCGCGCGGTATATGCGCCCGTCACTTCAGATTCCAGTGCATCAATCGCCGCACACAGGTTCTCGCTAGCGGAATCCAGAGCCGTATCAATGCCCGCCGCGAAGGGAAACAAAGACGCGGTATGGCCATCATTACCTAACCCGAGTACCGTTAGCGCGATAGGGTCAGGCAGCTGACGATACTGCGCTTCGCAGGCAGCAAGGCCTTGCTGCGGCGAAGCAGACGAATTTTTCATGCCAACAAAAGACGCATCAGCGGCATTATTCTGCAGCAGCGATGCGCGGATTTTTTTCTCATTGCTGGCTTCGTGGTCACCGGCCACCCAGCGCTCATCGGCCAGTGCAATCGACACAAGGCCCCAAGGCAGGGGGGTTTTTGACAAGCGATCGTATAAAGGCATGGGCGAGCTGCCACCCGACACCACAAAAGTACTTTGCCCAGCTTGGGCCATACTCGCCTGCAATAGCTGAGCTGCGTCAGCCGCCATAGCATCAAATAACTCTGTACGGCTGTCGAATTTGTGTTCAATCATAGCCTCATCCTCAAGATGCCAAGGGCACGGGTTTCTTCTCGCACAGGTCATCGGCTGGGTTAATCCAAGCGCGGCCGTCCTGGGCTAGCAGCTGATCGGCCTGTTGTGGCCCCCAGCTGCCTGCACGGTAGAGCTCCGGCTGCAGAGCATGCATGCCCTCTGGGCACGACCAAGCGGCAATGATCGGGTCGACCCAATTCCAGGCCTGGTCCACCTCATTGCGGTGAATAAACAAACTCGGGTTGTCGGCAATCACATCGAGCAACAAGCGTTTATAGGCGTCACTCTTCAGGTCTTTATAGGTGTCGGCAAAATTTAAATTGAGCGCCACCGGCTGTAGCTCAAGCTCGGTCTTTTCCAAGTTTTTGGTCATCATCACCAGCTGAATACTTTCTCGCGGCTGCAGGCGAATGATCAAACGATTGGCCGTCATCGGGCCCTGCTCCGGCGAGTAAACCTTGTGTGACACATCTTTAAACTGGATGACAATTTCCGCCGTACGCTCTTGTAAGCGCTTACCGGTGCGCAGATAAAAAGGCACACCGGCCCAGCGCCAGTTATCCACATGTGCGCGGATAGCCACAAAGGTTTCCGTATTACTGCTCGGCTGACCCAGCTCTTCTAGGTAACCCGGCACCAGTTCACCTTTAATATTACCCGACACATACTGGCCACGCACAATGTCATTTTTAACATCAGCTGCTGTAATGGGCCTCAGTGATTCCATTACTTTTAGTTTTTCAGCGCGGATATTTTTTTCATTTAACTTGTGTGGCGACTCCATCGCGATCAAGCACAACAGTTGCAACAAATGGTTTTGCACCATATCGCGCATAGCGCCAGCGCCGTCGTAAAAACTCTCGCGCCCCTCTAGCCCCACACTTTCGGAGATACTAATTTGCACGTGGTCAATCGACTTGGCATCCCACATGTGCTCAAACAACACATTGGCAAAACGCAGCGCCAACAAATTCTGTACAGTTTCTTTACCAAGGTAGTGATCAATACGAAAGATGGCTCGCTCTGCAAAAAACTCACCGACCTTATCGTTCACCGCATTGGCCGTCTCGCCGTCGTAACCAATCGGCTTTTCTAACACCACACGCGATCTAGCCGATATCAGTTTTTGTGTCGAAAGATTTTCACAACAGACACCGTACAATGACGGCGGAATGGCCATATAAAAAATACGCTCAGCCTGCTCTCGCTGCGCCAGCACCTTCGTTAACGCAGACCAACCTTCTGCCACATTAACAATGTCCAAGGCTAGAGGAATAATGCGCTGGCGAAAGCTGTCCCAGTCGGCACTGGTACACTCAGTACTGCACAAAAAGGTTTCGAGACTGCGTTCGACACCGCTTAAGTAACTGTCAACTTCCTCTGCGGTGCGACAAACGGCCACAATACGACAGTCATTACTTAAACTATGTTCTCGATGGGCACGGTAGAGCGCTGGCAATAATTTGCGCAGGGCAAGATCACCCGCGCCACCAAAAATAACCACATCGACCGCAGTCGAATCAGTCTTAGAATTGCTCATGACTTCACCTCGTTGGTGAGACTCTGACAAAGGATCCGGGTGAAACTATTCAATGCTTTCGTGTTCATATCAAAATACCGAGGCACCATCTTCCGCACTGCCGATCAAGCTGCGCAGCTTGGTAAAGAGTTCACGGCCCATGCCGTCATTGTTATCGGTCAGATCCGGCACCGCACGAATACGCTGACTGAGAGCCTTATCATCGACGAGCAGCTCAAGGGTGCCAGCATCTGCATCCAGCGCGATGACATCACCGTCGCGCACCACCGAGATGATGCCGCCATCGAGCGCCTCTGGACTCAGGTGAATGGCCGCCGGCACCTTGCCCGACGCGCCGGACATACGACCATCGGTGACCAACGCCACTTTGAATCCTCGGTCTTGCAACACACCCAGTACCGGCGTCAGTTTGTGCAGCTCCGGCATGCCGTTGGCCTTAGGCCCTTGGTAGCGAATGACCGCAATAAAATCGCGCTCCAGCTCACCTCGCTCAAACTTACGGCCCAACTCATCTTGATCGTTAAAGACAATCGCTGGCGCGGTTACCTTTCGGTGCTGCTCTTTAACGGCCGAGATCTTAATCACCGCTCGGCCCATACCACCCTTGAGCAACGCCATACCGCCTTCTGGGCTGAATGGATCACAGCTCGGACGCAGAATATTACTGTCTAAGCTTTCTGCTGGGCATGGGCGCCACTGCACCACACCATCCAGCAAGAATGGCTCTTGGGTATAAGCCTGTAAGCCCTCACCAAAGACCGTGCGCACATCTTCGTGCAGCAAGCCCGCCTTTAATAATTCTTGCACCAGGAAAGGCACGCCACCGGCCGCGTGAAAGTGGTTTATGTCGGCGTTGCCGTTTGGATAAATACGGCACAACAAAGGTACGATGGAAGACAGGTCGGAAAGGTCCTGCCAGTCAATTTCAATGCCCGCGGCCTTAGCCATGGCAATCATGTGAATGCTGTGGTTGGTTGAACCGCCGGTCGCCAGTAACCCCACCATGCCGTTGACGATCGTCTTCACACTGATCACATTGGCCAGCGGCGCAAGCTGATCCGCCTGGGTGCCATCGTTAAGTTTTTCAACCGCGGCGCGTGTCAACGCATCACGTAACGGCAAGCCCGGATTGACAAAGGATGAACCCGGTAAATGCAGCCCCATGATCTCCATGAGCATTTGATTGCTGTTGGCGGTGCCATAAAAGGTACAGGTTCCAGCGCTGTGATAGGACTTACTCTCAGATTCCAGCAGTTCATCACGGCCGACTTTGCCTTCAGAATAAAGCTGACGGGTCTTGGCTTTATCGGCGTTGGACAAACCGGTTTCCATTGGGCCGGCTGGCACAAATATGGTCGGCAGGTGGCCAAACGACAAGGCGCCCATTAACAAACCAGGGACAATCTTGTCGCACACACCCAAACAAAAAATGCCATCGAACATATTGTGCGAAAGAGCAATGGCGGTCGACATAGCAATCACATCACGGCTGAGCAGCGACAGCTCCATGCCGTCTTGGCCCTGGGTCACGCCATCACACATGGCCGGTACACCGCCGGCAAATTGCACTTCGGCGCCTAATTCATGTGCCGCCTCGCGAATTATTTCTGGGTAGGTGTGGTACGGCTGATGCGCCGACAACATTTCGTTGTACGCCGATACAATGGCAAAATTAGGGGCGTCGTCACCTATGAGACGTTTTTTTGAATCACTTGAGCAGGCGGCAAAACCATGGGCTAGATTTCCGCAAGACAATTGCTTACGTGTCACGCCCGCTTGGCGCGCACGTTCGATTCTCGTCATATATTCTTTTCGGCTATCGCGGCTTCGCTCAGCAATGCGCTCGGTAATTGTTTGTAGACGTTGATCAACAACACTTTTCATGAGGCCGCCTCCTTAGAGTCTTTGTAGTATTTGATAAGACTTGCGGTTGAGGAATCTAAAGACTCGTCTACTTCATCATTGACGAGTGCCGAGTAGACACTGGTCGCCAGCTTTTTACCCAGCTCCACTCCCCACTGGTCAAAAGAGCAGATATTGAGAACGATGCCTTGAACAAAAACCTTGTGCTCGTAGAGTGCAATCAAACGCCCCAACGAGCGGGCACAAATTTTATCCACTAATAAAGTATTGGTGGGTCGATTGCCCTTGTGAACTTTGTGCGCCACCAAACTGTCTATTTCGATCGCGGTTTTGCCTCTTGCGGCTAACTCTTCTCGAACCGTTTCCTCATCCACACCCAACATCAATGCACGGGTTTGGGCAAACAGATTAGACAGGAGGATTTCGTGCTGATCCTGCAATGAGGTTAGGCCTTCTAGGGAACCGATAAAATCCGCGGGCACAATGCTCTTGCCCTGATGCAAGTATTGATAAAAGGCGTGCTGACCATCGATGCCCAGCTGCCCCCAAATCAATGGCACCGTTTGGTAATCCACCTCTTCACCGAATCGGTTCACCGACTTACCATTACTTTCCATTTCCGCCTGCTGCATATACGCAGAGAAGACATGCAGCGATTGATCATAGGGAAGAATGGCCTGGGCTTGGCAGCCCATAAATGTGGTATTCCAGATGCTTAACAGCGCCAATAACACGGGCGCATTTTGTTCCAGTGGCGCCTCGCGAAAGTGGCAGTCCATTTCATAGGCGCCGCGCAGTAGTTCTGAAAACTCGTCAAACCCCAGTGATAGAGCAATCGGCAGGCCAATTGCGGACCAGAGCGAGAAGCGGCCACCCACCCAGTCCCACATGCTGTAGATATTTTCAGCTAATATTCCGAACTCTTCGGCTTTTTCAGTATTGGCCGTTACGGCAACAAAGTGTTTTGCTGCCGCATCCGTATCAAATGAATAGGCCTTTAACCAATTTAACGCAGTGCGTGCGTTGGTCATGGTTTCCTGGGTGGTGAAGGTCTTCGACGACACCACAAACAGCACTTGCTCTGGGTTTAAACCGCGGAGAATCTCTGAAATCTGTACGCCGTCAACATTGGAAACATAGTGCACTTTAATCTGCTGATTGCCGCTGCCCTTTAAGGCTTCGGTCACCATCTTTGGCCCAAGGTTAGAACCGCCGACACCGATGCTCACCACATCGGTAATCGCCTTGCCGCTGAAACCTTTCCAGCTGCCCGAGCGCACGCGCTCACACAGCGCTTTAATACGTGCGAGTTCTCCCTGCACTTGCTCAGAGATGTTATCGCCGTCGACCAGCGTTGTATCGCCGCTGAGATCACGCAATGCCGTGTGCAATACCGCTCGATCTTCGGTGATATTTATACGTTCACCGGAAAACATTTTTTCACGCCAGGCTTCTACACCCGCCTCGCGGGCGAGGCGCATTAAGCCAGACAACGTATCTTCGTTGATGCGGTTTTTAGAATAATCGAACAACAGGCCCGGCAACTCTATCGACAGGCGGTTGAAACGCTTTGAGTCATCCTCGAAGAGCTTAGCCAAATGCACCGACTTCATCTGGCCGGCATGCTCACGCAGCCACTGCCAACTAGCCAAAGATTCTCGAGCATTTAATGAGGCTTCTCTTGATCCCATACCGACACCATTCATTTTTGATAAGATTACGTCAAATATAACCTAATTATTGATAGATCAACACTGCCAAGCCCAGAATCTGACAACAACCAATCAAAACAACCAGAGGCCCGCGCCAGCAATGACAACGTTGTACTAGACACTACCCACCAAAGACAACGTTGTCAACCGGCTGTTATTTAATGCTCACAGGGCTATTTAAAAGACCGCGCGGGCTTCGCTTGCTTAGGAAAGAGCGAGGGACTAGGCTAGGCGGCTTATCTCGAAACATTCTATTTCGAAGCCCCTATTTCGAAGCAACCTATTCGTCTCTGCAGATTCAGGAAGTAGAAAATCCATGCCAGCCACCATCAAGGATGTCGCCAAACTCGCCGGAGTTTCTTTCAAGACTGTTTCGCGGGTGATTAACCGCGAGCCCAGTGTCGGCAAAGAACTGCAGGAGAAAGTCTGGGCGGCCGCCAAGGAGCTCAGCTACCAGCCCAACAAGTCGGCGCGCCTGCTGCGTGGCAGCCCCTCTTCCATTGCCTTTATCTACGACAACCCCAACAGTCACTATGTGATTGAACTGCAGAACGGCATCCTAGCCGAATGCAATGAACAGGGTTTTGATCTGGTGATCCACCCCTGCGACTCCAAGTCAGCGGGCATCATCGATGAAATAGCCGCCACTGTTAAACGCGCCCAGGTGGCCGGATTGGTGTTAACTCCGCCGCTTTCCGAGCGCCCCGAAATGATTGAGCGGTTGCGCGAACAGGGGATTAAGTTTGTGCGTATCCTCTCGGCCCAAGAGGCGGACAACGATTCACCCTGCGTGTTTATTGACGACCGCATGGCCGCCGCCAATATCACCCGCCACCTGATCGGGCTTGGCCACAAGCGCATCGCTTTTCTAGGCGGGGACACAGCGCACAAATCCAGTATTGAACGCCTCGAAGGCTACAAGCAGGCGCTGCGTGAGAACGACCTCGAGCCCCATGAAGCACTGATTCTCGACGGCGACTACTCGTTTGAATCGGGCGTCGAGCGCACCAAGCAGCTACTCGAAGAGAACAGCCAGCAAGCCACCGCGGTCTTTGCCTGTAACGATGAAATCGCCGCAGGAACCCTGTTCGCCGCACGGATGTTGGGCACCGATGTGCCAGCACAACTGTCCATCGTCGGCTTCGAGGACAGTCCGTTTTCGCGCCAGACCTGGCCTAAGCTCACCACCGCGCAACAGCCCAACGGCACCATTGCCCAAACAGCCGCCTCCCTGCTTATTCAAGAAATACGCAAGGGTAAAAAAGCCGCGACTGAAGAGCCCAGCGCCCCCGGGCACCAGGGTTTTTACCCTGAACTGGTGATACGTGATTCCACCGCGCAGGCGCCCGCTTAAGCACTCATTGCAGCGTCGCATTGATGCCACACCCGCAGCTGGGCCAACTAAAAAACCCCTGCCGTCCGCAACTACAATCAACACATCACCGACAGCTGTGTGCCCCCACACCCTATACCTGAAGGGGCTGCACGACCTAAGTCTCGGTTAAGGTGTACTCAAGCACGCTGTAATCGAGCCCCATAAGGCCAGCACCGGCAATTTGTGCGCAATAATCCTTTACAAGCCATAAAGCAGCCACGATAATGACAACGTTGTCTAAGTCGTATATTTAAACATTGGAGCAGGCGGCTCATGAAGAAAGCAATAATTGGCGCACAGGTTTTTGACGGTGAGACGCTGCTCAATGATATGGCCATCGTCATGAATGGCGAGCAGATAGTGGCGGTGGTCGCCGCAGACCAGCTGACCGACAACATTGATATCACCGAGCTTAACGGCGGTATTGTGGCGCCGGGCTTTATCGACCTGCAGGTGAACGGCGGCGGCGGCGTCATGCTCAACAACCACCCCACGACCGCAGGCCTTAAACGCATGATCGATGGCCACCGCGCCACCGGCACCACCGCTATGCTGCCAACACTCATCAGCGACAGCGCCGAACTGCACCAGCGCGCCACCGCCGCCATTCGCGCCTGCAGCCCAGAGCGACCGGGTCTACTCGGCGTGCACATCGAGGGGCCATTTTTCAGCTTGGAGAGACGCGGCGCCCACCTTGAAGGTTATATACGCGAACCAGAGACAGCAGACATAGACTGGCTTTGCTCGCTTGCCAGCCCAGCAGAGCCGGGTAATCTGAGCGACCTGGACGTCATGGTGACGCTTGCCCCAGAGCGCTGCCAAGCGGGGCAGATCCAACGCCTCAGTGAGGCCGGTATTCGTGTCTGCGCGGGTCACTCCAACGCCACCAGCGAGCAGGTTGACGCCGCACTCAATGAGGGTTTGCAGGGGTTCACCCACCTGTACAACGCCATGCGTCCTCTGCAAGGCCGTGAGCCTGGTGTCGTCGGAGCCGCCCTCAACGACCCTGACAGCTACTGCGGCATTATTGTCGACGGCCACCATGTGCACCCCACCGCGATACAACTGGCCTATAAAAGCAAACCTCGCGGCAAGCTTTATCTCGTCACCGACGCCATGGCCACGGTTGGCAGCGCCGACAAATCGTTTGAAATTTACGGTGAAACCGTACACGAAGAAAACGGACGTATTGTCAATGCCGAAGGCCGCTTAGCCGGCAGTGCTATTGGCATGATCGAGGCCGTTAAACTGGCGCATCAACTCGCCGAGTTACCGCTCACAGAGTGTTTACGCATGGCCTCGTTATACCCAGCTCAATTCATAGAGCAAGACCATAGACTGGGACGCATTCGAGCGGATTACCGCGCCGATCTGGTGCACTTCAACAGGGATTTTGTTGTACAGAACACATGGGTGGCGGGCGACAGACAAGCCCACCAACCTAGTCACTCCTCTTTCGTTTAGGTATTCCCATGCAGGTAGTTATTCTCAACAATAGTGACGCTGTCGCCGAGTATGGCGCGCAACTTTTTATTAAGCAGCTGACAAAAAAACCCGAGTCTGTGCTCGGTCTGGCAACTGGGTCAACACCGGTTGCGCTCTACCAGAAACTGATCGCCGCCAATAAGCGCGGGGCGGTTTCTTTTCAGCAGTGCAGCAGTTTCAACCTCGATGAGTACCTGGGTTTAGCCGGTGATCACCCGCAAAGCTATCGCTATTTTATGCAGCAGCAATTGTTTGATCATATCGACATAGAACCCGCCCAAACCTTTGTTCCTGCGGGCGACACGGACAACCCGATCACTGCATGCCACGACTACGAAGAAATGATTCGAGAAAAAGGTGGTATCGATATACAACTGCTCGGCATTGGCACCAATGGACACATAGGTTTTAACGAACCGTCTTCTGGGTTGATGTCGCGCACTCGGGTTAAAACCCTTGCGCCCGCCACCATTCGCGACAACGCACGTTTTTTTAGCGCGGATGAAGAGCAGCCACACCTGTCGATTACCATGGGCATCGGCACCATTCTCGACTCCCATCAAAGTATTTTATTGGCCACCGGCAAGGCCAAGGCCGCCGCCATTGCCGCGACCGTTGAGGGGCCGCTTACCGCCGCCTGCCCAGCATCGGCGCTACAAATGCACCCTAACGCTGTGGTGGTTGTCGATGACGAAGCTGCCAGCCAACTTCAGAACAGCGAATTTTATAAGCACGTTGAGCGAGAAAATGTACGATTAAAAGCCAAGCTCGGTTTATAAAAAATAATGCACATGCAGAGCTGTATTGAAAAGGTTACATTTTAAAATAATAAAGACGCGGCGAGCCTGACTCGCCACTGACCCTGAGGATGCGCGCATCATGTTTAATCGCAAGACACTCTTAAACACAGGGCTCGCCCTTGGACTCAGTAGTTTTCTACTGGCCTGTTCCGATCATTCGCTCAATACAGAAGTTCGACCAAACAGCCAGATTTTTTCAAACCAAGCGCAGCTCAAACAATTTTCGAATGACCTGGCTGTTCGATATCAAGTACTCAGCAATCATGGCAACGCATCCTGCCACCCCGACAAGGCCGACAGCCCTTGTTTTACCGCACAAATTATTTTGCAGTCGACTCAGCGTTACGCGCAAACAGACTGGGAAATATATTTCAGCCATATCGCACCCATTCGCAAACACCACAACCGCAAGTTTAATATTGAGCATATCAACGGCGACCTGCACCGTTTAACACCAAGTCCAGAGTTTGCCGGGTTTAACACAGGCGTGCCTGAAACCATAAAAATTGAAGCGGATTTTTGGCACCTCTCTGAAACCGACCCGATGCCCAACTATTATGTTGTGACACCAGGGCTAGAGCCGCAAACCATTGCCAGTACACAACCGCGCATTGATCACGAAACGGGCTTAGAGACACTGCCATTTATTAAAACCAGTCTTGATCCAGAAAAAAACTTTAAGCGCCACGCCGAAGATCAATCCCGCCTAGCCAGCGCCAATCAACTCTGGCAAGAAGACACGCACGCAACCTTGATTACCGAGGATTTAGAGTACCAACTCATCCCAACACCCAAAAATACAAGCAAAGCAGAGCAGGGCGGCAGTCTGGATCTCACCGAGGGTTTGGCTCTAACGCTGAATCGTTTTTCACCCAATGATGTTAGGGCTGCCTTGGGGCGCTTAAATACGCTGGGCATTAGTGAAAACGCCAGCGGCGTACCCACCCACATCAAAAAATCAAAAACCGACGCTAAAATCAGCGGCAGCTACACACTGGATATCACTCCCACTGAAATCCACATCAGCGCGGCCGATGCAGAGGGCGCCGCCAACGCACTGAATTCACTCGCAGGGTTATTACAGCTTGGCAGTCTTCAGGTTGCGCAGTTAAAAATTGTCGACGAACCTCGCTACGCATTTCGTGGTTTGCATGTGGATGTCGCCCGAAACTTTCACAGCAAAGAAATGATCCTGCGTTTACTGGATCAAATGGCGGCCTACAAACTGAATAAACTGCACCTGCACCTGGCCGATGACGAGGGCTGGCGCCTGGAAATTCCAGGATTGCCGGAACTCACCGACATCGGCAGCCAACGCTGCCACAACCCAAGTGAAGATGTTTGCTTACTGCCACAGCTCGGCAGTGGCCCGCACAAAGGAGCGGAAGTAAACGGCTTTTACAGCGTTGCTGATTACCTAGAGATCTTAACCACCGCCGCCGCGCGTCACATCCAAGTCATCCCCTCTTTGGATATGCCAGGGCACTCACGCGCCGCGACTAAATCTATGGAGGCGCGCTACCGAAAATATATCAAAACGGAAGACACCGCACGGGCACAGCAATATTTACTCAGCGAACCACAGGACACCACTGTCTATTCATCGGTGCAGTTTTACTCTGACAACACCCTCAACGTCTGCATCGACTCGACCTACACATTTGTAGAGAAAGTCATCGATGAACTGCAAACGTTACACACACTCGCCAAACACCCCCTCACTCGTTATCACATAGGCGCCGATGAAACCGCGGGAGCCTGGGTCGACTCACCCGCCTGCCAAGCCTTGATCGCCGAGCAGGACGGACTTCACGACAGCAAAGACCTAGGCCCCTACTTCGTACAGCGTGTTGCCGCGCTGCTCGAACAGAAAAATATTGAGGTAGCCGGTTGGGCCGACGGCATGGGCCATGTCGACCCAGCGAAGATGCCGACCTTGGTACAATCTAACGCCTGGTCGCCCCTGCCCTGGGCTGGCCACAAGGAGGCCCATACCCAGGCTAACCTCGGCTGGGAAGTGATCGTCTCCACACCCGATGCCACCTACTTTGATAGCCCCTACCAGGCGGACCCAAAAGAGCGTGGCTTTTATTGGGCCACCCGCAGTATCGACAGCCGCAAGGTGTTTGAATTTATGCCAGACAATCTGCCGGTGCACGCCGAGTTCTGGCCCGACCGAGACGGCAAAGCGTTCAGCAGCGATGATCGCCCGCAAACCGATGCAAATGGTCAGCTAAGCCACGAGCCTATGCGTGAGGGTATTCGCTTTGCCGGACTGCAGGGTCAACTGTGGAGTGAGACGGTGCGTTCGGACGACCAGGCCGAGTACATGATTTACCCTCGACTATTGGCTTTGGCTGAACGCGCTTGGCACAAACCCGAGTGGGCTGTGCCCTACGACCACAGCGGCGCCCTCTACTCAATCGACAGTAAACACTTTAGCGACGCCAAACGCCGCCTGCGCGACGCCGACTGGAATCGCTTTGCCAACCTGCTCGGTCAGCGCGAGCTGGCCAAGCTCGATCTCGCCGGCGTCTTCTACCGGCTGCCCACCGTTGGCGCCCAAATCAAAGACGGCCAGTTACAGGCAGCCAGTGCGTTGCCCGGGCTGCGGATCGAATACCGCGCGCCACAGGGCAGATGGCAACCCTACCAGCCAAACACGGCGGCGAGCTCGAACATTGAGCTGCGCAGCTTGAGCGCCGATGGGCAACGCGCTGGTCGCAGCCTCACGGTCGTGCCCTAACAGCTGTCGCCTCTAACACCGGCCACCTCCCTAACAACTGGCCCCCTCTACTGCCCACCTCAACTGCGCCGCCTCCACAGAGGTGGCCGAGTAACACCCTATAAACTTACTCCCTTGCCCTTACCACCCACGATTGGGAGGATGCCGCTGACCTATACATTCGCCCCCCTTACCAGCCTGCTTAGCTTTAACCTATTGATCGCGCTGCCACTCGTTATTAGAGCCATCCCAAAATACCGTCAAGCTATTCAGAATAACCAGCCAGCGGTGAGAGACGACCTGACATTCATACCAGTTCAGGCATTACATTAGCCACGACCAGCTACCTCCGAACCAACTTCACGTAACAAGCACCCTGCCTTCACTAAAAGTCTCGCCCAGCCTACTTTTAAAGGTGTAACCTTGTAAGCGCTTACACACCTAAAAAGGGCCACAATACAGTAGTGTGGGTGTAACCCTTTTACCCAAAAAAGCCTCAGGGATAAACTTTTTAAAATATCATTGACAACGTTGACATTGATCCAATAGGGTAGACTCACGACAACGTTGTCCACCTTTTGGGAGAGAGTTCATATCCAGGGCAACGATGTGTAAA
>Ga0209826_1002137_pt1 | contig 13219 bp, 9 predicted proteins | sample GOMGulsemesocosm_5_FD_184637 | JGI IMG/M metagenome (GOLD analysis project Ga0209826, IMG submission 184637) | Methane-oxidizing microbial communities from mesocosms in the Gulf of Mexico - GOM15C Gulf of Mexico (SPAdes) (version 2) | ecosystem: Environmental > Aquatic > Marine > Cold seeps... | reverse complement strand
GACGATGATTTATTTTTTGGTTACTGGTTACTGGTTACTGGTTACTGGTTACTGGTTACTGGTCTGATTTTAACCATTGTTTTTTGTACTTCGACAGAGCCTCAGGGGTAATGCCCAGATAGGAGGCGATATGGTACTGAGGGATACGCTCCAGGTATTCGGGAAAGTTGCGGGTGAATTGCAAAAAACGCTGCCGAGCGTTCATGGTCAGCAATTCAGCCTCGCGTCGTTCATTGCGAATCAGCATCATCTGGCAGCCGTAATTAAACAATGACTGCCATGGTGCACTGTTCTTATAGCATTCTTGTAGGCGATCCATTGGCAATTTGACCAGCGTACAGGGTTCGAGGGTCTCGACGGCAAAACGACTGTTTTCATTGAGAATGACGGCACTGAGATTGCCGACAATATGGTTTTCACCGTAGAACGCTTTATTGAGTTCCTTGCCTTCTGGCGTTAGATAAAAGAGACGCACCAAACCTTTGGTAACGTAATAGTGTTCGGTTATGGGTTGGCCGATGGCTTGCAGGTTATGCTTGGCATCCACTTGCACGACTTCCAGTGTCTGAGAAATATCGCCGAGATCAAAGTCTGGCTGACCGAGTTCTAGGGATAGATGACGTTGCATGGCGTGTAGAACAGAGGTATTTTCGAACATCATTTCTCTCAAATTTGTCAGCCAAAACCCGTGGCAAAACCGCTCATAAATTCAGCGTCTATTTTATGGCGCTGCGGTTATATTTCAAGGGACCGTGCCCGTGATTAAGGTCTTGCTGATCCAGTGATGCGGATTGTCGGGGGGAGTGAATCGGCGACTCAGCTTGAGGCAGCGGCTGCACCCCTGAGCGGTGCTTTTTCCAGACCTGCATCAGTGCTGGCCCCGAGTGGACTTTCTTCGCTACCCGGGACCAGCGCTCGAAATCACTATTGATGGGGGAGCTGGGGTTGGTCCACAGGTAGAGATCATTTTTCTTGAGCAGCAGCGGGTGGAAATCCTGCGCTTTAAACCCCAGTTTGTCGATGTTGTGGAGAAACAGTACCTCTGCGTTGATGATGGCGTCCACGCGCCCGGCCATAAGCATGCGCGGCAGCAGTTCGGGGCGGGTGGTGATAATCTTGTAGCTCTCGGCCAGGGCGGGAAAATCCCGGTAGCCTGAAGGCATGGCGATGGCGAGTTCGGCCAGCTGATTCAGGTCGTTGATCGGCTGTTGTTGTTTACTCCAGAGAAAGACCCTGGTGCTTGTGACCAGCGTCAGCGGCCGTGCCTGGTTAGCGCGCAGGTGATTCTCATGAAAATCAGCTTCATTGAGGTAGACCGCATCCAGGTGACCCGAGAGCAGTTCGTGGCGCAGTCTGGCTTTACTGGCGAGTACAAATGTCAGCTGAATCTCTGGATTCATCGCCTTGGCTGTCTGGGTGATCAGATCGACCAGCACCCCCTCGTGACGGCCGTCGACCATTTGCGCCATCGGTTTTAGGTTGTAGAGACCCACGCGCAACTGGCTGCTGGTCTGGGTATTGGCCAGGCTGTGACGGCCGATGCAGCTGGCCGCGAGGGCGATCAGTATGGATATTGTCGCGATCTTTACCTTGCCCATGGAACGGTGAACCCCCAGCCTTCCGAGTACACAGTATTGCACACACTGCGTCTGCTGGGGTCAAACTCACAAGCTTGGGTATGAATTCAAGCCTGTATATGAGCCCAAGGTTTCAGCGGCTCAGAGCTAGGCGTCGTCCCAGGGCCTGAGCGGCAGGATCGGCGCATAGCTGAGCAACCACTCTGCCTTTTTGTTCATGCGACGACAATGTGACCTCATTGGCCAAACTGTCGTAACAATGGCAGCATTGAGTGGCCGTCTCGTGCTGTGAGCGGACTCTATAAGGATTGCAGGTCGCGAAAACTAACGGTTGTTTAGGTTTATGGGTAAAGCACAATTTCTTTAAAGCGGGGTAAGGTATTAAAGCTTATCGTGGGGTCTGAAGCCTCTTTCTCTTGTAAGAACGTTTTCGTGTTGTCTAGCCCGCCAGATAAGAAAAATTCCATTAGTGAGGGGCCTTGCATTGGCCCGTCTATTGGAGAGATAAGACTGTCAAAATGAATTGGAATAATTCTATTGGGTGATGTCTGGCCCACTGTTTCGGCCCAATAGTCTTCGCGGTATTGTAATGTTTGGCTGCCAATACCTCCAATACCTAAAAATAGTGTGTCGGCCTGAAAGCCATTCAGGCCGCCTTTCTCGAACCCAGCGCTGCCTGCAATTATCCAGCTGCCTTTGGGGTGACGAACGTGTAACACATAAACCTTGCCTGCTCGGTAATCGAGGGCTTTGGCTGGGGTATTAAGTGGCGATGTAATTTCTGGATTACTGAGTGCTTGTTCACGTATCACTGGGTCAGAAAATTCAAAATGTTTTGACTCGATGGGCGTAATAACAAATTTCCCTATGTGTATTGGTTCGCGATCGATTGCTACTTTTATTTGGCTTTCACCTAAGCCCCAACCTCGCGCAATGTTCGCGGTAGATTCAGACCCTATTAATAGCGCTCCGGTACGCTTGGCAACTTCGGGGGCATCCATGGCATGGTCGAAATGCGAATGTATGGGGATAACTGCCGCCAGCCTGTCAATTTTATTAGCGGAAAGACCATAATCTATGTTCCCCATGTTGGGTTCTATTTTTCCTAGCGCTAGCTGCCATGTATTCGGGCGTGAAAACCAGCCGTCCACTATCCACTGGGTTTCTCCATCATCGAACAGTAGGGTGGCCGTACCGGAATATCTAACAGTGACAGCCCCCGCCATTTTGCTACCAGGGCTCAGCTGCCATGCAGAGCTTACCGGCGCAGCTTTATACACATTCACTATATAGGCTAAGCCTGTGGCAATAATGGTCATCAGTAATGTCAGCAGGGTTATTACTTTGCGTTGCCAGCTCATATGGGTCTCTATAGGATTATGAAATGATAGTGACAGTGACGTTATCACACAGACATGACCCGTCTCGAGTCGCAATAGGAAATAACGCTATTACATGCAAGGCCATGTCCATTTCGGGTTATGGTCAAAGCAGACGGTCAGTAGCACCCTGTGCCTTGTAGTTACAAAAGGAGTGCATGCAGGTTGTTGTGGGGGCTGGAGGCTAGATACCTCCGGCTACCCGTTTATGCGCCATTTTTACAGCTCAAATTATTCAAAATAATAATACTTAAACCAATTAACGGAATATTTGTAGTAACCGGATTAAAGGCTTCAACTAGAATGATCGGTAATTGGATAGCTGAGAATAGTAGCAGTACAGATAAGGCTGCAATATTGATGTAATTCACGAGCTTCGCTTTATAGAAAAGTAGAAACATAACTCCAAACAAGATTTCCCCTACTCCTGCTGAACGCGTTAGGAGTAGCGAATATTCCGCAGATAGACCAACTGTGGCTGTTAGTTTTTCTTCTAGCGGAGCAACATGGAGGAGTTTTGGAAATATACCATGATATATCCAAGACATCCCGATAATAAATCTAGCTATCTGAACTGAATTCAATTTATTCCCTTACTAGCTTGAGTGCATAACGCCCGTATTTGCGGATGGATTGGAGCCGATTTGGCTGTTCAACAATGGCGGAGCCATGTGCAACAAAAACTGCGTAATGACATTACAGAAACATGCGCTTGTTAATTGTTTTTGACCTTTCGGATCTTGTTCACTATGGCAACCTCAGGCAGGCCCCTTTAGCTTGATATTCTTTGCACCATCGTGACAGCATGAAGGGATGTATGTCGAGAGCCTTAGCAACAGACTTACTGGTGATCTTACCAGCTAGGGAAAATCCTCAGAGCCCCATTAATCTATAGTGATTTGAAATACAGTGCTGCCGCTGTCGCAGTGTTGCAGATCTGGAACACACGAAAATAGAGGCCTTATGGAATAGAGGTTAAACACCTTTAGCAATAATGGAGTTGAGGTAGCGCTTCGGTGTTTGCCCAGTCCATTGACGAAAGGCGCGAATAAAGGTGGTGAGCTCGCTATAGCCGAGCATAAATGAAATTTCAGAGAGTGAGTAATCGCCACTGCGCAAGTAATACTCCGCCATTTGGCGTCGAACGGATGACACAAGTCCCTTGAAAGTTAATTCATGCTCTGCCAGTCGACGCTGAAAGCTGCGGGGGCTTAGATTCATCCTCGCGGCCATCTTCTCTATCTTGGGTGTACCGTGACAGATGACCCGGACTAGTTCGGCACGAACTTCGGCTATTAGCGCGTTATCTGGGCCCTCCAGTATCGGAACCTGCTCTAGCATCCGTTCAAGTTCTGCGCGCAAAATAGAGAACAGTCGTGGGTCTGCCGTGGGCATAGAGGCGTCTAAGTCCGACTTCAAAATGATGAACTTATTTTCTGGACTGCCGAACCTTATTGGGGAACCAATTAATGCTCGATGGGCCGATAGATCTATGGGTTTCTGATAGGTGACCTGTATTTCCAGAGGACTCCAATCGTCGCCAATACAGGAGCGAATTAGATTTAGTAAAAAGCTGGTACCGCAATCGGTTCTAGTTCTGTGTATTGGCTCGCCTAAATATTCGGCTTTCAGCTCACATTGTTTAGCGTTTTCTGTCATGTTCAGCTGCAGGAATCGATCTCCTAAGCTGCTGTATCGGCACAGTGTTGTTAACGCATCGCGCAGGGTATCGGAGTTTAATATTGCGAAGCCGAAGGGCCCTAAATCTGAAATATCAACCTGTAAGTGAAGCTTCAACCCCAGGTCCTTATCACCAGATCGTCTGACCGCCTCGTCGAGTAAGTCAAGCCATCGCTGAGACGAAAGGTAAGCATTTTTCCCCGTCAAAAAATCCTGTGGGATGTTTGCACCCAACAATAAATCATCTATATCCAACCCGAGGTTTGTCAGTGCCTTGAGGGTGAAATTCCAGTCGTGTTTGAGTTGCTCAGTCATTGTGTATGAGTTGCTCTGGCGAACGAAAAGAAGCTAAAGAATAGAAGTGAACACTTTACGCCAAACTTGACGCGCTTGGTAGAGAGCGACAGATATTAACTGTGATCTACTGTATCGACTCCTAGGCTTAGATGGTCAATACCACGTTTGCTTCTAGGGTATGTGCTTGATAAACGACCCAGTGAGTATTTTTAATCATTTGATGTAACGCGAGGATCTATATGAACAGCCTGACAACTTTGGCGCCGACGGCCAGTACCGACGAAATCATGAACGTAATCAACCGTGACGGTGCTGTGATTTTACGCGACATGCTTACCCCGGAAGGTCTCAAGCGCCTTAAGAGCGAGCTTATGCCTTATATCGAAGCCACTGGTAAGGGTAAGGACGAGTTTTTTGGACACAATACCACGCGCACCTGTGGCCTTATTGCCCGCTCTGCGATGTGCCGAGAGATGCTGGTCAACAAGACATTGCTCAGTGTGTGCGATCAGGTGTTACTGCCCAGCTGTGAGAGCTACCAGATACTAACCACCCAGGCCATTCGTATTAAACCCGGTGAATCTGTGCAGCACCTGCACCGTGATCGCTGGGCTTGGGGGCGTCACCTGAGCAAAGAGATCGAGCCGCAGTTGAACTGTATGTGGGCTGTTACTGACTTCACTCAAGAAAACGGTGCGACTCAAGTAGTGCCCGGATCCATGGACTGGCCAGACGACCAACTGGCCACCGAAGAGCAAATTTGCTACGCGGAAATGAAGGCTGGATCGGTGATGGTATTTAACGGCAGCGTGTTTCACGGTGGTGGTAATAATCGCTCGGGGGGAGAGCGCATAGGGGTACTACTCGACTACACCCTGGGCTGGTTGCGACAGGAGGAAAATCAATATTTATCCTGTCCACCTGAGATTGCCAAGGATTTTGACCCGGCCGTGCAGAAGTTGCTTGGTTATAGCTTGGGCAGCTACGGCTTCGGTTACTACAGCCCTCCGCTAGCTCCGGGTGAGGGGCCCGAGGGTGTCTCGCCTGAATACGCCCTGGACCCGAGTGTTAATGCAACCTGTTTCGGTGACCAAGCGATGATGGACCTGGCGGAGACGGAGCTTCGCGAAAACGCCTGAACACCAAAAGATCAGTCAAGACTGCGCTATTGAGTGAGTCGCCAACCTAAGGAGCAAGGACACTTCTGTCCACTCCCGTTGTAAGCATTATCACTAAATCATCTGCCAATAATAATGAAAAACTGAGAGAGGCTTTACTATGAATTATCTACCTTACAACAAAGCAATACTGCCGGTAGCCATTATGCTTTTAGGCCTGAGTCAGGCAAGTATCACCCACGCCGCTCAGCAGGCCTTTGCTCTGGAAGAAATCATTGTAACCGCACAGAAGCGGGAGCAGAGCCTGCAGGATGTGGGTATTGCTATCAGCGCCTTCGATGGCGAGACCTTAGAGGCCATGGGCGTTACTACCAGCAATGAGATTGCAGCCAAGACACCAAATCTCAACATTGTCTCGCCAGTGGGTGAGGGCGGGGTGGTGTCGGTGTTTATTCGCGGCGTTGGACTCAACGACTTTGCCCTTAACAATACCGGTCCAGTGGGTTTTTACGTCGATGATTCTTCGATCGGATCTTCTAACGGCCAGCTGACCACGCTGTTTGATATTGCGAGGGTGGAAGTTCTGAAAGGCCCTCAGGGTACGCTGTTTGGTCGCAACACCACTGGCGGTGCTTTGAATATTGTTTCAAACAAGCCCACCGAAGAATTTGAGGCAACGATAAAGTCAACGATTGCTAATTATGGTTATCTGAAGACCGAGGGGGTGGTGTCTGGTGCTTTATTCGATAGCCTAAATGGTCGACTAGCGCTGGTGGCCAACCAATCAGACGGCTATATGGAAAACCTCAGTAACGGCGATTCGGTCGAGAAACAAAACTTTGCCGGGCGCTTATTACTCGATTATCACCCCAGTGATGATCTGTCGGTACTGTTCAACCTTCACGGGTCGCGCAATGACAGCGACAGCGACCTCTACGGCAATAGCAACGATGAGGATTTCTACAAAGGTAGCTACGGTGACGAAGAGTTTCGGATCAATGTCGATACGCGGGGCGCATCAGCCAAGGTGAGCTACGACCTAAGTGATACGATAACCTTGACCTCCATCACCGCTTACGATGGGCTGGAGAAACGCCAGCAGGAAGAGGCCGATATGAGCCCCTTGCACTTGCTTGGCTTTGAGTACAATGCCGCTACTCACACCTTCTCTCAGGAACTTCGCTTAAACGGTGTAGGTGATCATCTGCAATGGATTGCCGGCGCCTACCATCTTTCGGAAAGCATTAATTGGAACACTGTTTCCGATAACTCGGACCTCGAAATTATTGAAAATACGGGGATTACTCTGGGTCTATCCAACTCCGTTGGGCACCAGCAGTTAACCACTTCCGCTCTGTTTGGCCAGCTTGAGTTTGATTTGAGTGAGCAGTGGGCATTAACCGTCGGCGGCCGTTACAGCAAAGTGGACGTCGACTTTGATTATGAAGTCGACATTCCCGCTTTCCAACCATTTTCAGCGCTTGGTATAGCGTCTAATGTGGCTTTTGTTGACACGCTGAGCAATGAAGAGTTTTCCGGCAAGCTGGCGCTTACCTATGCGCACACTGAAGATCGGATGTTCTACGGTTCGGTTACCCGAGGCTTTAAGGGGGGAGGTTTCAATGGTGGTCTAATCAGTGATCTGGCCAACTACTCAGCCACCGCCGAATACCAGCCGGAGTTTCTGACGGCCTATGAACTGGGGATGAAGTCCAGCCTGCTCGACGGCACCATGCGTCTCAATACCGCGCTCTTTTATTACGATTATGACGACGCTCAGGTTTACAACAACAATAGTGATCCAGTCACCGGCTTGCCACAAAACATGGTTCAAAATGCAGAGTCACTGCAGATTTATGGACTCGAAGTTGACCTGAGCTGGCAGCCAGTGGAGGCTCTTTTTGTGCAACTGGGTCTGGGTTACACCCACTCTGAATTTGACTCGTTTGATCTGAACGTGCCTTCGAGTACCGGTGTCAGCGGTGTTGATTTGAGTGGCGAGACACCGCAGAACTCGCCAAGCGTGAGTGCCACACTGTTGGCCAACTATGAGTGGTCACTGGATGGCAAGGGCAGCCTATCGCTGCAGTTGGACGGCTCCTACCAGAGTGAAATTCTCTACTCTAATGGCATTGTGCTTACGGCCGGAGAACCAAGCAGCTACAGCCGCAATGAAGAATTGGGCCAGGCTGGCCACAGTATATGGAACAGCCGCTTAGCCTGGTCTGACAATCAGCAGCAGCTGGAATTGGCCCTATGGGTTAAGAATCTAGGCGACAAGGCGTACGCCACCTACATGGCTGAGCAGACAGACCTTAATGGTTACGATGCGCTACTGCGTGGTACGCCTCGCACCTTCGGCATGGATGTGAAATACGCCTTTTAATAGTGCTTGGTGATGGCCACTTGATAGTGGCCATCATGTCGGGCAAGACAGACAGAGGTTCGTCGTGAACAATACTGAAAATAAATCATTTGTCAGTGTCGGGGTCACCATTCTAGACATTGTAGGTTGCCATATAAACAGTGTACCTGAACAAGAGCAAAATCAGATGGTTGATACCATCCACCTTTGTGCCGCAGGCACCGCTGCAGCACCCGCAGTAATCGCCGCCAGAAATGGTCTTAAAAGCACCCTGATAGGAGCCGTGGGTAAGGACAGTAATGGTGAGTTTGTCACCGCCCAGATAGCACGCGAAGGGGTTAATACCGACCTTATGCAACAGCGTGATGATATGCCAACCGCCAGTACCATACTGGCGATTAACGATCAGGGTAAGCGCCCAACTTGGCACATGGCGGGCGCGTTTCTGATGCTGGAACTCACCGACGAAATGCGCTCGGTTATCGTCAAGGCCGATCACATTCACTGGGGCGGTATCGGGTTGCTCTTTAATATAGATGGCGAAATTGCCGCCAGCGTTCTGGCCGAAGCTAAAGCCAATGGTGCCATCATTACCGCCGATCTGATGGCACCCGGGGATCACACCCTGGATTGCATCAAAGCCATAGCGTCTTCCTTGGATTACTTTATGCCCTCCATCTGCGAGGCACTGGAGATATCCGCTACCGACACGGTAGAGGCGGCGGCTGAATTTTTTATGGAACTTGGGATTCAAACCTGTGTGATCAAGTGTGGTGGCGACGGTGCCTACATTGCTAATCGCGAAGGCCTGAGCGAATACATCCCCGTCATCGATGATGTCGATGTTGTCGATACCAGTGGCTGTGGCGATTCGTTCTGTGCTGGCTTTAACGTTGGCCTGGCCAATGGTTTTGATCCCATCAAAGCCTGTCGTTTCGCTGCCGCAACCGCCGCTCAGGTGGCCTCTGCCCCCGGATCCGATGCAGCGGTAAAAGATTACCAGACCACTCTGCGGCTGATGGAAGCTGGCAGCATGAAAGTACTGCAAGAGGGCCGTATGTAATGGCTATTTATCAAAATAATTTTGAAAGCAGGCTGCAGTTAGTCGAGACTTTGCAAGGCTTGGTGGGCAAGGGTCTGACCAGTGGTACCTCCGGCAATGTCTCGGCCTTGGCAGAGGGCGGTATGTTAATCACCCCTACTGGTATAGAACCTAAAAACCTGACGCCTGAACAGGTCGTCTTTATGTCGCTCGATGGAGAAATAGGCGAAGATCAGTTAACCCCCTCCAGTGAGTGGCGCATGCACGCGGACATTTACAACAACAAGCCGGGTATTGAGGCTGTGGTTCACTGTCACTCTAACTATGCGACCATTCTTGCTTGTGCGCACAAGGCCATCCCAGCCCAGCACTATATGGTTGCTGCCACGGGCAGCTATGGAATTCCTCTGGCCAAATACGCCACCTTTGGCAGCCAGGCGCTCTCCGATGCAAACCTAGAAGCCCTGGCCGGTTCGCTGGCCTGTTTGATGGCCAATCACGGTCAACTGGCAACCGGGTTTGACCTTGAGGGTGCACTTAAACTGGCCGAGCTGGTGGAAGAGCTTGCCCACTGGTACTGGGGAACTCTCGCTATTGGTGGTCCCAAGCTACTTGATAACACCCAGATGGACGAGGTGCTGACCGCTTTTGCCACTTACGGGCAGCAGAAAAAGCATAAGGACCTAGCCTCCGGCAATAGTTTTACACGCTAACAATGCCGCAGCCTAACGAACGGCTGTGGTCGTCAATGGTTCATCAGCAAAACACGAGAAGGTCAGAAAGCATGCGCGATAACATTCACTACCGCTGGGTTATCCTGCTGCTATTTGGCGCGCTGGTGGGTGTCAATCAGATGCTGATGCTGAACTTCGCTCCGCTGGTCACCACCCTGCAGTCATTATTTGGTGCGAGCGACTTTATGGCGGGGCTGCCCACGCTGTTAAGCACCCTGAGTTATCTTGTGTTTGGCTTCCACGCTGGTATCACCATCGATCGCCACGGCTATCAAAAAGTAACCTCTCGGGCGGCTGTGTTAATGGCTGCTTCGGCGATGGTTCGTGCCATTGAGGGGGACTACTGGATTTTGTTGCTGGGCCACGTGGGCATCACCGTTGCCGGTGTCTATATTACTTCTGCCATTGCCAAGGTGGTGTCCGACTGGTTCCCCGCCGAGCGCATCGGTATAGTGACCGGCATTGTGATGGCGGGGCTGCTCATCGGTGCCGGTGTCGGTATGGGTATGAGCGCTATGTTGGTCAGCCAATTTGGCTTCTACCCCGTCATGATCTCCTATGGCGTGCTTGCGTTGCTGGTCAGTGTGCCGTTTATCCTTTTGTGTCGGGAAAATCCGCTCAGCGCGCATCACGAGACGGAGGGCGCTGGGGAGGAAGTAATGGCGCTGTTTAAAGACAAGAATCTGTTTATTGTTTTTACCCTGTCTTTTTTAATGGTCGGTGCCACCAACGGTTTTAACGCTTGGTTTGAAAAAATTATGAGCCTTAATGGCTTTAGCCCAGACCAAGCGGGCTATGTCGTCGGCACCATACTGCTGTTCTCCATCGTTGGGGCGGCGCTGATCCCGGCCTTCTCTGATCGCGTTGGTCGACGCAGTCCGTTTATTGTCCTTTCTGCCATTTTAGGGTTGCTGCTGACCTATCCATTACTGAGCACCAGTGACCTCAACAGCGCTCTGGGAATTGGCGCCCTTGGTGGACTGTTTCAGGTCCCAAGTTATATCCTCATCATCGCGCTGTCGGCCGAAATTTCCGGTCCTGCCCGTGCGGGGCTGGCCAACAGTATCGTGATGTTTGCCAGCAGTTTGGGCGGTCTGTTGATTGCCCTGATAATGGAGAGAGTGGGGGTCTGGTTTGGTTGGCAGTATGCAGCCTGGGTGATGGTTGCGAGTTATTTTCTGTCGCTATTGGCTTGCGCAAAACTAACAGAACCCTCTCAAAAAACAGCGCCGATACGCTAGCCTTATTGCTGAATCAGAGTGCTTAGCGGACTTTGGCTAGGCTGCCTTTTATACCACAGAATTTTAAGTCGATATTTCATCTGACAGAGGTGCTCGGAAAGTGGCTCGTTGGGGGTTAACTACACTCGCGCGAATTGAGTTTTTAGCGTATGAAAGACGACGTTATTCGTTTCCCTTTAAGTATGGTCATGCTTTTAAATCCACGACATCTTGAGAAATTCGTTGCTAAGGAATAGAGAGGTGGAAAACTGGCTGTTCAGAACAGTTCGTAACTTATGCAGCGTGTTAAACTTTCCCCTCTAATTAGTTTAGCCTTCAAACTCTGGAAGAACGATTCCATATGAGCACTGTTGGTCCAGCCTATTGACGCTCATTTCAATACCATTGCGTTTTAACTCGTCTCGATACTTATGCTCCTCATATTCGATGCCCAGGTCGGAGTTGAAGCGCTTTAACCTTAAACTTATCGGTGTATTGTCAAGTTCTTCGTGGCTTTGTGTATCGGGGCATGGTCCACCTCAATCTTCATTAGATTAAGGTATTCATTAAAGCGGGAAAGTTCACAGAGTATCTATACCGTTTGCTAGTGGGGCAAGGTAATCTGGTATTAACGTCCGGTGCGGTGATTGATCTTTTGGCGAGCCAGTCCGGCCAGCAATAGGGGCGCTTGTTTCGGGCATTTCCTATTGCTGGTTTAAGGAATCAGTTGCGCAATACTTTTTTGTCGATCTTGCCAACCGCGGTCAAGGGAATGGCGTCGATGATGTGAATTTCCTTGGGCACCTTGTAAGGGGACAGGTTGTCGACGCAGTAGGTGCTAATGGTTTCTTTAAGTGTCTGCGGGTTTTGGTCAATAAAGTCAGCATTGAGCTGCACATAGAGGGTAACTATCTCATTGCCCGTACGCTTGGGGTCTGGCTTGCCGATGATCGCCGACATGGCAATCTGTGGCATGGAATTGAGCTTGTCTTCCACCTCGACCGAGAAGACCTTAAAGCCGCCAACAATCAGCATGTCCTTGGCTCTGTCGCACAGAAATAAATAGCCCTCTTCATCGACATAACCAACATCACCGGTGCACACCCAAGAGTCGCCGTCTATCTCACGCAGGGTGTTGGCCGTTTCCTCAGGTAGATTGAGATAGCCCTTCATGTTTTGTGGGCCGGCGGCGAGTATCTCGCCAGGCTCACCCAGCGGCATTTGTTCGGCGTAGTTTTCCATATTGGCGATGCGTATCTTGGCGCCTGGCACAGGGAAGCCTACCGAGCCGGACTTGTAGCGCAGGCTTGGGTGCATGACAAAACTGGGGCTGGTTTCGGTCATGCCGAACAGGTCGGAAAGCTTGTGCTCACCTATCGCGGCAACGAGCTCTTTATGCAGGGCTGTTGGCATAGGCGCGGCGCCGGTAAAGGCGACCTTGAGTTTGCTGAAGTCTATGTCGGCAAACTGCGGTGTTTTCAGCAGCATGTCGTAGAGGGCCGGTACGGCGCCTATTACCGTTGGTGTGGCCTTAATCATCTGCCTGCAGAAGAACTCTGTGTCGCGGGCATTGGGGATCAGAATCATCAGCGCCGCGGTTCGAGCGGTATAGGGCAGCATGGCGAAGCCGCCGACGTGGAAGAAGGGGAAGGCACTGGCAAAAACTTCCTGTCCGCGCTGCAGGGACAGGGCGGAACCGAACTGCGCCGAATTGTGCATCAGGTTGCGTATCGAGAGTTGTGTGCCTTTGGGTTTACCCGTGGTGCCCCCTGTGTACTGCAGCATAAAGGTGTCGTCCCAGTGGCAG
>Ga0209826_1002133_pt1 | contig 13238 bp, 6 predicted proteins | sample GOMGulsemesocosm_5_FD_184637 | JGI IMG/M metagenome (GOLD analysis project Ga0209826, IMG submission 184637) | Methane-oxidizing microbial communities from mesocosms in the Gulf of Mexico - GOM15C Gulf of Mexico (SPAdes) (version 2) | ecosystem: Environmental > Aquatic > Marine > Cold seeps... | reverse complement strand
TGCGGGTTTTTTAGCCGCCCACCAGGATTACGAAGAGGGCGGCATGCAAATGCCCGAAGTCGTGTTTCGCATGGTAATGGCCTATGTCAATGCGGCAAATATTGGCACGGCGGCTTACCCCTTTGTGGCGACGGGTTCCGCCAACTTAATACGGGCCTTTGGTTCCGAAGAACAAAAAGCAAAGTTCTTAACGCTGATAATGGACGGCCGCAGTAATGGCACCATGTGCCTGACCGAGCCGGGCCAGGGTTCAGCCCTCGGAGATATCACCACCATGGCAGAGCCTGCGGATGATGGTACCTACCGCGTATTTGGCCAGAAAATGTTTATTTCCTGTGCTGACCATGACATCGCTGGGAATGTGATTCACATGGTGCTGGCAAAAATTAAGGGTGCCCCTCCCGGGGTCAAAGGTATTTCTCTTTTTATTGTGCCGAAGTTTTTAGTCAATGATGATGGCACGCCCGGTGAGCGCAATGATGTCGTCGTTGCCGGGCTCAATCATAAAATGGGTTATCGCAACACGACAAATGCCGCACTAAATTTTGGTGAGAAAGATGGCGCTATTGGCTACCTCGTTGGCGAGGCGAATAAAGGCCTTGGTTACATGTTTCAAATGATGAACGAGGCGCGCATAGGTGTTGCCCTGGGCGCAGCTGCGATTGCCTATCAGGGATTTAATCATTCATTAGATTATGCACGGCAACGGCCGCAAGGGCGCCTGGCATCATGCAAGGATCAGCTCTCACCGCAGGTTATGCTAGTCGAGCATGCCGATGTGCGGCGCTTGTTGCTGGCACAAAAAGCCTATTCTGAAGGCGCTATGGCAATGTGCATGTTTGGCAGTAGTTTGTTTGAAAACCAGAACAGTGCGCCAACGGAGGAGTTGCGAACACGCAATGCACAACTCCTGGATTTACTAACGCCTATTATTAAGTCATGGCCATCAAAATATGGTTGTATATCTAATGATATGGCGATTCAGATTTTAGGTGGCGCTGGATACACGCGTGAATATCCAGTGGAGCAACTCTACCGAGATCAACGTCTCAATCCTATTCACGAAGGAGCGGAGGCTATTCATGGCCTCGATTTATTGGGACGTAAACTGAGTTTATACGGTGGGGCTGGCTACCAGTTTTTTAAAGAAGATGTCGCGCAAGATATTGCTCATGCTAAAACCTTAGAGTCAGTTAAAAGTCAGGCAGTACAGCTCGAAAATGCCGTGGCATTATTGGAGAAAACGACGCAATCACTGCAGCAGCAAATGACAGAAGATATAGATCGCGGCCTGGCAAACGCAACGGTCTACCTTGACATGTTCGGTCGAATTGTCGGTGCCTGGATTTGGTTAAAGCAGAGCTTGATTGCGGCAGAGGCATTGAGGTCAAAGCTGCACGAAAGCGACGAAAGTTTTTACCGGGGTAAATTACAGGCCGCTAATTACTACATTGAGTGGGAATTGCCAGCGGTAGAGCAATATGCAGAGTTATTGCAGGCAGGTAATAGCGTGACTTTTGAAATGCAAGATGAATGGTTTTAAATCGCTAAAGAAATTCTATTAAATATATAGTGAGCCGCTAGCAAAGGATTATCCTTACTAGCGGCGTGTATTATCTGAGGTGTCGTCCTTTAATTTGTCGCGTTGTTTCTTCCGGTGAGATTCCCCTCTGACTTTGAATTCATTCAGGTAGGTTCGTTCGAACTCTTCCCTTGGCAAGGGTCTGCTGATTAGATAGCCCTGAATAGTATCGCAACCAAGTTCTTTTACGATGGCCATCTGTTGTTCGTTTTCTACCCCTTCTGCAATAGTCGTAAGGCTTAGGCTGTCGGCCAAAGCAATAATGCCTTTAACGATTGGTTTGTCATCGGGGTTGATCTCAATTTCTTTAATAAAAGACCTGTCAATTTTTAAGATATCAACAGGAAGTTTTTTCAAGTAGTTCAGCGATGAATAGCCGGTGCCAAAGTCATCAATTGCTAATGCAAAACCCATGTCCTTTAGCGTCAGCAATTCCTGATTACTTTTTTCTGGATCGTCCATGAGCATGCTTTCAGTGAGCTCGAGTTCGATGAGGGTTGGGGAAATACCCGTTTTTTCCAGTTGATGTTTTAAAAAGTCAGATAGTGCGCCAGGCGTTTCAATATCTTTAGCTGATAGATTAATAGACAGTTTGACATCACATTTTTGTGTTTGCCATTCGCTTATTTGCTCAAACGCCTGGTTAATGACCCAAAATGTTAAATCTGTGATTAATCCTGTTTCTTCAGCAAGAGGTACGAATTCAGCAGGACCAAGGAGGCCGTGTGTTGGGTGTTCCCAGCGGATAAGGGTTTCAGCGGCAATAATTTGATTTGATTTGAGTTCAAGTTGTGGCTGGTAGTGAAGAACTAATTGGTCATGGTTAATTGCATAGCGTAATTGATGCTCAAGCTCTAAGCGTTTGGCAACCTTATCTTCCATCCCCTGTTGGTAAAAACTGTAATTGTTCCGGCTCTTTTTTGCACTAAACATTGCGAGGTCAGCATGTTTGAGCAATGAATTAACATCGTCGCCATCGTCAGGGTAGATGGAGATTCCCAGGCTAGTGGTGACGAACATTTTTTGCTGGATAAAGACAAAGGGGTTGCTTATTGAGCTGCAAATATTTTGTGCGATAGTGCTAATTGATTCAGGGCCGTCAATATTTTCAAGCACAATGGTAAATTCATCACCACCAAGGCGGGCGACAAAGTCACTTTCACGGACGGCACTTTGTAAGCGCTCAGCGACTGCCTTGAGTAACAAGTCGCCAATATTATGCCCAAGGGAATCGTTGATGTTTTTAAAATGGTCGAGATCCATAAATAGCACGGCAAAACTTGAGTTATCAAGTTTTGCCCGATTAAGGATTAAGCGTAGATCCTGTATTAGTTTGCTACGATTTGGCAGTCCCGTTAGGGAGTCATGATAGGCAAGCTCTTTAACACGCTTTTCAACACGGTTAGCCTGTAAGAGTCGTGAAACCCTTTCTTTGAGGACTGTGAAATTCAAGGGCTTGGTAATATAGTCAGTAGCGCCAGAAGAAAATGCTTTATTGATGGCCTCGTCATCTTCAAGAGAGGTGATCATTAAGATGGGTGTTTCATTTAAATTGGGAAGTGTGCGGATGGTTTTGCAGGCTTCAAAGCCATCGATCTCAGGCATGATGGCATCCATCAGAATGAGGTCGGGTGTATCCTGCTTGCAAAAACTTATGGCCTGTTGGCCATTTCTTGCTTCAAAAATAAGAAATTTTTGATCAGTAAACATATTTTTTAAAGCAAGACGTATGGTTCTGTCGTCATCGACAATAAGAATCTTATGTTTTTGTTGGTTAATATCTTCTGCATTAGCAAGAGGGTTAAGAATGTTATTTTCAATGTCGTGTTTTAAAACCTGAAAGTCATCGACTAATGCTTCAATATAAATATCACATTGGTGTAGTTGCTGGTTTTTAGCAAGGTGCTCAATAATCTTTGCTGTTTCAAGAAAGTTTTTTGCTCCAAAATTACTCGCGCTCCCTTTTAATGTATGGGCGAGTTCTCGAACGTTTTTTGAGCTGCCTCGTTGTAATGCTTGCTTAAGCGAATCGATATAAATGGGCGAGTCTTCAAGAAAGGCCTCTAGCATTTTGAAAACTACATCGCCGATACCTTCGAACAGCCCTTCCATTATTTGCGGATCGTAAGCTAATACATCGGCTGCTTCTTCCGAGCTCGATTCAGAACTACTAACATTATTCTCTGGGGCTTCCGTTTGTGAATTAGAAATCCAGTGAATGAGTTCGTCCCGGAGTTTGTTAAGCCTTAGTGGCTTACCTATTGATCCGTCCATTCCGGCAAGACAATATTTATCCTTGTCTTCAGCAGAGGTGTTTGCGCTCATGGCAATGATGGGTACATGCGTGTTCGTTTCTAATTTTCGAATTTCCTGGGTTGCCTCAAAACCATCCATTACGGGCATATTACAATCCATTAAAATCAGGCTGTAACTGTGCCGTTGTGCTTTTGTAACCGCATCTTGACCATTAATTGCTATGTCTGATTTGTAGCCAAGTTTGTTGAGCATTTCTCGAGCAACTTGTTGATTTACTCTGTTGTCGTCAACAATAAGTATATTTTTATCAGCGTGGTTAACTGTGGATTGTGTTTTTGCACGTATTACTTGTTGTTCAGGCTTGCTGTTGATTGCGTTAGCTTTAATATTAATGAGCTGGTCAAAAGAGGACTGCAGTAGAGGCTTTTCTATGGTTAAAAAGCGGTGCGCTTCGAGTTTAAGTGATCGGAACGGATTGACCAAAATTGCAACGGTTACATTATGTTCGGAAATAAGTAGTGATAATAAGGGCAGGAATTCCTGCTCATTGAGGTAATAAAGCTCTTCATCAATAATGATAAACTCAAAATTAATTTTGGCTTTTTCAAGGCGAGAAATTTCTAATTGGGCGGCACGTAAACTTCCTGTGGTAATGCAAAGGAAGCCATTGGTCTGTATGGCTGAGGAAGTAAATAGCCGGATAATTACACTGGAGGTGATTAATAGCGCATGCCTTTGCTCATCGAGCGATAGCTCATTGTGATTTATGGGTTTTGTAGCCAGATGTTCAACGGGAATGGTTACCGTGAATGTAGACCCTTTCGAGGGTACGCTGTTGAGTGTTATTTTCCCATTCATCAAGTCGATGATTTGTTTGCAGATTGTTAGCCCAAGACCAGTGCCGGTGTAAGCTTTAGTGGTGGAAGAATCGGCCTGGGTGAAGGCGTCAAAAATGCTTAGCTGACTTTGCTCTTTAATGCCGATTCCGGTGTCACGTATTTCAAATTCAACCTCAGGAAGGGGTCCGTGCTTGTATCGAATACGTAAGTATACTTCGCCAGTATCAGTAAATTTTATGGCATTAGCTAACAAGTTTATTAGAACCTGGCGTGTTTTCGCGGTATCAATTTGCACAAGGTCTGATGTTGCATTGTCTTCGATGTCATAGCCAAAGTTTAATTTTTTACTCAGGGCCTGAGTGGAAAGAAGCTGGATAACCTCTTCTGCTAAATCGCGAATATTCGTTTCCTGCAAATGAATATTCATATTCCCGGATTCCATCTTTGAGAAATCAAGGATATCTTCAATCAGTTCGAGCAGGTTTTCCCCGGAGTTTTTTGCAACATCGATATATTCGGCCTGTTGAGCATTGAGCCGTGTTCCATTAACTAAATCCATCATGCCGAGCACGGCATTAAGCGGTGTGCGTAATTCGTGGGTGACATTTGCCACGAATTCGCCTTTAACCCTGGCAGTTTCGAGGGCTTTGTCATGTGCTGTTTTAAGTTCTTCTTCTCTATTCTCGATGCCTTCCATCATTGTATTGAAGGCATGCTGCATTTTGGCAACATCAGGCTGGCCTCCCAGGGTGGCGCGAATGGCAGTGTTACCCTGCTCAGCCTGACCCATTACCAACGCAAGCTGCTCAACCGGCTTGGTAATTCGCCGAGAGATTCGATACAGCGTTAAAATGATTAAAATTGCAATTGCAAAGGCTACAACAAAGCTGGTTTGATAGGTTTTTCGTTGCATTAATTGTAGAGGGGCTTTGCTCATTGAAAGAGTAACGTAGCCCAATAAGGTGTTCGCCTCTTCGGTCTCTTGATAAATATCGGTCAATTCGTCATCAAAGCCAGCTTCGGAAAAAACGGGAGCAGAAAAAACCCATTCACTTTCATCCTCGAAAACATGGATAGCTGTATCTTTGTGGGCTGAGGTTTCTACAGCGTCTATATCAATATTTCGGGTGCTATATAAGACTGTTCCGTCTATAACCCTGAGTTGTATAACTTCAATGTCTGGGAAGCCTGCTATTGATTTAACAGCACTCTGAGCAGCGTATTCACTTTGGTAAAGTAACGCTAGTTTACTTTGAGAAGCAAATGTCTGAGTGATTTGTATGCCCTGGGCATGCATCTGTTTTTTAAGAATATCGTTAGTATTGCGGCCCACGGCAAAGGATACGAGTGTTGACATCAGGATAACAGCAATGATGAAAATAATGATCAGCTGTTGACTGAATTGAAGGTTTAGTAGTTTCTTTCTTGTTTTCCTAAGCATTAGTCAAAACCCCTATAGTAGCCGGTGGACATTTAGTCCGCGGATGCTGTTGGGCATGATGCCGAGGTGCTTGCTGGTGCGCTTGTTGACAATAAGATGCACATTCTTAAGAGGGGTTAAGCCAGTGCTTGACGAGTTATTTTGCTTTTCCTGTTGCTGTGCGATTTCGGCTAGAGCGCCACCCATTTTTTCGTTGTCTGGATAGACAGAGAATAGAGCCCCTCGTTTGACGTGGCCAGGGTTTGAAGAGAACACAACGATTTTTTTCTTCCAGGCAGCTTCTAGAATTAACATCAATATACTCGGGTCATTGAGGTTGGCGCCGCGCATAAGCCAAATAGCATCGTTGCTTGTAGCCTGGTTTATTATATTGAGGTATTTGTCGGCAGCTTGTTGTAGAGATTCCGCCTCTTCTTTTTGCAGCGTTTTTCCTTGTTGTTTTAAGTAGGCTTCAGCGCGTTCCAGCTGATCGCGTCGGTTAAAATCGGCAACAACATAAATATTATCGACAAAGGGGGCTATTGTTAATAAGTTCGATAAAAGAACTTCGGGATCAGGGATCATTGAAACACCTGAAACATCTTGTTCTGTTTTTGTTATAGCTCCCGCAACGATAGGAACAGGTAATTTTAGCTGCTTTACTTCATTAAGTGATTTCTTTCCCAGGGTTATCAATATATCGGGCTGATATTTTTTGACCCCTTCACTCAAGGCCTCATTTTCATCACTGGGTGTGAGCTCGATTTTTTGAGTTGTGCCGGGGTAGCTTTCGCGTATCCCTTTAATAATATCCTGGTATATTTTGTTGTAAGGCGCTTTGACTGTGGGGTAGACAACAAGCAAGCCGGAAGACAAAGCATTACAGGGCAGGAATAGCTGCCCGAATAGAATCAAGGTGAGTAATGTTGAGCACCCCCATTGGCAAATTGATGAGCTATCCTTTTTTACTAAACGTAAAAGCATCATTGAAAAATCTTTAGATTAAGTTTTAAAATTTATAGCGAATATCACCATAAATACGACGGCGATCAAGGGGTAGGTCATTGCTAATAGCGGGCGCGGGCTGCCCGTTGACACTGGGTTCCCTGGCATCATCATTGAAAATGTTTTTTCCAATCAGCCCCAGTTCTAACTTATCAGTAAATGACTTGCGAAGCGTAAAGTCGACAGTTGTGTAATCCTCAATATCTTTTCTGCTGTCGTTAAAGACTCGGTTCCTGTCCATGACGCGATTGGCCTGCAGGCTAATATTCCAGCCGTTGGCTAAGGTGGTGTTTGTGCGTATATAGAATTGCTGCTCCGGCGCATTGGCAGCATCGGTGTGATTGAGTTCATCCTCTGATTTTTGCCACGAATAATTGCTCAGTACGGATAGATAGTCATTCACCTGCCACGATGCCTCGAGTTCAATGCCATGGCCCTCTTGCTCCCCAGTATTCTGTGCAGTACGTGTTTGGTCAATATTGGGGACAAACTGAATGATGTCTTTCCAGTAATACTGGAAGAGGTTTAGATCAAGAGTTAAGTTGTAAGTGGGTTTGTAGTTAAAGGCCAGTTCGTAACTTTTTAGTGTTTCTGGCTTCAGGTCTGGGTTGCCAAGAACTAGTGGGTTAGTCTGTTCGCCCGCTTCTCCAAACGACGGTGCCCTAAATGCTTCACCGTATAAGGCTTTTACCGTTAGATTGTGTCGTGCCGACCAGACGAGTGCGATGCGAGGATTTGTGGTGTCACCGAAATCTGAATAGTGATCAAAGCGTATGCCCGTTGTTAGCTCCCAGTCGTCTGCCAAGTGCCACACATCCTGTACAAAAATATGACTATTTTCACGTTCGTTTTCATTAAGGAAAACAAGGGGCGTATCAGAAACATTGACGAGAGGGCTGCCGGGGAAAATGGGAAGACCTGTGGCAGGGTCAATACCGAAGTTCTTTTCTTCCTTTGTTTTGTAGATGTCACCAAAATAATAACCAATGCCGCCCATGAGTTCGTGACGGGTAATACCACGGTAGCTTGCATTCAGGTTTGCACGGTAATGGCGTTCGTAAACCTCAGGGTTGCCGATGAGTCCGTCGGGGTAGGGGAGTGGGTTTAAATGGGACACTGTCGTGCCTGGCGGTAATAGAATTAAGTTTTCATCGACTTCCTGGCTGGTCTGCAGATAGCTAATAGTCGCTTTAATACCGATATTTTCAGCAAAATTTAAATTATCGTAGTTAAGGTCAGCATTGTAACGTTTACTGGCACCCTGCCCTTCTGGGTCTAGAGCCTGAGCAACACCAGCACCAAGGCCAAGGTGTTTTCTTATTTGGCTGCCAGCCCGAAAAGTAAATTTATCGTAGGTGAGTTCCAGCCTGGTGTCGATGGCCTCGCCTTCCAGGTTGATACTGCCAGGTGCCAGGGATGCATTTGTACCAGTCAGAAAATCTAATCCTGATTGGGTATCGCTGTCGATTTTTTCACTACTGCCGTCAGTTTTACGGCCTTCAATTATTGCCATATAACCGAAGCCGTTAACTTTCCCGCCGGTTTGTAGCCAGAAATTTTTGCTGTTCGATGTGCCGTAACGAAAGCCACCTGAGGTGCCAGAAACTTCAGCTGAAGTTTGGGTAATAATATTAATAACACCCGCAAAGGCATCGGCGCCGTAAACTGCCGACCCTGGACCGCGAATAATTTCAATGCGAGATATTGCTTCAACCTGCATGCCGCCCCAGGTTAAATTGCGATCACCCTGAAAAAGGTTGGTCAAAGGAATGCCGTTAATCAGCATAAGCACTTGGGGGTTAGTGCTGGTGTGAATACCTCTGAAGCTGTAAATAGGGGTGTAGCCTGTATTTCTTGAAACATGCAAGCCGGGAACTGTTTCTAAAATTTCATCGATATCCGTTGCTCCAATTTGGAGAATATCTTTTGCTGTAATAACGGATGCGACAGCTGGCGCTTTCGATATGGGCTGGGCCGTTCCGGTTGCAATGCTAATAAACTCTTCGTCGCCAAATAAATTAGCCAGTTCATCTTCGTCTTGTGCTATTGCGGTGAGGGGCGGTAGTAGTGACATTGATAGGATAAGTGGCAGGTAGCGTTGTAAAAACATGATTAATTAACCCAGCTTCGTTTGCTAGTGGATGTTGAATTAATACGCTCAACACTCAGGGGGTAAAACGTACCTTCGGGTTTGCTGAGTGTACTCAAGTGGCTGGGGAGAATTCCTCCAATAAATGCAATCGTGCTGGTGTGGTAGTACTCATTAGCTGTCATGCCGGCATCTGCAGCGGTTGCAGCATTGAATGCAGCAATGTTCATTTTGTATTTATAGCGTGTGCCTTTCAGGTAATCTTCTATTTCAAAGGCGAGCTTTAGGTACTCTCCGTTGTCGGCACCCATTTTGGCCAGGAAGCGTAACCCGGGGGCTATACGTTCATCTTCATCTGTTAAGGGGCGACCATAACCACTGACACAGCGTTTGGCTTTAAGTTCTTCTTTAACAATTGCTTCAATAGAAATACCCTGTTTCTTCTTCTCAGCTGCCTGATAGAGGAAATTAAGTGCTCGTTTAATGGGCTTTAGTCCGTAAATTGTTGCTTCGGACGCGGCGACGCCTGCCGATACGGCGAGAGCTCCCGTTGAGCGAGTTGTTCCAGCAAGGGCTGCTATTCGATTATTCCACAGTCTAGGGTCTGGATAGCTGGTGGTTAGCAGGGATAAGCCTTCGATGATCTTTGCTAGCCTGGGGTTGTGCTTGCCCGTGACCGCAAAAACGATATATTCCATCCAGGTATAATCATTCAGCTCAGTAAAGAGGTCTTTTCCCCGTAGTACCACGCGTTCTGCAGGAAACCAGGCGCCCATTGCTGTCTGCCAATTATCTTCATAATGGCTTAGCAGTTCTGGACCTGTTAATGATGTGCTGTTTTGCGTATTCATTGCTTATCACTTACTTCTTTGTCGATGGGCCGGGATCATCCGTTAGAGTAAGGCCTGCGCCAAAGAATGGATAGCGACTCCATCCCATTCTTTCCTGCTCGAGAGCGTGGGCGGCTGCACCGGGTAGCCGTAGCAGTAGAAAAAGTACTTCAGCCTCTTCCGGCTTAAAACCAAGGGTGAAAAAAGTCGCAGCAGCAATACCTGAAAAGGACAATGGCGACTGGGCCTGCTCTTCTAATTGCTGGCGATTGGACTGTAGCCACGTAAGCGCATTGTCGTGTTCAATATTGGCGAGGTGATTCAGTAGTTGTAGTACCGGTTTCGGGCAGCTAGCGCCATTCGGATCAAAGCCTGGCGTGTGTTCCATCTCTGGCCAGACATCACTGGTGTCATAGAGGGGCGGGTTCTTAATAATATTGATCCAGCTATCGATATCTGTACCGCATTGCTGCCAATATTGCATAGCCGTAAAGACTTCGTGGGCCCCGCCAAGGTTGCCGGCACCGATAGAAATAGCGGCAATTAATGCGGCGGCACGAGTCGAGCCACCAACGCCCGCATTCATTGCGCCACGTACGGAAGGGTCGCGGGGGCCGGGGTTGGCGAGGGCTACGGCAAGCCCCTCGAGTGTGCCTGCCTGTGCTTTGCTGGGTGGGTCTAGTTTGAAGAGAAGCCAGAGGTACTCCATAAAACTGACTTTGCCGAGCAGGTCTCCGTAAACATCGTAGCCTGCACAATAGCTTGCCGTGGCGGCGAAAGGATTGTCTGGTTCTGCTTCTTCTTGCCAAATTTTGGTGGTGATTTTTTCGAGGTCTTGTTTGTCCTGGCTGCTCATAGATCCTTCGTCAGTGTTTTGATTCTCATGCCGAAGGGCGCGGCCTCCTCCTTATCAATGCGTACATCAAGAAGTGTAGGGCCTTGTTTCTTGAAAAAAGCATAGCAATCGAGGTTTAGTAAATCGTCGGCAGAATAAATAATGTGGCCTTCTACGCCCATGGATTCGGCGAATGCCGCAAAATTTGTGGGTGGCAGGTTGGCCGCAATGGCTTCTCCTCCCGTCATTCGCTGGCCGTGCTTAACCATGCCATAAGCACTGTCGTTGAGTATCACAAAGACGACAGGTAGCTGCTCTTCAATGGCGACAGTGATCTCCTGTCCGCTCATTAGCAGGCTGCCATCGCCAGTAATACAAACCACTGGCTTGTCAGGGCGGGCGAGGGCCGTACCAATTGCGCTGCCAATAGCCCAGCCCATGGAGGCAAAGTTGAGTGAGGCGCGGAACAGTCCGCCTTTTGCGTCTCTGCGACCACGGATCCGGCGATCATGGGGGTGTAAATAGTGCGTTGCCCACGAAAAGCTGGCTCCAGCATCGGCTAAATAGTGCGTGTTTGGGGGGAATACATTGGGGAGTTCTCGCATCAGGCGCTGGGGTTTGATGGGAATAGCATCAGAGCGATATTTATCTTCATCATCCAGCGCGAACTGCTTTAGCTCTTCGAGTTTTTCCGCCGTGGTGTCGACGGTTATACCGTCAGTCGTGATGAGCTTTAAGGGCTGGTTAAAGCCATTTTTATCAAAGCGTTTGAGAAGAGACTCAAAAATAGTTTCAAGGCGTCCCCTGACATGCAGTGCGGCCATTGGCAGTTTGGTCAGGTTCGACTCACTGGCTTCAATATCAATAATGCGCTGTTTTTGATTTTGTGGTTCCCAGCCCTGGCTTGCCCACTCACTGAATTGAGCGCCAATAATAAAGATGCTGTCGATAGAGGGGTCGGTGAGTAATGACTGGGCACTTTGGTGTCCGGAAAACCCGATAACGCCTCTGAAGAGTGGGTGGTAGGGGCTGATGAGCCCCTTGCCGTGGGGCGTAACAACAAGTTGGGCATTGATACCGACGGCGAGACTGAGGATTAAGCCAATGGCTTCGCTGGCATCATCACCAATAACAAATAGCGGATTTTTGGCTTTCTTCAGCTCACTGTAAAGACGGCCGACTGCGTCACTGTCAAACAAGCCAGGCTTGCGCAGTAGGTTGGGGAGATCGACAGAGGGTGTGGCGCTGGCTGATGTAGTGCGCATCAGGTCAATGGGAATGCTCAGATGTACCGGCCCCATAGGTTCAGCGAAGGCGGTCATAATGGCTTTGACCAGTTTGCGCTCGAACTGCTCTGGGTGGGAGACCAGTGTGCTGTAACGGCAGCAGTGATTAAACAGCCCAACCGTATTGACGCCTGTGCACGATGACTCCTGAAGGGTGCCGCTGCCGAAGCTAGAAAGTGCTGTCTGGGCAGTAATGACCAGCATGGGAATATTGTTTTCGTAGGCTGATGCAACGCCCGTTAGCAAGTTCGTTGCGCCAGGCCCGGTGGTTGAGCAGCACACGCCCAGTTTGCCAGAGTTACGCCAGTAGCCATCGGCCATAAAGGCGGAGCCGGTTTCGTGCCGGGCGGTGATTGCACGGGGGCCGCCGCGGCGTTCACTGCGAGCGAGTGCGTTATATAAAGGCTCTATCGCACCCCCGGGAATACCAAAAACATACTCGACGCCGAGTTGCTCAAGGTAGCTGAGGAGTAGATCACCGTATTCTTGTGTGGCAGTTCCTTCTACTTGATTTTGTTCTTCTTCTTTACAAACAGTCATGGCTAATAATCTCAATTAATATCAGCATGTTGAAGGGCTTTATTCGTGTGGTTTGCATAGTATCGGGAGTCGAGGATAAATAGCAAGATCAATAACCTAAGGTATTCGGTAGAATGCTCTTTTTCAGCCTGCTTGCGGTGTATGAGCATAAGTCTTTGTGACGGCAAGTAAGGGATTGGATGATGTACAGGAAGAAAATATGACAGACCTCGATATGAATTTAGAAAACTGGTGGCAGCCTTTTACCAACGTTAGGGGCTTTCGGGCTAACCCTCGTTTAATAGAGCGCGCCGAAGGTTGTTTTCTCTACACCGCAGACGGCCGCGACGTACTCGATATTACCGCCGGTCTGTGGTGCGCCAACCTTGGCCACAGCCGTAAAGAAGTGGCCGATGCGGTGCATAAGCAATTGATGGAGATGGATTTTTGTCCACCCTTTCAGTTTGGCTCGCCGGTGACGTTTCGCTTCGCCGAGAAATTAGTCGAGCACGCTCCCGAGGCCCTGAACCGCGTGTTCTTCACCAATTCGGGTTCCGAGTCGGTAGAGACCGCGATG
>Ga0209826_1002132_pt1 | contig 13250 bp, 15 predicted proteins | sample GOMGulsemesocosm_5_FD_184637 | JGI IMG/M metagenome (GOLD analysis project Ga0209826, IMG submission 184637) | Methane-oxidizing microbial communities from mesocosms in the Gulf of Mexico - GOM15C Gulf of Mexico (SPAdes) (version 2) | ecosystem: Environmental > Aquatic > Marine > Cold seeps... | reverse complement strand
CTAGGCAAGTTTCCATTTCAAATCAGTGGCGTACTATTTCTTTTTAGAGGTTTTATTGCCAGCTTTTTTATCAGCTTTCTTGCTAACTTTTTGAGCTACTTTAGCTTTGAGCTTTTTGTCGACTTTCTTGTCAGTTTTTTTATCCGCTTTCTTACTCACTTTTTTAGCTACTTTAGCTTTGAGCTTTTTGTCGGCTTTTTTGTCAGTTTTTTTATCCGCTTTCTTACTAACTTTTTGAGCTACTTTAGCTTTGAGCTTTTTGTCGACTTTCTTGCCAGTTTTTTTATCCGCTTTCTTGCTCACTGTTTTAGCCACTTTAGATTTGGCCTTTTTGTCGACTTTTTTGTCAGTTTTTTTATCCGCTTTCTTGCTCACTGTTTTAGCCACTTTAGACTTGGCCTTTTTGTCGACTTTTTTGTCAGTTTTTTTATCCGCTTTCTTGCTCACTGTTTTAACCACTTTAACTTTGAGCTTTTTGTCGACTTTTTTGTCAGTTTTTTTGTCAGAAATATTATCTATTGTCTTAATAACTACCTCATCAATGTCCTTTGATGCTAACAGTTTAATGGGTTCCGCAATCGGCTTAACTGCGACATTACTTGTCATCAATGCTTTGGCATCTTTGATGACCTGCGTAGCACGGTTTTCGCTAAAGGTTTTGATCGTTGCTAGCTGCAAAGGGGTTTGAGTAGCAAGATTTTCAACGGTTTTAATGCCGTTCTCTGCAAGAATAGTGGCTGCCGACGGACCGATACCATGCACAGCTTGAATTGATAGACTCATTTTTTATTCTCCATTATCGAGTAGAATTTGTTATTGGTAGTTTTTAGTGAAATTATAAATAATCACGTAATTTTTGCCACGCCACCATTGTTTTTGCTTTTTTCAATTTCACAATTTTTCGTTTTCGCTTGTTCTTTTCCGGCCATAACAATAATAATTCCTTAACTTTCATAAAATAAAGTACTAGTGTTACTTTTTCACCATGGCTTTTAATTTTAAAAATCAAAGGTTTTTTACGCTTGATATAACCTTTTATACCCGCTTCTTCAAATGCTTCTTGCAAGGCCGTATCACGTTTGCTGCGTTTATTAATTTTATGGCCTTTGGGTACAATCCACTTTTTGTTTTCACAACTACTGATCAATACCACTTTTTTTTTGCTTTTCGAGTCACTTATAAAAGGTAATACACCGTATTGTTTTTCTGTCATTGAGTTAACCCTCTTTAAAATTCAGACAAAAGCTCATGAATAACAATGTTACTCATTGCTAACGATTTATTTTTAAATCTTTTATCTTCAGTAACTTCTTGGCCAAACCAAGCCGGAATGATAAATTTTTCAGCTGATGCTATTGAGGAAAATTCGACTTCAACAAGTTGCAGTGTCTCTAATTGACCCGAAAAGATATCAAGTTCATAAAAAAGGTTATTGGTAATATTACCTGTCCAACGTACCTTTTCTATTCGCGCCCCTACGGTTAACGGCCAAAGTGTGGTGAACTGCTCTTGTACTATGCTGGTTTCAACTTCAGTGCGGATTAATCCAGCGCCCTGTTTAACCGTCAAATAAAACTCATGCTCTTTTTGCCTTAAACGAACTTCCACTGAATCATCAACATGCGTTAAATATCCTTGCTTAATTACCGACTGCTTGGCATCACTTAAATTAGGCAGTTGAGCCACAAGAAATTTACGTTCGATTTCTTGTGGAGTGCTCTCTTGAGAGGTATTCATACACGGGTACCTTTATATTCTAGTGACTAACTCAGTCCACAACTCATTATAAGCACTGGATGCGGGTCGTGATTTTGCAAATGTTGCGACCGGCGCACGATGAACCCCCATCAGTTCTATGTCTGTAGAAAAAGGGATCGGTTCGTTGAGAAATATTTTAGGGTAAACTGTTTTTAAACGTGCCATCGTTTCGATATGCATGTTTTTTTGTCGTTGTACCATAGAGAAGAAAGGCACCATTTTTTTGATATCAATATTCTTTTCATCAAAAAACGTCATCAGCTGCTCTAATGTACGTTCTGATAGCGTCGTTGGAATAACGGGAATAACGATGTGATCTGCCGCGCAAAAAACACTTTCCGACAACGAAGAAATGTTGGGCGGGCAATCTAAAATAATAATGTCATAATCGTCATTAACGTTTTTTAACGCTTTAGTTAATTGTGATTTAGGTTTTTTCATGCGTGACAAAAACACATCAAAATCACGAAAGGTCATATTCGCGGGTAAGATATCAAGATTATCATAATCGCTACCTCGAATGGCTGAAGCAAAATTTTCAACCCCTTTAAAAAACTTTTCATTGGTGAGTTTTTTAGACGGCTTAACCCGGAAATAATACCCCGATGCTCCTTGCGGATCTAAATCACACAAGAGTGTACGATACCCGGCTTGTGCAAACGCGAGGGCTAAATTCACCGAAGTCGCTGTTTTACCAACACCGCCTTTATTACTATAACAAGCTAAAATTTTCATGCGGTACTCCTTAGCGCTTAAACAATGTTTTAAATTTAGTTTGGGTGTCTGCATTATCGAAATTCACAAACTTAGCGACAACTTTTGACCGCTCTACTAATTGCCGTTGATGTAATATGGCAATGAGTGCGCCAACACTTTGAGCTATTGCTATATTTTGTTTGGTGTTGCTTAATGTTCGTGCATCAATAAATTCTTTGAGGGCATCTTGTTGAACTGAATAATCATTAAATAAACCCAGAGTATTTTGTAATACTTTCAGTGACTTAATAACAGTACCTATATCTTTTTTATCAAAAAGAGTGCTAAAGAATTCAATTAAGTAACGTAATTTTTTACATTGAATGCGTAATTCGTGAACCTCATCATCAGGAGTGTTTTCGTCAATGCCGCGAGCAATTGCACAGACTTTTCGATAACACTTCCAAATCACACCTGTGGCATATTCAGATGCGTTCATGGTTGCACTAGCACCCGCTTTAGGAGGATTATCGCCGAAGAATAATTTTTCAACGGTGCGCATTTGTTTGTTGAGAGAGGCACTTTTAAAATGTTTTGTTAGTGCTTTATGTTGATCATTCCGTTCGGCTTCAAACAGTTTGAACATATACTCAAGCCCTTGGTGTAACGACGTTGGCAATAAGGTAAAATACATTTCACGTTCGAGTAAATAAACATCCAAATCTCTTAATCGCCCCGTGGGTGCCATCAAATCCGAAAACAACGTTTTCAACGTGGATCTTTGCTCTGCTGAGTACACTCCTTTAAATAAGCTAATAACCGAACGAATTTTTCTTAACGAAACACGGTAGTCGTGTAAAAATTCTGAATCTATATCTGCTATTACGCCAAATTCATTGGCTTGAGCTACCTTTAAATAAGTTCGAATAATGGTATTGGCGGTATCGTACGCTGTGGCGTTATTACCTATAGTTATCTTAGGCTTGGGCTCGTAAACACTATAATCGGCTATTAATTTTTCATAGATAACATTGGGATTTTCCATGATGTTAAAACCCATATCATCGAGCTTTTTTGACAAGCTTTCATGAGCATTGGGGTAGCCGCGCAGATATACTAACGAAGCAAGCGTTAAGGTTGTAGGTATGGCTGATGACGTGAAAGTGCGTAAATGTGCGCGCGACTGTGTTTTTTGTTCATTATCGAGTAAAGAAACCGTAAGTTGTTTACATACCCCCTTGCTAACCACCATTAAACTTCTCAGAGGTGATACATAAGACAGCGCTTTTTTTATCGGCCCCTCAGAAAGCAGAGTAATATAACTTAACGGTTCAGGGCAAATTTGAGTAATGATTTGTCCTGACGGTAATAACAACGTCAGAGTGTTGTGCAATCGTAATAATACACAACCTGCTTTTCTGATAGATTGGTTGAAGCAATCGAGTAACTCAAATTCAACTTGCTCTGCTTTTTTATCTATCTTTAGCGTTAACTTACCTAGAGCTTTCCCAAATTTTTTATTAGTGACAGGTCCTGAATAAAAGTAGTTTTGACTGTTTGATTTCATCATGGTTACTTATTTTTTACCTCGTCTAAATAATTATGGATAAGTTGTTCAATTATCTTTTGTACGCTTGAGTCAATTTCAATTGCATGAATTTTGAGTGCTTTTAATGTTTTATTATCTAATCTAAGTGAAGTGTTTTTTTTATTTTTTTTATTTTCTTTATTTTCTTTATTTTCTTTAGTCGATTTCGAAGCCTTGGGGGCTTTATCATTAGCCATAGAACAACCTTATTGTTTTTGTGACATAACGCCACTCAATGAAATCAAGATGACATGACGTCACTACGTCAACTATAGTAGCATAAAGAATAACCAAGTCAATAATTGCGCGTAAGGAAAGCAAGTCAGCTTTGCTTTATGAACACTTCACTATGCCCTATATCCCTAAGGAGGTAGATTCAGTAAGTGAGGTAACATCCAGTAAATAAAGTTAGGCTAAAACCAAGATAAAAAACCTAATGGCCTGTAAATGATATCGCCAAAACCTTAGATTCACCTGAGGGTAATGAACTCAAACGATTGTTAGGCTTAGCGATTAATCGATATTTTATCTTTGATGAATATTCGAGGAGGTTTTCGATATATGGGGAATAAATCATTAAATTAATGACATCGATGACATTAATGAGCTTTCAGAAAAGACAGAGTCATCACTATTTTGTTTGGTGTATTACTTGGTGTATTAATAGATATTTCTCAGAAAGTTTACCTATCTCTGTTTATACTATTTATGGCACTATAAATCATGTCTACGGTCGTCATACTTACCATCGTTATAACTTCGTAAGAATTTATTGATAAATGCTCGCAACTCCCGAGAAGCCGTAGTATCAATAGATTGGCAAGCATCAACAAATGCATCTCTTGAATTTTTATCTAAGCGTATTACAAGTTGAGCTTCTTTTTTCTTTTTTGTTTTTTTTTCAGTACTACTCGCCATTGTAGCTACCACCTGTAAAATTTTATGTTTAATATAGTAGGGGAGCTCGCCATTATAACTGACGAGCCTTCACTCTACTAGTAAACTTAAGCGGCTTTCTTAGCTACCTTTTTTACTACTGAACGTGCTTTTTTATTCTCGCCATTTTTAACTAGTTTAAGCGCTTTTTTTGCTGCTAATTTAACAACTTTACCTTTAGAAGATTTGATACCCGCTTTTTTTACTGCTTTTTTTGCGAATTTAGTTGCTGTTTTAGTTGCTTCTTTCTTAGTAATCTTAGACATAAATATGTCTCCTTTAATGAATGAGATTAGATAATAATGTATATACAAAGCATAGTCAATAGGTATACGTGACATATTAAAAACAAATACATAGATCTCATTAGTAAGCAGTCGATTAACTGATACTATGTCTTGGTAAGACTCCCTTAAAATCAAGTACAGTGATACTTTTTTAATTTTTTAGTGCTTTACTATCATAAACTTAACACTAAAATCATTATTAATACCAAATACATTAATTAACCCCCAAAATCTATCGACAAGATTCTTTGGTCAGCCCAAGAATATATATCCTGAAACAGGTAATAGTGAATGTTTTTGAGGTATTCAAAGGTTAAATTGCTAAAACTTGGTGAGAATTTATCTAAACGAAAGCTGGTAAGCTCTAGCTCAGCTTCATAAAGTTCAGGTTCTGATTGGATATTAATAGGATTAATTAAGGTATCTGTGTCGGGGTAACAATTAGGATCTCGAACGACCCCATATTTATCAAGCATATTGAGCTCTAAGCTCTATTACCTTTTCTGCAACTATTTTACTTTTAATTTTAATTTTAATTTTACCCGTACGAACAGAGATACCCTTAAACCTTAAATCCTTACGGTAATTGTCTTTTTTATACCCTCAAAATGAGCCTTCATTTGCTTTTCTGTTGGCATTATTGTTTCCTTCTAAACTTAACTTACTTTAACCATAAACCACCGAAACCTCATACGTTATCTTTATAACAACTTACCCCACTAAACTTAACACCGGATAATTCACTCATGTCTTTGTGCCAAGTAGTGAGATCATTGTTGTTTAATTTATTCAAATGATCATGGCCACACGCTCGCGCTAATATTTTTATTAGCTCAGTTGAGGCATTAAAGAAGCGAGCAAGTTTTTCAGCACCTTGGTTAATATTGAGCTTAGCGCGTAATTCTGGCTTTTGCGTGGCAATACCTGCGGGACAATTATTGGTATTACACATTCTTGCACCAACACAACCGATGGCTTGCATAGCAGAATTTGATAAGGCAATGCCGTCGGCACCTAACGCGAGTGCTTTAGCAAAATCAGCCGGTGTTCTTAAACCGCCAGTAACAATAAGCGTGACATGGCTATATTGCTTCGCATCTAAATAGGCTCTTGCTCGGGCTAAAGCTGGGATTGTTGGTACCGAAATATTATCCCTAAAAATTAACGGCGCAGCACCCGTACCACCGCCTCGGCCATCAAGAATGATATAATCGGCACTAGCTTGTACCGCAAATTCGATGTCGTCTTCAATGTGTTGAGCTGATAATTTAAAGCCAATAGGTATGCCGCCAGTTATTTCACGCACCTGATCTGCTAACTTTTTGAAATCTTCAACGGTATGTAAATCGGTAAAGGTCGCAGGACTAATGGCATCCTCACCTTCTTTTAAGTGCCGAACCTTTGCAATTTTGCCTTTTACTTTATTGCCAGGTAAATGGCCGCCAGTGCCGGTTTTTGCGCCCTGCCCGCCTTTAAAGTGAAAGGCCTGAACCTTTTTCAATTTTTCTAAATCAAAACCAAACTTTGCCGAGGCAAGTTCATAAAAATAGCGAGAGTTGTTCGCTTGCTCTTCTGGTAACATGCCTCCTTCTCCAGAGCATATCCCGGTATTTGCCAATTCTGCCCCTTTGGCTAAAGCCAATTTTGCTTCTTCTGACAAGGCACCAAAACTCATGTCGGAAACAAATAAAGGGATCGCGAGTGTTAATGGTTTTTTAGCGTTTTTTCCGATAACTAATTCGGTATTTACCGTGACATGGTCGAGTAAAGGTTTTGTGGCAAGTTGACCGGTAATAAATTGAATGTCATCCCACCGAGGCAGGTCTTTACCGGGTACGCCCATCGAGCCCATTTCGCCATGGTGACCGACTTTTGCTAGGCCATTTTTGGCTAGTTCATGAATATAAGCCACATAAGGTTCTTCTGGTGTTGATTCAACAGCTGTTGCTTGCACGCTAATCGCTTCTGTTCCCACTTGAGCCTGAGTAATTGACTTATGGGAGCCGTCACAAAAGGGCGGATTTTTAGTTTGTTTACACTGACAAAAATAGGCATCTTCTGTGACTTCTGCGGTAACTTTTTTTGGGGTAAAAGAGCCGCCTCGGTGGGAGCCGTCACATAAAGGCTGTGATGATGACTTACCACAGGTACAGTAAAAATAATCTTCGCCTGCAACTAATGAAATTTTTGCCGGTTTGTTGTTTGCAATAGTTGGTTTAGCCATCATCTTAATCCTTATCTAATACGTCAGTTGTTATTTCCAAGGCTTATTAGGATCCATCTTGAATAAGTATTCCATAAATATACGGGTCACTGGCGCTACTGTTTCGATGCGCGCATGATCACGTTGTAATTCGGCCGGTACCACATTCCAAGTGATGCGTTCAACACCAGCGTTTTCCATTCTGCGCATGCCATTGTCATGACTGAGCTGTGTAATACTGCCTACGACATCTTCAGGTACATATACATCATAGCCATTATTTTCAGCTTCGATAGCTGGATAGGCTAAACAGACGTCCGTCCACAAACCGGCCATAATCAGTTTTTTCCTGCCAGTAGCGGCAACGGCTTTAACAAATTCTGGCTCTTCCCACGCATTTACGCTGGTACGGTCAATAAAAACAGCGTTAGGGGCAAGCTTTCTCAACTCTTCCATCATAGGTTGTGAGCCATTTAAACCAACACCGACATGAGAGAAAATAATCGGTAAATCATACATTACCGCGGTTTTAATTAAGCCGGTCATATTGTTGAGCAAGTCTTTATGGTCAATATTACGCACGCCCATTAAAATATGAGGTTGGTAATCAATGACGATCAATGCTGAATTTTCAGGTGATAAAAAAGGGTCTTCGTTAACGGCTCTTTTAGGCGTACCTTGATACCCTTCTGGATAATTGGCCACACCATTGATGGTTTTAATTTCAACGGCCTGAGATGCCATTGAGGTAAAACTTGTGGCTAAGGCAACCACTAAAGGGAGTAAAGCTTTCATTGGCTTAATTGTTTTCATAATATTATCTCTATAAGTTCATTTACTATCAGCCAAAGGCGTTGGCTGACTGATGAAATAGAGTTTATATTATTTCCATAAACTGATTAATATACTAAATGGAAAGGAATTATCCCTATTTAGCCTTTAATTGTTTTCTGCAAGTGCTTGCACTACAAAATCGATGAAGCATCTAACCTTTGCGGACATGTGCTTTTTACTCGCGTAAACCAAATAAACATTAATGGGCGTTTTGCGATAATCATCGAACAATGTCACTAATTGACCGGTGGCAATTTTGTCACTTAAATTAAATTTAGGCATTCGGGTAATACCTTGCCCCGCGAGTACTAATTCTAGCTCCATTTCAGGGCTGTTAGTGATCACACGGCTTTCTAGTTGTACTGAAATATACTCGCCTTTTTCAGTTTGGTATTGCCAAATATTGGGTGCTTTTGCATAACTGTAAGTGATGGTTTTATGCTTAGTTAATTCGCTTGGGTGTTTCGGTTTACCATGACTAGCTAAATATTGAGGCGAAGCAACCGTTACGCCGTAAGACTTTATAAGCAGACGACTGATCAGGCTAGAATCTTCAAGTTGTGCCGCTGTTCTAATGACTACGTCGAAGCCATCAGCGACAACATCAACTTGCCGCCCTGTCATATTGAGTTCTAAATTAACTTTTGGGTATAAGGTTAAAAATTTAGCCAGAATCGGTTTTAGATGAGGTAAGCCAAAACTAATAGGGCAACTCACTTTTAGCGAGCCTTTAGGCTCTAATTGTCTTTGATTGACCGATGATTCAGCTTGTTCAGCATCATCGGTGATCTGTTGACATTGTTCAAAATACATCTCACCTTCAGGCGTTAAACTGATTGAACGGGTGGTTCTATTAATCAAGCGAATACCTAAACGCTCTTCTAACTTACTTATTTCTTTTGAAATGTAGGACGTTGAATGGTTTGTGTTATCTGCGGCTTTAGTAAAGCTACCTGCGTTAATGACCTCAACAAAAATGACTATGCCATCCAGTAATTTCGAATTTAGCGTCATATTACCTCTATATTATCTTCAGTTAATGTTATTAAAATAGCGTGATTAGCTGCTATATGGAAACAATAATTCCTCTTTGACACTATTAATCTTGTTTGGTGTTTCAATTAAAATACGAATAATGACAGTAAACAAGCAGGTTAGTTTTTATGAAAGCTCAATCAACAGCAACAACATTAGTAACATCGGTAACGGGTTATTGGCCCTTTGTTATTTTAATGGCGATGATTTTTTCGCTATCTCCTTTTGCCATTGACATGTATTTACCCGCACTACCGAGCATGGCGAAATTTTTTAATAGTTCGATAGACAGCATGGAAGCCTCTGTTGCTATCTATCTGATCTTTTTTGCTTTAGGGCAATTAATGCTCGGGGCACTGGCTGACTCAATCAATAAAGCTAAATTATTAATGGTTGGTTTAAGCTTTTTTGCACTAGCCAGTTGCATGATAGCTTTTGTTGATACTCTTGCTGAGCTCTATTTCTGGCGAGCAATACAGGCATTTTCAAGTGGCAGTTCGGTGGTCGTTTTTGCCTTGATCCATTATTTTTATGGCAGTAAAAAAAGTAATCAAATCATTAGCTATGTGATGGCATGTGTAGTTATTGCACCGATGATTGCCCCTATGATTGGTAGTCAGGTATTAATGGCTGGCAACTGGCAATGGATATTTTTTCTACTCGCAGGGTTTGCCATCATTACTTTGGTCACACAATTACGTTTGATGCCATCGAAAAAAGTATCATCAAAGCTGCAACCATTGAATTTAACAACATTGCTCAATGGTTATAAAAGCGTTTTTTCAAACAGCACTACCATGGCTTATATTTTAGCAGGCGGCAGTGCCTTTGCTGGCTTGTTCGCTTTTGTTTCAGGCTCACCGTTTGTATATATCGAATATTTTGGCGTATCACCAACACAGTTTAGTTGGTTGGTGGCGCTAAATGCGGTGGCCATGATCACCATGAACTTAATCAATGCACGTTTGCTAAAAAATGTTGATGCAACAAAAAAACTCATCATCGCGGGAGGATTATTAGCTGTAGTTGGTACTTATTTGGCGATTGTAGCCTTCTACCAATTATCAATAGCCTTTGTTGTTGCAGGGGTGGTTTGTTATGTCGGTTTGTTAGGATTGACGGCGGCCAATGCCATATCAGCAGCACTCGCCAATTCATCAGGAAATACTGGCGTGCTGTCAGGCGTAAATGGCGTATTGCAGTTTGGTTTAGGTGCGGTAGCTAGTGCGGTGGTTAGCATTAGCCAAAGCGTTGATGCGAGCACTATGAATTACACCATGGCAGTTTGCTCATTTTCCACTTTATTCTTTGTCTTAATACTTAAAGTTAAATCAAGCTCAACGGCTATTGGAGAATTATCATGAATATTAAAGCTGAAGTTTCTCAAATTATTAACAAGCAAAATGGCAGCCCTGCCTATATTCGAGGTAAATTGTTTGAGCAACTCAAGCCTTTTGCTTTATTTGATGCCGGTGTTATACCTCAATCAGCAATGACCATAGGTTGGCATCCACATTCTGGGGTTGCCACCATCACTTTTCCCTATGATGCCAAGTTAAACCATGCCGACTCTCAAGGCAATGGCGGCACCATTAATAGTAGAGGTTTGCAATGGATGGCAAGCGGTTCAGGCGTTTGGCACAAAGAAAATTATGTGGCTGAACAAAACCCTGTCGCTGAAAAAAATCATATCGGCATTTTACAGCTGTGGTTATTACTACCACCCAATGAAGAAACAGCGCCGGTACGTTACTTTAATTTACAGCCAGATGAAATTCCTCAAGTGGGCAATGTTCGGGTTTTGCTTGGCGAATATCAAGGCGCTCATGTCACATTGAAGGCCGCAGAGCAAGTCAGCCATAACGTGACTTACCTTCATATTCATTTAAACAAAGGTCAACGCTTTAATTGGCTATTACCCAAAGATCAAACTCGAGGCTTTGTATATCCCATGAGCGGTCGATTAACGATAAATCAGCAAAGCATTAATGCGGAACAATTCGCCTTATTGAAAGAATTTGATACTTCACAAGCGGTGACTCTTTCGGTAATAGCGGAAACTGACTGCGAATTTGTGGTCGCGCTTACCGAACCTTGGCCTTACGAAGTGGTTAGTCATGGTGGACAAATTCATACCAGTAAAGCAGCTTTGGCGATAGGCAGTAAACGTATTCAAGCACTCGGCAACGAGTTAGTTCAACAAGGTGAAATTCGCTAAATCTGAGCAGCTAAAATTTTATCGATAAGCCTTTGCAGTAGCGAATTATCCAAATAGAGGAATAAAAAATGAAAATAATTGATCATCAACGCATTGACGGCGTTATCCCCAATGCACGCGGACAACGTCCATTTCCCACGTCAACTTTAGCGCACTTTGACCCCTTTGTGATGCTCGACCATATTGGCCCTTCTACAATGCCAGAGGGCTGGAAACTTGACGGCGGTACTGACAGCCAACCTAAGTTACATCCACACCGAGGATTTGAAACCATCACCTTTATGTTTGCCGGTAATATGCGTCATCGTGATTCAAAATTTACCGAAAGACCATTATTAACAAGTGGCAGTGTGCAACAAATGAATGCTGGCAGTGGCATACGCCATGGTGGTGATATGTGGGCAGATGAGCAGCAGCAATTTAATGAAGTACAATTATGGGTAAATAGCCCAGCAAAAGATAAAATGTGCGAGCCAAGTGTTCATCATGTTAATGACAATGAAATTCCAAAAACCATTCAAAAGAGTGCGCTGGGTAAAGCAAGTTTACGGATTGTTGCGGGGACATTAAATGACATTACAGGGCCGATCAAAACCTTTGCTAATATCCGTGTTATTCATGGAAAAGTAACGGGGCAACATAGCATTGAAATGTCGGGAGCACAGCTAGAAAATAGCCATAATCGCACCATGTTATATATACTATCAGGCAGCGCTAATATACAAGGAACTAAGGTTAAGCAATTTCAATCCGCCGCTTTTGAAACACCATTAAGTGAACTTGTTTTCACCATCAATGATGGCGGAGAATTTTTATTAATAAGTGGCCAAAGCATCAACGAGCCTATTGTTTATGACGGTCCATTTATTATGAATACCCAAGCAGAAATAGAGCAGGCTTATCAAGATTTTTCAAAAGGCTTATTTTAATAAAAGTTTTAAGACAAGTTTTAAGACAAGTTGTAATACCAGCTTTAATAGAAGCTTTAACACAAGCTTTAATACCGCCAAGGCGTTTGGTATAACGTCATTGATGAAGTAAGATGAAGTAAAATACTTGCTAATACCATTGTCTATCTGTATTTGTCTAATAATATCATTTTTGGAGAGCTAGATGCTTGAACTCGCTGTTGTTTATTTAGCCGCCGCTATCATCGCGGTGCCTGTTGCTAAACGTTTAGGGTTAGGTTCTGTGCTCGGCTATTTGCTGGCCGGTATTCTTATTGGGCCTTTTTTATTGGGGCTAGTTGGCGATCAAACCGATGTCATGCATTTTGCCGAATTTGGTGTGGTGATGATGTTGTTCTTGGTTGGTTTAGAGCTACAACCATCACGGTTATGGAAACTTAGGCACTCAATTATTGGCCTTGGTGGCCTGCAAGTAACGCTTACCACTTTGTGTATTTTTGCAATATGTACGCAGGTACTTGCTTTACAATGGCAAACATCAATGGCAATTGGTTTGATGTTGGCGTTATCTTCAACCGCCATAGTGCTACAAAGCTTAAGTGAAAAAGGCTGGACAAAACAAGAAGCGGGACAAAACGCGTTTTCGGTATTGCTATTTCAAGACATTGCCGTGATCCCTATTTTAGCATTACTACCGTTATTAGCCTTTAATGACACCATGGGGGCTATGTCGGATCATGGTAACTTAATTGCGCATTATCCTGTTTATCTGCAAGTGGTTATCTCA
>Ga0209826_1002131_pt1 | contig 13251 bp, 10 predicted proteins | sample GOMGulsemesocosm_5_FD_184637 | JGI IMG/M metagenome (GOLD analysis project Ga0209826, IMG submission 184637) | Methane-oxidizing microbial communities from mesocosms in the Gulf of Mexico - GOM15C Gulf of Mexico (SPAdes) (version 2) | ecosystem: Environmental > Aquatic > Marine > Cold seeps... | reverse complement strand
GGAAATATTAATGAAAAAATCGGGCAACAAATTGTTCCTCCAAATGACTTACTAGATAGTAGAGATGCCTTAGAAAAAAGACTTTCGGAGTATGTTGACATTACCATTGATAGAACTGATGACTATGAATTAAGAATTGGTGGTGTTATTGCTGTTCGGTACAATACTAATATTCATAATTTATCATTGGTAGAAAACCCAATTGCCCAAGTAGACAAAATTAATAAATCTGATTTTAATGCTTTTACTACTTTCGCAACTGGTGATAGCGTAACCTACAGACAAAACAACAGTGATGAAATCACTGTTACTTATGGTGATACGGTTAATTCTGTGGTGGTGGATACCCCAGAAGAACTTATGGATGCTTTGGCCTATCAAATTAATAATACAACAGCAATGAGTGCAGGAGTAACAGCCACTGTAACAGGAACTTCAAGTGCAGTTCTTGAACTTGAATCAACGATTAAAGGGGAAGCAGGCACTTTTGAAGGTGTATTTATCTTTAATGATTCAAGTGCCAGTACAAGTTCTTTTATAGCTAAAGATTCTGCTGCTAGTATAGCTCCCCAAGACGATGCGCACATAGAAATTTTTGATGCGGAGATACCTCTTAAAAGTGGTTCATTAAGAGCATTGGTTGAAAATCTTAATACAGATTCAGAATCCAATAAATTTTCTGATTATAAAGCTCAATTAGATCAATTTGTAAAAACATTTGTAGATATACACGATGCTTTTGTAACACAAAGTGATGGTAGTTATTTGTATGGAGAAAAAGCTTCGGATATAGATTCTGCGGGTACTACAACTAAAATTGGCTTATTTAGTGGGTCAACTGTTAACTCATTGGTATTTAATGAAAGTGCTTTGGTTTCTTTTGATCAAGAAAAATTAGACTATTTATCAACTGTTCAGTGGAAAGAAGATATCGGTTTTGATGGTGCTAAACAAGATGGATCGGCTGCTGATGCCACTTCATTTTCAAAGTTTTTTCAATCTACAAGAGTGCAAATTGCTTCAGATAAAGAAAATACTGACTATTTAATGGAAACACAAGGCGCTATTACGAATTCCTTACAAGGTACCTATGATAAGCTTGTAAAAGTTGATAAAGATGAAGAAATGATTAAATTAATTCAATTTCAATCTGCATATGAAGCAAATGCAAAAATAATAACAGTAGTTGATGAAATGTTGGCTACATTATTAGGAATGGTAAGATAATACAGGAGGTATATTATGGCTGATGGAGTATTAGGAATAGGTGGTGGTGGATCCGCTGCACTTAACCAAGAAACGATTGATAAACTAAAAGCTGCTGAGAAAAAAGGGCAAGTTGACCCCATTGAAAAAGATATTGAAAACTATGATTTAGCTACAGTTAAAGTAGATGAAATTGAACAAAAGGTTCTTGATCTCTTGGAAAGTGTACGTACTTTTGATTTATTTAACTCAACGGGTACCAATACTTTTGATGTAATGTCCGCTACAACTACAGGAACTGCTGCAACATTTGAGGCATTGGACTCTGCTACACTCTCACCTGGAACTGTAAGTGTAACTGTTAGTCAGCTGGCTCAAAAAGATGCCTATCAAAGTTCTACTTTTTCTGATGCAAGTGTTCAAGTATCAGGAGGAAATGACTCTGGTGATATGCTTGTTTTATCTCAAAGTGATAGACCTGTTTATCAAAGTGATAATACAACCACTGCCCCCTCATCTGATATTGTTGATGCCAGTGGTGGTACCATCATACTTGATGGAACAACATTTACTGTAACATCAACGATGACCTATGATGAGTTAAATACACTTATTAATGCAGATTCAACATACAGCTCTCAAATTATTAATGACCGTTTATCAATCAAAAATGCTGATGGAACCACCGCTGTTACTGTTACAGGTACAACTAGTACAACTATTGGACTTACTCAAGGCGAAAAATATACAACTGAGGGAAAAACTTATGCTGATTTAGCTACTTCAATCAATAACAATCCTGATTATGCAGCATCCGTTGAGCAAGTTGGTGACAGCAGTTATAGGTTTGTTGTAAAAAGTACAGACTCGGGTACAGCAAATGCAATAAGTATTTCTCAAATAGGAGTTGATTTAGATTTAAGTGACTCTTTTACCAGTGCAACTACTTTTACCTCCACTGATTCTGTGTCTGGGAGCATCGTTATAAATGGTACTACATTTACGAATGACGGCTCAGCTGGACAAACTACTTATCAAGATATAGTAGATCAGATTAATGCAGACGGAAACTTTACGGCATCTTTTTCTAGTAATAAGATCATAGTTAGTACTGCTGATGGCTTAACTGCCGTGGATATTACAAGCGATACCTTAAATTTGGGATTAGCAGATGATAGCCAAGCATTAAAAGCACAAAACTTTAATGGAGTTATAGATGGTGTCTCATATGATGTCTCATCAAATAACGTGAATACACAGGGAAATTTAAATGTAACAGCAGTTGAAGAAGGTACGTCTACCATATCAATTAAAAGAGATACCTCCTCTGTATTAACAAATACTGAAACTATGGTTGCCAAGTATAATGAATTATTGGAATTAATCGATGAGGAAAATTTTAGTGCAGATTCACCTATTTCAGATATGGGTTCTTTTAGAACAATGATGGGACAAATTAAAGACTTATTATTTGCTGATTATGGAACAAGTGATGACAAAAACCTATTTTCTTATGGGTTTGAATTAGACAAAGATGGTAAACTCTCAATTAACGCAACTACTTTTGCAACAGCAATAAGTGATGATTTTGATGGATTAAAAGAATTATTTGTTGGGGTTGCTGAAGACAAAGGTTTGGGGACAGTTCTTAAAGAGTACATTGACGATTTAAATGGTTTTGACGGTTTGTTATCTCTGTATGATGAAAGTAGGATTTCAAGAAAAGAAACTTTAGATAAAGACCTAGTATCAGCAACTGAGAAATTAGATACTAAGTATGATTATTTGGCACAACAATTTGCCTCATATGGAACTGCCATAGCTGCTTTAGAAGCGTCATTTGGTGGTTTAAAGATGATGATTGAACAATCTGTAGCAGGTTGATGTTTTTTGTATTTGTATTTAAGTTTATATGTAATATACTTAAGAATTAAAAATTAAGAATTATTATTTGGAGAGTATTTATGGGTATAGAAGTATATAATCAACAAAATGCGGTAACTGATGATCCATATATGTTAATATTAAAATTATATGAGGGATTATTAAAGTATCTTTCTCATATAAAAAGTGCTATGGATGATGATAACGTAGAACTTAAGTTTACATATATCAACAAATCAATTGCCATCTTTGATGAACTTCGAAATATATTAGATTTTGATGGTGGAGATGTAGCATATTATTTAGATGGTTTGTATTTATATCAAATTGAAACTCTGTTTAGTGCAGGTATTGATGATAATATAAATGCAATAAACCAAGTTATGAAAGTAGTACAAGGACTTATTGAGGCATGGAAAGACGAGACAGGTCTTTAAAAGCCTTAGAGGAACTTAAATATATAAATTCACTTGATCCAGCAGATAGAGCTAAAACCCTAATAACTTGGGTTGAAGCTTATTTACCTAATGATGGGGTTTTTAACTTTGATTTAGAGTTAAGTGATTTAAAAACTTTATCTGAATTGTTTTATTCAAACATTTCCTTTCTAAAAGAACACAAGGAACATACAAGAGATGAATTATTAAGAACTCAAAAACTCAAAAAGTTTTTAAGACACTAATAATCACATCCTTTCTCATTTAATGCTAGACCTAAACAACTAGTAAATTTACTATTTCTTGCAATTCAATATTTTTTTCTTTTAGGTAAGCTCTATTTTTTGCGGGTATTTTATGAACTCTACAACTTTCTTTAAATATTTTATCCATAATCACATCACTCTTGGGACTAATCCAGATATTTTTTTTTGTAAAAGAGATAGCAAAGTTATCAATAATAATTTCTCTTTGTCTAAGAATCTCGTCTCGCTGCGCTGCACTTAAAATATAACCTCTTTTTTTTAAAGATTTATCTACGATTCGAATACTTTTATTGTCATCATTATTGAGCTCATAAACCTCAAGTTCTTGTATTTGAACGATAGGTTCACTTATTATTTGAAGTGAGTTAATATCTTTATTTAGATAGGAAAAACTTCTTTTAATACCCTCTTCAAACTCATTCAAGAGTTGGGTAGAAAATCTCTTTCTGAAATAATTTCTTTTATATTTTTCATCAAAATTACTTTCATCAATAAAATATGTAATATTATTAGTTTTTAAATAATTTTCCAAACTTTCTTTTGAACAATCTAATATTGGTCTAACTAGATTATAATTATCATTACGAACTAACTCTGTTAATCCTACTAGCTCAATCAAACCTGCACCTTTGGTCAACTGCATTAAAAACCATTCTAGTTTATCATTAAGTTGATGTGCGGTGATTAGATTATCGTAGCTATGGTTTGATATAAGTTCCTCAAAATACTCATATCTAGTAATCCTAGCATTTTGTTCAAAATTTGAAGTGTCAATTTCTACTTCTCTAACAAAACATATTTTATTGTACTTTAAAGCGAGTTCTTGTGCATATAATACTTCCTCTTTAGCTTGATCACGTACATTATAATTTACAATAGCTATATCAAAGGGGATGTGATGTTCTAATAAAAGAAAAAAAAGTGCAGTTGAATCAACGCCTGCTGAAAAGGCTAAGAGGTTTTTTTGGTTATGTAAATGTGAAATGTGAAGGGTCATTATTTGAATAAATCTTTATAAGGATTAAGGCCAACAACTCCAGCTGTGCTTGCCTTTAATCTTCTCTCTCTGGCCTCATTGTCTTCTTCAATAGCTACAGTTTTATGATTGATATCGAGCTCACCTTTACCTCTTCTATCAAGATTGTATTTTTTGGTATCAGTATTATTTAAAAGGCTTTGTTTGATATTGATTGCAGAGTCTTCTTCTTCAGCAAAAATTTCAATAATTTCTTCAATGAGTGTTTCAAACTCTTCGAGTAAATCTTTCATGTTGTAAAATCTTATAATGCAGTGATACTTATCACTTTGGTCTTCATCATATTTATCAACAATCCAAATGTTGATATCTCCATGAACAGAGTTTTTTCTTTCACTTTCGTCAAAGATTGCATTATAAGTAAATTCACTGCTATTGTGCCGTGTTAAAAATTGTGTGACCTCTCTTTGATCTTCTTGCGATAAAAGAATTGATTTAAAAACAATTTTAACACTTTGCATCTGTTTTCCTAATGGTTTTATGAATTATTATAACAAATTAATGAATGATTGTCCCTAAAAGCTTATCTCCTGCTAATTCAGTTATTTTAGCTGTATAAACTTGTCCAAATTTAATTTGTCCTTCTATTTCATTGTCATTGATATAAATTTCACCATCAATATCTGGAGCCCAAAGAAGTTTTCTAGCACTTAATAAATACTCATGTTCGTCACTTTCTCCATCAACTACAATTTCAAATGTTTTGCCTATGGCATTTTCTAAACTACTTTGAGTTGTTTTTGAAATTAAATCTCCAAGGATTTCTGCTCTTTGATCAATGACTTCTTGAGGTACTTTATCTACCTTGTTAAAAGCACTTGTCCCTTCTTCATCTGAGTAAGAAAATACATTTGCTCTATCAAATTTAAAATCTGTGATATAGTTACATAACTCTTCAAAGTCTTCTTGTGATTCTCCTGGATGTCCAACAATAAAAGTTGTTCGAACAAAAGAATTTGGAACTTCTCTCATCGAGTTCATTAACTCATGAAGTTTTTCAACTCCTTTTCCTCTTTTCATTGTTTTCAACATTGATGCACTAATATGTTGTAGTGGCATATCAAAATAATTGACAAATTTAGGAGAGTTTTTGATTTTTGAGATTAAATCTAAAGAAGTAGTTGACGGATAAAGGTATAGTATTTTTGCACTTTTTACACCTTCAATTTTATCAACTTCAGCAATTAGCTGCTCTAATCCATCTTTTATTCCATGATCTCTTAAATAAGAAGATGAATCTTGAGAAACAAAAGTAAAATCAAAATATCCCCTTTTGATAAGGTTTTGAACTTCTTTTACAAGAGAAGGAAGTGTTCTTGAGAATAGTTTCCCTTTGAACGAAGGAATAGCACAAAAACTACAGGATTGATTACAGCCTTCACTGAGTTTAATGTAAGCATGATAAGTTGAACCAGAAATAACTCTTTCATTTTCATCAGTTTGTAAAAAAACCGCTTCTGTAAAATTACTTCTTTTTTCGTTTACTAACACGTCAATTTTGTCATAATCACCAACACCTGTGAAAATATCTACTTCAATTAACTCTTTTTGCAATTCTTCTTTATATCGTTCACTTAAACATCCAGCCATTACTAAAACAGATTCTTCTTTTCTGTTGTCATCTATGTCTAAAACAGTGTTGATACTTTCTTGTTTTGCACTTTCAATAAATCCACATGTATTAACAATAATTACATCTGCACTTGTTGCATCATCGATTAACTTATATTCTTTTAGTCTGGATAACATTACTTCACTATCTACTAAGTTCTTTGTACAGCCAAGGCTTACTAGATGTAAAGTTTTTTGAGGGTTCTTTGTCGTAAATTTCATATACTACCTATAGGTTTTTTTGCCATTTTAGCATAATTTTAACAAATTGTATAATTTATTGAAATTCTACACGTACAACTTGTCCAAAATTTAAATCATTAGTTTCTAAATTATCTTTGATTAGAATGACTTTATAGGTAGAGACTTTTCTTTCGTCTCTAATTTGAGACACTTTTTCAATTGTAAAACTTCCTTGGATATTATTAACAAACACCTCTTTGTTTCTTATTTCATTGATATCATCAGCTTTGATAAAAACCTGTAACTTAGATTTTGAAAAATCATATAATTCATACAACAAATCCCCTTGCTCTACATATTCATTTTTATGAATAAAAATTTTATGTAGATAAATATTATTTATACTGAATTCTTTTTTTCTTTTTTCATATTCTAAAGTTCTGATTGATTTTCGTAAATTTGAAATTGTTTGTTGTGAATTTAATAAAAGAAGATTTTCTTGACTTTTTTCATACTCACTTATATGTTTAACTTTTGATTTTCTCCTAAAGTTTTTTTGGTGGATTTTTAATATCTTGGTTTGGATAGTTATTGAATCTTTTAGATTTTTCAATGTTACACTTTCCACTTTTGAGTCAATATTCAACAGTAAAGTATTTTCTTTGATAAATGAATATTCTTTTTGTCTGTTCACATATGTAATTAGGCCCGAAACTTCAGCTTTGATTTTGATATTTTCGTAGGGTTCTATTTTTGCAAGATAAATACTTGCCTTTAACGAAATCCCTAAAAACACTAGCATGTAAAGTTTTTTCATTGATTATTCCTTGTAAATTTATTAAATACTGCAAAAAGAGCAGGTAGATAAAATAGTGTTAATACTGTGCCCCATAGCAGACCAAATCCAAGTGAGATGGCAATAGGTTGCAAAATTTTTGCCTGTCCGTGAGCATAAAATATTAAAGTTGATAATCCTAAAAATGTAGTAATTGAGGTAATTAATACTGGCCTGAGTCTCAATACCGCTCTCGCCATCATTTCTTCTAAATTTTTAGTTTTCCGTATAAAGTCTAGCATGACAATGGCATCATTTATAACCACACCTGCTAAGCCAGTTAGCCCTATAAGTGAGGGCAAGGATAAATTTAAACCCATCATGATGTGTCCTAAAATTACCCCTAAAACAGAAAACGGAATTATGGATAAAATCATAAAGGTATGAGAGAAGGAGTTAAACATGAGTAAAAGTGTAATGAAAATTAAAGAGATTGAGATAAAAAATGCAAAAGTCATCTCTTTGAACATCCTTTCATTTTGTTCTTCTTCTCCCTCTAAACTTATTTCAAGCCCCTCTTGTATGTATTTATCAAAAGTACTTTTTAGGCTCTCTAAAACTTCTTGTGCAGTTATGATCTTATTATTTACGTTAGCATATACCATATGAAAAACTTTTTGATTGGTTTTTAAAATTGAATCAGAATTTTGAATATATATAAAATCGCAGATTTCGCTTAAGGCTATTTTTTGATTTGTATTGGGAATGGATACTTCTAAATTATGCAAAGTATCCAAATCATTTTTTTGGGAAGCGTAGGTGATTATTTCATAAAGACCAATATTATCTATACCTTTGGTTTGTTCACTTTTTAAATATAAACCATTTAGAACAAAAGCCAAAGAACTTTCAGTAAAGCCCAAACTCTCTCCATGGGAATTAATATTAAGCTTTAATTCCCTGATACTATTTTCTATTGTATCTTTGGTGAAAATTACGCCTTTATTTGACTGTAATTTGTTTCTTATTTCTTCAATGGCCTTATTTCTTAAGGTTTTATTTGAAGAGCTTATTAAAATTTCAATATCGTTTTCTGTGATACCAGAACTTTCTTTTTTAATGGACAAGTCTACTAGATTTTTTGGCTTATTGTTTTTTAAAACTGATTTGATTTTTTGTATGGTTTTATCTGCGCTTAAAGTCCTACTTTCTTCTACGTCTTGTGCATTTAAAGATAAAAAAGGAATTAGATATTGATTGACAAAATCTTCATGTTTTTTTTCATGGAGTTCAATATTAAATTGAAACAAAAAAGTTTTCATTTGTAAATCTCCTTGATTATCAAAACCAAGACCGCTTAAAAATGAAAGTGTTTTAATACCCAATTCCTCTTTATATTTTAGTAGAATAGTTTCTATGTTAAGTGCTTCTTGAAAGGTTTGCTGTACTGTGTATGTTTTGTCAAACTGTCCTTGAATAAAAATCAAGTTGGTATCAATTTCAGGCATCATTTGATATTTCATACTGACAAAACTAACATAAGTTACTAAAGGAATAAAAAAAGTAAAAAATACTAAGAATTTAATTCGATGATGAACGATCTTATGTAGTATTTTAGAATAGATATTTTGTGCTTTACTCCAATCTAATTCTTTGTCATCTTTTTTTAAAATATGAAGTGAGTGAATGGGTAAAAATACAAAACTCTCAACAATTGAGGCAATGATTAAAATAACTATGGCTGCAGGAATGATTTTTAGAAATTCACCCAGTTCTCCACTTAACATCATCATGGGAAAAAATGCAAATATAGTGGTGAGGGAGGCCGCAAGTACAGGAGTCAAAACTTCTTTTGTTCCTTTAATTGTGGCTTCTAGTTTATCTTCTCCATTGACAATATGTCTTTGAATATTTTCTGCAATAATCACTGCATCATCAACTAAAATTCCAAGTACCAATAGTACCCCAATCAAACTCATCATATTAATACTGTAGTTTGTTGCATATAATAACGCCAGTCCAAATAATATAGCAGTAGGAATTCCAAGTACAACAATAAAAGCTACACGTTTATTAATTAAAATATAAATACTAAGAGAGACTAAAATCAATCCAAAGAGTATTCCTGAGACAACAGTATTGAGCCTTTTATTAATGTATATGGAATTGTCAAAAGAAGTATCTATATGCACATCAAGCATTCGTTTATTTATAGTTCTAATTTTCTCTTTGATGAGACTTGCTACTTGAATTGCATTTGCTTTATCACTTTTTGAAATACCAAGAACAATATTCTGTTTTCCATTCACTTGAGTTATAACATCAACATTTTTGTACTTTTTCTCAACTTTAGCAATATCACTTAAGTAAATAGTTTTGCCATCTATATTTATTTGCGTATTTAAATACTCTTGAACTTGTTTTTTCCCATTGTTGGTTGAAAGATATAAATGTTCTTTTTTATCAAGTATTTTACCCAAAGGATAAATATAGGATAGGTTTTTTAATACTTGTAATAAATGATCCTTATTTAAATCATACAGCTCTATTTTTTTGCTGTCAAGTATGATTTCAAATACCCTTGAAGTATCTTCATAGAGTTCAATTTTTGCAATATTAGGAATAGTAGATAACTCATCTTTAATTGTTTTTGCTCTTTGAATCAGTTCTTGTTTATTGATAACATTACTTGAAACAGTGACATCAATAAGTGGCATTGACCAAGTTGATAATTGGGCTATTGGTTCGTCCATATCTTTTGGGAATTCGTTTTTTTTGTTTGATATCGCTTGTTTGACTTTATTTAATAATGAGTCTTTCTCATTTTTGTTTTCAATGGATAAAACAATAGAAAACTCTGTATTTTTAATATAAGATTCAATCTTCCCTATACCATCAATTCCATGAAACTCTTTCTCTAAGGTTGAAACAATTATTTGATCCAGTGTCGTTGCGCTGGCACCCATATATTCACCTGATACAATAATTTTATCAATTTTAATTTTGGGAAACACATCTCTTGGGATGTTTTCATAGGAAACTATTCCTAAAACCAATAAAATAAAAAAAAGTAAATAATTAAGCCTTACCTTTGTAAGAAAAAATCTTATAAGTTTGTCCACATTAATCTTTCATATTAGATTCTCTAAGTAATAGAGAAAAGAAGTATAAAAAAAATATATGTGAAATTTGTGAGAAACTTTAGATAAAACAATCACATAAAACCCACATTTTTTTATAATATTGTATAATCGTCAACACAGGATTAATAATGAACGAACTGAAAAATTTAAAAATTTTATATATAGATGATGAAGAAAATATACGTCTTAATGCCATTGAGTACTTGAACTTTTATTGTGATTCAGTTTATGGAGCCAAAGACGGTATTGAAGGACTTGAAGTTTATAATAAAATGCAACCAGATATTATTATTACAGATATTAAAATGCCCAAGTTAAATGGTCTAGATATGGTTAGGAAAATTAGAGAGAAAGATAATACAACTAGAATTATTGTGGCAACTGCATTTTTAGAGACTTCTTATCTTTTACAAGCTGTGGAGTTGGGGTTGGTTAAATACCTTATTAAACCAATTACCGCAGATAAAATACTACCTGTGTTAAAAACTTGTCTTTTAGATTTAAAAGAAAACAGTAGTATTTTTAAAATTGATGAGAACCATACTTTTGATATTTTTAATAAAACTTTGTTTTTTAATCAAGAGCAAGTTTCTTTAACCAAAAAAGAGCTATTAACCTTGGAGTTATTGGTTTGTAATTTTAATAGAGCAGTTAAATACAGCGAGTTTAGTAATTATATATGGGACGCTCAAATGAGTGAAGATGCCTTGCGCGCAATTATTAAAGAGCTACGTAAAAAAATATCTAAACGTAGTATTAAAAATGTATCTGGAATTGGATATCAAATTGGGATTCATACTACAAAATGAAAATATATCTAATTCTTCTTATTTTTGTTATCAATCTTTATTCTAATCATGCGAATATAAGAGAGTCCCTTATAAAAGATGTTTTAATTTCAACACAAAATGGCATTTATGAAAATATTAAAAATATAGGTGACTTTGATAAGAAAATTTTTAAGGTGAAATTTTTACTTAATCCTAGGATTTTGAAAGAAGAAAAATATTATCTTAGATTAAAAGTACAAGAAGAGTATATAAAGTCTTCAAATATAAAGTATACACTTAAAGATGGTTTACCCATTTATGAAATCAGATTTGACTCTCCTTCTGAACTTATCTTGGATTTAGATTATAAAAATGATTTACCTCTTTTACAAGTAGATCTTTTTACACAAATAGAGTATGAGTATATTCTTAAGAATGAACAACTTATCTTTGGGCTTGCCTATGGAATTATGTTCTGTGCTTTATTGTACAATTTAGCATTTTTTTATTTTAATAAAGATAAGTCATTTTTGTATTACTCCTTCTTACAAATGTCTTCCATTACTCTTTTGTTAATTATTAGCTCACCCATTAAACTGTTTTATTACTTTTTTCAGTATTTCAATATTTTTGATTTTACCGTTAACTTGGTTATTGTTTTTTCACTTTTGTTTAGCATGAGTTTTTTAAATACAAAAAAAATGCATCCCAAGATACATATCTTATTGCTTTCAATTTTAATACTTACGTGTATAGATATGATTCTAATACTTTTTTATGAAGAAACCATCCTTTATGACTATGTAGCAACTTTTTTTCCTCTTGGTGTGATGGTAGGCTCTGCTTTTTTTGCAGTTCGTGCTGGAAACAGACCGGCCATTTTTTATATCATTGGTTGGATGATTCTATTTGTGAGCGTTTTTTTAGTGGATACTGATATGTTTGATGTAAACGATAATTATATGATGCACTTTGCCTTTCCTCTAGAAGCGTTGGTTTTTTCTTTTGCACTGGGATATAAAATGAAATTACTTGAAGTTGATAAGCAAAAAAATGAACAGCTCCTGATTCATCAAAGTAGGCTAGCTTCCATGGGTGAAATGGTGGGTAATATTGCACATCAGTGGAGACAGCCTTTGACGCATCTTTCTTATGCTCATATGAATCTAAAGACTGCCTATGAACAAGAAAAATTAAGCGGTGAGTATTTCGATAAAAAAACAAAAGAGATTAATAATCAAATAGAGTTTATGTCACATACCATAGATGATTTTAGTAATTTTTTTAAAACAGATAAAAAAGAAGAAAAATTTGGTGTGCTAAATACTTTTGAAAAAACACATCGTTTACTGACTGCCTCTTTTAAACATAGCAGTATTGAAGTAGAGGTCTTGTGTGAAAACGAATTATATGTAAAGTCTTATGAAAATGAATTTTCACAAGTACTGTTTAATATTTTAAATAATGCCAAACAAGAATTTATTGAAAAGAATATTACTGATCCCAAGATACAAGTAGAAATAAGTTCAACAAATAAACATGTTATTTTAAAAATAAGTGATAATGCTTTGGGAATTGATGAAAATATTATTGATAAAATATTTGAGCCTTATTTTACAACTAAAGATTCTGGGATGGGGATAGGTTTGTATATGTCCAAAGTGATTATTGAAGAACATATGGACGGAAGTTTAAAAGTAAAGAATATCTCAAATGGTGTTTTATTTGAGATATCTCTACCAAAAGTTTAATTGATTTTTTAGAACTTATACCCAAGAGATAGAATTGTAAATGTGTTTTCTTTATCATAGAAATTTTCATTTGCATCTTCTTCTTCATGTCCTACTTTTAATGTAGTGTAAAAGTTTTTATAGGCAAAGGGCTTATCCCATTTTAAGACTCCAACTAAACTTGAAATATCTGTTTCAATTGTTTTTCCA
>Ga0209826_1002130_pt1 | contig 13252 bp, 11 predicted proteins | sample GOMGulsemesocosm_5_FD_184637 | JGI IMG/M metagenome (GOLD analysis project Ga0209826, IMG submission 184637) | Methane-oxidizing microbial communities from mesocosms in the Gulf of Mexico - GOM15C Gulf of Mexico (SPAdes) (version 2) | ecosystem: Environmental > Aquatic > Marine > Cold seeps... | reverse complement strand
TACATTCCTAAATTCAACAATAAGACAGACACAGACTTTTTAATACCTTTAATAATTGTTTCTGGGTTTTAGAGTAAAGGCTGAGCTTAATTAATGCGTTACCGCGATAGCGGTTTAGTCCATCGGCCCACAGCGGACGTTAAGATTAGTAGAGGACAACACTGAGTTCAGCTGCCTATCGGATCGAATGATTAATTAAAATATCTGCGGTAATGGTCACGTAATATGTTCTCCGCATAATTCTCTATCGCGCTACTTGCTTTCAAATTGGCTTAACTCCTTGAATTTCATTAAATTCACGTCACAATTAATTAATTGGTAGTACAATTTTATAGGCAATCTTCTATAGCCCCTTGTAAGTAAGAGCCTCCACTAAGTGGAGATATGAAATCTTGGCCTCCAACTATAACCTTCATTGTTGCCTTAGTATTCTTAAGTGCATGAATATATGCACCCTTATTCCACGGGCCTGGCGATGGCCCTAAAGCTATATGTTTAACATTGGTATATGGAATGATAGTAGATGCCACAATATGCGAACTCCATCCATGACTAATAATCTTGAGTTGCGTTGCTTTAGGTGCAAGCATTTGGGTCTTCTTTATTAGATACTCAAATCTTTTTCGATACGTTGTGTTTTGCGCTGAAGGTAAGTCCAGAATATTTTGTGCCATGTACATATAGATTAAGGGTTGATTAATTTTTGAAGCTAACAACTTAGCATCATTCAAACCGTCACTCCACCTCTTCATGAAATCATTTGTAAATAGCACATGATGTGCTGCTAATAACTCAGCTGACTGTTCCAAAGTAACTAAGCTAGTAACTCTACCATCTTGAGCAACAAGCACTACTTCAGCATCACGTTGGTAGTCCGGTTTATAACTACTCCTTCCTAAGGAAATATTAAACAATAACTTGTTCAATGTCACTTCAGTCTTTTCTTGATACACTTTATTTAAATTGGCAAGGGTAAAAAGGATAAACATTGAACCTTCTTCAAATTCACCAGTTGGATCAAATTGATCATACCTTACCTCTCTCCAGCTCAAGCCCAATAATTGATTTCGAAAATTATTGGGCGCTTGAAATACGAATGGATTTGTAATCTTGCCTCTAACGCACTGGTACTTCCCTCTGAAAAAACGGCTCCAAGGTGCATACCTTGTTTCCATGTTGTGCCCACCCTGTCCAGCTTGTCTAAGTCCCTCTATAAGCCCTGATTCAACATCAAAAAAAGGGACCCAATCAAGCCCGTTAAAGGCATTTTTAAAAGCTGGTTTCCCATTATTCATCCACTGTTTTTCAGTGAAGAAGTTACAGAAAAAGTTTAACCACTGAGGTAATGCCTCACGTTGACAAATTACTCCCGGGTCCTGAGTTCCTGGACGCGGATACAGCAAAAGCTGGTCTTGTTGAGGTATTCCCGCCACAGGCATTTCGGGTACCCTTTGGTTCTTAGGAGGAGTACCCGAATAATTCGTTCTTCCTTGTTCATCCACCCATTTATAGATATCACCCGCTATCACCCCTCCTGCAAGAAATATTAATAGTATCAGTAAATACTTATACATTAGCCCCTCCTCGACTGTTAATCAGCTTGTAAGTTTTCCAGTTTCAGTTAAATGTTTTGATAGTAGTGCGAGATTAACGTTCTTAGGCAAATCAAAGGGTAAGATACAAGCCAGCTTGATTTTGGGAAATATATCCGATTTATCGGTGGATGCCTAGAATACCAGCTGGCGCGCCACCCTACCTCATGAAAATCTTGGGACTCCTGTCGCCAAATATTCATTCACATACGGAGCGAATCATATAAACCCCAGTACGCTCTGCGTTCACTTCAACTTCGCACAAAATCCGCTACGTTAAAGCTACCTCAATGACTTGACGGCTACTTGCCTCCCTAGCACACTGCTATCGCAGCGCACTTCGGATTGGCGACAACCCTGTCGCCTACTGCGGACTAAAAATCATCACTTCGCTAAGCTCCGTTTCCATAATTTACATAATATGTCTTAGGTATCTCCTAGAACGGAATATCATCATCAAAATCTTCATAGGCTGCTGGTGGCGCTTCAGGCATAGATTTTGCCTGTGTAGTAGCAGGCTGTGAGCTGGCGGGAGAGTTATTTTGCGCTGGAGCGTGCTGCGTAGCTGAATTACCTAAGGGCGCAGTTCCGCCAGTGCGACTTCCTAGCATTTGCATTTCTGAGGCGACAATTTCTGTAGTGTAGCGATCAACACCTTCTTTATCTTGCCACTTCCGTGTTTGTAGCCGGCCTTCCACATAGACTTGACTACCTTTACGTAGATACTCACCAACAACTTCCGCTAAACGATTATAAAAAACGATGCGATGCCATTCTGTATTTTCTTTGCGTTCACCAGATTGCTTATCTTTCCAGCGAAAGGTGGTAGCTAAACTAATATTAGTGACAGCTCCGCCCGTAGGCATATAGCGCACATCAGGATCGGCACCTAAATTTCCTATCAAGGTTACTTTATTCAGCATTTATTACTCCAAATAATTCAAATATATTGTTAATGTTGTATCGTCTTAGTTTACCACTATTCAATTTGATTCCGCTTCTGCAATATAAATCCGTGGTAATTTGGCCTTGCAATTAAACGCTATTGTCGCTAATCTTTAATTAGCATTTGATTATATTAATGGGTAAATAATAATGATTTTTAAACAACTTTTTGAACCAGATACTTGTACTTATACCTACCTTATTGCTTGCGAAACCAGCAAAAAAGCAATCTTAATCGATACGGTTGCAACAGAATTCAAGCACTATATAGAGCTACTTGACAGTTTAAACCTTACTCTTATTTATACACTAGAAACTCACGTACATGCCGACCATGTGACGGGCGCTAGTTTATTACGTGATCAGCTAGATAGTAAAAGTATTGTTCATAGAGATGCAGGCGCTATGTGTGCTGATCTTTTGGTTACAGATGGAGTGATATTACAAATTGGTGGCATTGAACTCAAAGTATTACATACGCCTGGACATACCGGTGGTTGCGTTAGCTATGTTATTGGTGATCGTGTGTTTACGGGTGATTCCTTGCTTATTAATGGCTGTGGCCGTACTGACTTCCAACAAGGCGATACAACCACCTTATATAATAGTGTTACCGAAAAACTTTTTACCCTACCAGCGGATACTTTAGTCTATCCTGGGCATGATTATAATGGCAATAGGGTCTCTAATATTGCCCAAGAAATAGCGCTAAATGCTCGTTTGGGGCAACAAAAAACCTGTGCTGAATTTATTGAAATTATGGCGAATTTAAACTTACCCTACCCTAAATATATTGATGCCGCACTGCCTGCGAACCAAGCCTGTGGAAAAACAGAAGTGCCTCAAGAACCACTAAGACAAGGATAATAAACTTATGTTTTTAGCTAGTGTCTTTGCCATTATTATTGGCTTTTTACTGGGATTATTGGGCGGTGGCGGTTCTATATTAACAGTGCCTGTTTTGGTATATTTAGTCGATATTCCTGCTAAAAGCGCCATTGTCACATCTCTTATTGTTGTTGGCTGCACTAGCTTGATTGCCACGTTTCATCACGCACGCAAAGGTTTCGTTTGCTGGAAAACGGGGGCTGTATTTGGTAGTGCTGGTATGTTGGGTGCTTTTCTAGGTGGGCGCTTGACGGACTATGTCCCTGGCGCTTTATTATTGGTGTTATTGGGCGTGGTCATGCTGATCGCGGCTTTTTCTATGATTTTGAAGAATAGTAAACAATCCAACGAGATTAGCACTTGTTCAAGTGACACGCCTATTTGCCCCTTAGAACTGCCCATACTGGCTATTTTATTTGATGGGTTTTTCTTAGGTATTGTTACAGGCTTGGTCGGTGTTGGCGGCGGATTTTTACTCGTTCCGGCTTTAGCTCATCTCGCTAAGTTACCCATTCATGCAGCCATAGGTACTTCTTTATTTATTATTACCTTACAAAGTACTGCGGCATTAGCAGGCCATGCTAATCATTTAGATATTGACCCAAGCTTAACTCTCACTATTACTTTTCTAGCTATTGTTGGTAGCTTTGCTGGTGCAAGTGCATCAAACTATATTCCCGCACACCATTTAAAACGGGGCTTTGGTTATTTCGTACTAATATTAGGCAGTTATTTACTTTACAAAGAAGTTAATCAAGCCATTGTTCTGCAAGTACAAGCACTGATTGAAGATAACCGTGAATTTATTGTAGGCGCCTCTTCCGTGATTGTTTTTATGTTAATTTATCGTTTGTGGGCTTGGTTACATACAAAAAGTAATAAAATTTAAAAACTATCGTTATAAGAATTCTTATTTTGTAAATAACGCCTTAAAAGATCCAAAGCTAATAATGCGGATTGGTTTTGCTTACGCTGCAATGAACCTCCAATATTAAATTCACTACGTCTGATTCCTTCTGGCGTTAACAGTAAGTTATAAATAACAATGCTCTGGTCTTTGTGCTGAAATTGTTCGGTACTGCCATTGTATAGCTGTACTAGCACCAAATCAGAGCCTTCTTGATGCTGGATTTTATGGGTGATACATTCCGCCATTTCAAAACTGGCATTAGCTTCAAATTGGATATTAAGTTTATCGCTTAACTGTTGCAGTGATTGACTAAAAGATGCCGCTAATAACCAAGGCTGACCCATGCATTTCGCGGCTATTAAACCCTGAGATGCCGTTTCTTGCACTGCTAAGGTTAATTCTCGTTGCTGCATTAGTTGATCAATCACACTAACAAGGCCTCCCTGCTGCTCATTTAATCCATCGACAGCAAAAACATAATCACCAATATTGGAAGCAAGCTGTTGCACAAGTTTTTTAACTTGCTCCTGATCTGTGCCTGCAGGGAATAATAACTTAGTTTGCACTTCATCAGCACCCGCCCGAAAACCTAGCTGAACAGCACTAGGTAAAGACATGGCATTAATTCTTTCCTGCAAATCAGATTCACCTATACCAATAGAGCGTAAAGTGACCAATTGATTTGCTTGTAATGAAAAGCGCTGCTTTAATCTAGCTGCAATTTTCTCTGCAAACATAGACTTCATTTCAAATGGTACGCCAGGCAGAAAAACAAACCAACAACGATTTTCTTGTAAAGCAAAACCAGGGGCTGTTCCCCAGTCATTATCAATGCGCTCAGCCCCTTGAGGAAAAAAGGCTTGCTTACGGTTAGTATCAGCCATAACCCGCTTACGCCCCGTGAAGTAAGCACTTATTTGCTCCAGCGCCACAGGATCTAAAGATACAGGTCTAGCAAAAGCTTCAGCAACAGCTTGAGCTGTTAAATCGTCGGTAGTTGGCCCTAAACCTCCAGTACAAATACAACAATCGCTACGTAATGAAATTTCTAGCAATAACTGTTTTAAGTCAGGTAGGTTATCACCCACGGCGGTATGGCGCTTAATGACAAAGCCCATTTGAACCAGCTCTTGAGATAACCAAGCTGCATTGCTATCGACCGTTTGACCCGTGATAACTTCTTCGCCTTGAGAAAATATTTCTACTTGTGGCTGCATATTGATCGTGGTGTGAATAGTGTTTTCGCTAACTTAAAAGCAAGCTAAAGTCTCGCTCTACGCCTAGTAGTAAAACCTCAGCGACTAATAAAATCACCAAATGCCCGACTGCCATCACTGCTAGTAATTGTTTTTACAACAGAAAGTGTTTGTGCATCAATAACTGAAACGGTGCCATCAAACCAATTAGCGACATAAACATGCCGGTCATCGGTACTTGTGCTTATACCTTCAGGCTTTTCACCGACTTCAATTTGCTTAATTTCGGTTAAGGTTTTTGTATCAATCACAGAAACAGTACTATCATCTTGATTAGTGACAAATAATAATTTCCCGTCTAATGCTAGAGCAGAAGCATAAGGGCGTCCGCCGACCTTAATACGTGCCACACGCTTCAAATTTGAGCCTTTAGTGCTCAAAACCGAAACATCATTACTTTCTACATTAGCACTATAAAGGCGTTGCGCTTTTTTATCCAAACTAATACCAAAAGGGTGCGCTCCTACTTTAGTCGTATTTCTAATGCTTAATTTATCTAAATCAATCTGTGAAACCGAATCATCCATACGGTTAGCGACATATAACCAACGATTATCGCGGCTAACAGCCAAACCCGAAGGTGATTTCCCTACTGTCATTTTCTTTTCTAAATGTAAATCAGCACTATTGAAGATAGATACGCTATTTTCATACCAATCTGCAACAAAAATACGTTGCCCATCAGGACTTACTGCAATCCCAACTGACGCGCCACCGACTTTAACTCGATTAATAACTTCCAGAGTATTACCGTCTAAAACAGTAAATCCATCACCTTGGGGCGTACTGATATAAACTTGATTGTTTTTATGGTTAACAGCAACACCAACGGGCTTGCCTGTAACCGTTATTGATTTAATAACCTCGTTTGTTGCTAAATCAATAACGGCTACATTGTTATCTAATTGATTAGTAATAAAAGCATAAGATTGCGCCAGTAAATTAGAACTATAGGCGAAACATAAGACGAGAAAGAACTGTAAAACAGTTTTGTATTGATTATTCACAGAGGAACCATTGATAAAAGATTTGGGGGGGAGATTTTAGAATTATTGAGCTAGATTTCTCTAGCTCAATAAAAAACTAACAGCGACTTATAGGGCATGGCTTTAGTCCGATAATATCAGAAAACATCTGAGGGCGGACTGAAGCCACACCCTACAGTTTTTAATTTGCCTATGTTAGTTGGTAGCCTATACAGGCATAAGCGGACTAAAGTCCGCCCTACTAAACTATCTTTTCATTTTAAAGGTAATAGCTGTAGGCAATGTATTTGGCTCAAATTTGTGCAATAAACTTGTTAAACCAGCTTTTAAAACACCAGTAACTGCTGCATCAGCAGTTTCTTCATTTAACTCTTCTGGTGGATAGTTATTCATATAAGCACGGTAATAAGTAGCAACCCAAGTGACCACAGCGCTATTACCTTTTTTCTTAACAGTAAGAATAGCTTGATAGTTGTCTACCGGAAGCGCTGGCACGTTTTCTTCTTTACCCGAATGTTGAATCGTTTTAATGATACTAATATCTGTCATTTTATATTTATACGACATTTTTTCAGCGCTATAGCTTTTTAACTTTTCAGTAGCTTGCTGGCCTTCTGCAAAGGCAATAATACGTGTCGCTCCCTTTTCATTACCACCTGTCGCTTTGGTCACTTCGATACCAGGGTGCCATGACATATCATCAAAATTTTTGACAACTGCCCAAACATCTTCAGCAGATGCTTCAATATCAACTGTTGCTGTCATTTTTCCTCTGACAGGGCCATGCGCATAAGAAACAGCACTGAATAGAAACAAGAAAAACGCAAGAAAAGATATTTTTTTCATATTAAATCCTAATTGATAGTAATGTAAAAACTAAAAGAGCTATTATAAGGCAATTTGATTAATGCTAAAATCAAAAAGTGAGAGTTACTAGTCTCCTCCCTCTAAAGGTATATTAATGAGCACACACAGTAGAGCGCTATTACAAGGAATTCATCAGCTTAACAAGCTCAATCTTGATAGCCGCTCACCTTTCAAACCTATCACTCAGCACCTTATAGAACAGCAAAAACACACTAAAGACGAACAAATAACAACGCTGATCGACACCATTAATCTTAAGCTTGCATTGACCGAAGAAGATCAACAAGCTTATCGTAAATCTCCACTGTCTTATATGGAAAAAGGTATGATCATTGGTATTCACAATGCTCATGGCGACACCTATCGAATTATCCGAGCAGAATATTACCAAGCATTTTCTTTACTTTGTAAGGGGCTTGATAAACTAGGGTTCACCATGTACATCATTAAAGATGAGTATTTAGATAGTATTTTTAGTTAAGGACTTCTCTATAAACAAAGTAGAATAGTAGAATTTATTCAATGAAAGCTGCTATCTTTATAGATTATGAACAAACTTAAGCAACACGCCATTATTACTGGGACTTTGAGCTTACTACTCGCTAATGGCTGTAGTCTAAAAAATTCTGATCACAGCGCTCGTCTGCGTATAGAGCCCGCTATTATTAGCGCCTCCCCTGCGCCTAAATCGATTTTACAATCGACCTTATTAACCAATCAAGAAGCATTCATTCCTGCTACTGATACACAAACTAAAGACAGCTGGCAATATCTGATCTCTCTTTTTTCCATTCCAGAAGAAGATAATGCTCGCATTGATAAAGCCGTCGCTTGGTATTTAGCACACCCCAAATACATTGAAACCATTCAAGCCCGTGCCGAGCCTTATTTATACTCTATTATTCAAGAAGTAGAGGCAAAAGGCTTACCCGGTGAATTTGCCTTATTGCCAGCCGTTGAAAGTGGCTTTAAAGCACATGCTTATTCTCATGCGCGTGCTGCCGGTTTATGGCAGTTTATTCCATCTACAGGTAAAATTTATGGTCTAGAGCAAAACTGGTGGTATGACGGAAGGCGTGATGTTTATGCTTCAACTGAAGCGGCAACGAGCTACTTGCAACACCTAGGCGAACTATTTGATCATGATTGGTTGCTCGCCCTCGCCTCTTATAATGCAGGCCAAGGTAATGTCGGTCGTGCAGTTAAGCGTAACATTGCCAAAAATAAGCCCACCAACTTTTGGGCTTTAGACCTACCCAATGAAACAGAACGCTATGTCCCTAAATTATTAGCACTAGCCAAGATTTTTGCTAATGCCGAACATTATGGTGTCAACTTAAAAGAGCTAGAGCATAAACCCACTTTTTTAGCCGTCGATATCGGCTCACAACTCGATCTATCTTTAGCGGCCAAGCTTTCCGACACCTCGCTAGATGAATTATTTCAATTAAACCCCGGCTATAACCGCGCTTATACACCACCGAAAGGCCCGCATCGCTTATTAATTCCTGTCGATAAAGTCGATATTTTTGAAGAAAATCTTGCCTCGTTAGCAGATAAAGACCGCGTTAAGTGGCGACGTCACAAAGTTATCTCAGGCGATAATTTAAGCAGTATTGCTTACCGCTACAAAACTCAAGTTAAAGCCATTCGCGAAGTCAATCACCTAAGTAAAAATACAATTCGCGCAGGAACTTACCTCCTCATTCCTTTGGCGCAAGGTAAAATAAGTAATAATCCATTTATTCAGGCCAGCCAGCTTAACCCTAGTAATAAATACGCTACTTACACAGTAAAAGCAGGTGATAGTTTATGGGGTATCGCTAGAAAGCTAGACTTACATAGCAAAGATATTGCTCGCTGGAATAAAATTGGACTTAAATCAACTTTATCTTTAGGGAAAAAGCTGATCATTAAAAAACCCAGCAAGGTAACGAAAAAATACCCCCAGAAAAAGTCAGCAATTCAGCCTATTCGGTATACAGTTCGTAGCGGTGACTCTTTATCGACTATTTCAAAAAAATTCAATGTGCGCGTTACTGACTTACGTAAATGGAATAAAAAGAAATTAGGGAGATACTTAAAGCCAGGACAAAAACTAATGGTTAAAGTGGATACAACTCAGCCATCGACTTAAATATATTGAAGGTCGTAGGGCATAGCTTTACGCCCGCATATTGTTACGGAATGTGAGCAATAGCTGCTCTGAATTTCCGGTATTCCGCAAGATCCATACCGGGCTACAAGTTATACGTAACCAAGAAAGCATAAGACAAATCCAATACTCACTATTATTTATACTCACTATTATTTATACTCTCTCGTCATTTTTTGCATATATGGATATCAAACCGCACCTAATTGTCATTACTGCACTGCTTATCCAATCTTGTGCAATGCCAATAAATGAAATTGCCACACCGATAGCAACCCCCGAAACATTCTCACAATCCGGTGAATCAACACACAAAAAGCACTGGTGGCTCGCTTTTAATGATCCACAACTCAACCAACTGATCGACTCGGCACTAAGTAATAATTTTAGCCTTTTATCTGCTTACAATCGGCTTGAACAAGCGCAAGCTGTCGCCCAAAAAACCAGTGCGGATTTAATCCCAAGTATCAGCGCGGTGTTTACTGGTGGACAAAATTACAGCAGCAACCAAGATAATAGCCAATTCAGCTTAGGACTGAATGCCAGCTATGAAGTCGATTTATGGGGTCGCATACGTGCTAATAGAAACGCATCTGACCTGGATGTTCGCGTCGTTCAAGAAAACTTAAATACCGCCGCCATTTCCTTATCGGCTGAAGTCGCTATTGCTTGGTATCGCTTAATCGAGCAACGCAGCCAATTAGCTTTATTAAAACAACAGATCAAAACCAATGAAGATAACGTAGACATCGTTACTTCACGTTTTGCGGGTGGGCAAGCCACAGCCGCCGATGTCTTCCAGCAACGACAAACACTGCAAGCCAGAATCGGAGACCAAACAACTGTCATTGCGACTATTAAAACACTAGAATATCAGCTTGCAATTTTGACAGGCAACACGCCTACGATGCTAGTTTTACCCGAACAAAATCAACTTCCCGATTTACCTGTACAACCACAAACAGGCTTAACGAGTGATCTTATACAACGCCGCCCTGACCTACAGTCTGCCTATTTTCGTGTTCAAGCAGCAGATCAACGCATCGCAGCCGCAATTGCCGATCGTTTCCCTAAGCTCAGCTTGTCAGCAAATATCGATACCACCGCGCCCAATTTACAATCCCTCTTTAATAACTGGATTGCGACACTGGCAGGTAACTTAATAATGCCAATCGTTGATGGTGGAAGACGCATCGCTGAAGTCGAAAGAAATCGAGCCGTTGCCGCAGAAGCATTAAACAATTACGTAACAGCACTACAGCAAGCCATACAAGAAGTCGAAGACGCGTTGATTCAAGAACAACAGCAAGAGCAATTAATTATCAGCTTAGCTAAACAACATCAGCTCTCCGAACAAGCAACGCTGCAAATTCGGCTGCGCTATATGTATGGCGCGATGGACTTTTTACGTGTTTTAACCACACAAGTGAACCAACAATCTTTAGAACGCAGTCAAATTTTAGCCAAACGTCAATTATTAGAATATCGCATACAACTCTACCGCGCACTTGCTGGTAGCTGGGAACTCAATACACTCGCCATCAACAAGGAAAATACCGATGCTTAAGCGCCTTTTATCATGGCTACCTGCCCTAGTCATTTTAGCCATAACCATCAGCTTATCCTATTACTGGCTCAGCAATAAACCCAAAGCAAAACGCGTTCACGCCAGTAAAGTTGCCCCTTTAGTTGAAGTATTTCAAGCACAAGCTATTGATTACTCTCTGACAGTAACCGCAATGGGTAATGTTATACCTGCTCAAAAAGTCAATTTAACCTCACGTATTAGCGGTATGGTCACCTCCGTTAGCCCACATTTTATTCCTGGAGAATTCCTCAAAAAAGGCGAGCAAATTATCCAGCTCGATCCCACCGATTATGAATTACTGGTTAAACAAAAAGAAAATGAACTAGAAAAAGCTAAATTTAATCTAACGCTAGAAAAAGGCCAACAAGCCATTGCGCAACGTGAATTTACCTTATTAAACACGCCACTTGATGAACAAAGTAAAAACCTAGTATTACGCAAACCGCACCTCGCCTTAGCAAGAAGCGCTATAAAAGCAGCCGAAGCCACACTAAAACAAGCCCGCTTAGATTTAAGCCGCACCCGTACCGTGTCACCTTTTAATGCTATTGTTTTAGAAACCAATGCACATATCGGCTCTTGGGTTTCGACCTTTTCCACAGGGACGCCCTTAGTTAAATTAGCAGGGATTGATAGCTTTTGGGTAGTTGCCGCCCTGCCCACCGACAAACTAAGCAAAATAGATATTCCCAGCATTAATAGCACCGCTGGCTCTAAAGTAGCCATCACACATAGCGCTGCCTGGGGAACACAAGGTTCACGTAACGGCACAGTGAAGCGTTTAAAAGCAGAACTAGAAGCCTCAGGCCGTTTAGCTGAACTGATCATTGAAGTCAAAGACCCGCTGAGCCAACTAGCCGAAAACAAAGGCGCACCCGCGTTAATTTTAGGCTCATTCGTACGCGTAGAAATCACCGGTGACACGCTACACAATGTCATCGCCCTACCCAGTTCAGTGGTACATAACGGCATGCAACTCTGGTTACTCAGCGAACAAAACACTTTAGAGATAAAAACAATTACACCCATTTGGAAAGGTGCTGAACAAGTATTTATTGATGCAGAACAATTACCCAAAAACACGCACATTATTAGTAGTAACTTGAGTACCCCTGTTCAAGGCATGACTTTACGCACTAAGGTAGAAGGCAATGAGTAATCAGGGCATGAATATTAACAAACATAACTCAGTTAGCTGGATGGCAACGCACCCCGTTGCCGCTAATTTAGTGATGTTTGCCTTTATCATCGGCGGTTTATTATTTTTAAACACCATGAAACAGGAAGTTTTTCCTGATTTTGTCACTGATACCATCAGTATTAATACCGTTTACACGGGCGCTAGCCCTGAAGAAATCGAACGGGGTATCGTCCTTGCCATAGAAGATGCCATCTCTGGCTTAGAAGGCATTGATGAAATTAGCTCATCATCTCAAGAAGGTTATGCAACCGTTTTAGTCGATGTGATGACCGATGCCGACATTAACCTATTAGCCCAAGATATACAGCGTGAAATTGACCGCATCACCACCTTTCCCGAAGATGCTGAAGAACCTAAAATTAATGTCGTGGCCAGTAAGCGCAAAACGGTTTCTTTAGTTATCTATGGTGATACTGAAGAAGCCGTGTTACACGAACTTGCAGAGAGTTTTCGCGAGCAACTATTACAAGCTGACAATATTACCCAAATTGACTTAGAAGGGATTCGTCCCTTAGAAATCAGTATCGAAGTGTCGCAGGACAATTTACAGCGTTATAACATTTCTATTGCCGATATTGCTCAGCGGATTCGCAATGCTAGCTTAGAACTACCTGGAGGTAGCATTAAAAGCACCTCAGGTGAAATTTTAATCCGCATGCAGGAACGCAAAGACACGGGCCAACAATTCGCACAATTACCGATTATTACTACGCCCACTGGCGGGATTGTCTTGCTCGGTGATATTGCCACCATTACCGATGGCTACGAAGATACTGATTATTCAGCCAATTATAATGGTGTTCCCGCGATCATGCTGCAAGTCTATCGCGTCGGCGATCAAACTCCGATAGGCATTTCTGATAC
>Ga0209826_1002128_pt1 | contig 13254 bp, 16 predicted proteins | sample GOMGulsemesocosm_5_FD_184637 | JGI IMG/M metagenome (GOLD analysis project Ga0209826, IMG submission 184637) | Methane-oxidizing microbial communities from mesocosms in the Gulf of Mexico - GOM15C Gulf of Mexico (SPAdes) (version 2) | ecosystem: Environmental > Aquatic > Marine > Cold seeps... | reverse complement strand
CTGTTACTTGGGCAAGTGATGCATTTCCAGCGCGTTCCCCTAAGCAATTTATAGTGCAGTGGATTGAGCTAATACCCGCACGAACAGCAGCCATAACATTGGCTGTGGCTAAGCCGTAATCATTATGAGGGTGAAAATCAAATTGAAGTTCTGGATAACGTGTGCACATATCATGGAGACTTTCATATACTTCATCAGGTGACATAACACCTAAAGTATCAGGTAGCATAAAGTGACTGATACCTACACGTTGTAATTTGTCCATTAGTCCAAAAACATAGTCACGATTATCTGCGTAACCGTTTGACCAATCTTCCAGATAAACATTAACCGTCAGTCCTTTTCCTAAAGCATAATCAACGGTTTTTAATATATCATTGGTATGTTGCTCAAGAGTTTTTCCTAACTGATCTCGGCAATGTTTTTCACTGCCTTTGGTAAGTAGATTAATAACACTACCACCGGCTTCTAAAATCCAATCAACACTTTTTGTATGATTAACAAAACCTAATACTTCAACGCAGCCATCAAAACCTTCTTCTCTAGCCCATTCATTAATCCGTTTAACGGCTTGTTTTTCACCTTCAGAAACACCAGCAGAAGCTACTTCAATACGATCGACACGTAATGATTGTAAGAGTGTCTTTGCTATATTAACTTTTTCATCGGGAGAATAAGAAACGCCTTGTGTTTGCTCACCATCACGTAGCGTGGTGTCCATTAATTGGATATGTCTGGGTTGTATGGACATGTTATTGCCTTAAGGGAATAGCTTTTGGAGGAGAGTGTAAAGTGTAGGGCGGACTTCAGTCCGCCACTAATGGCATTGTAAGCTCGGCGGACTTAAGCCCGTCCTACAGCATTAAGCCCAAAGCCAAGGAAAGTCTTGCTTGTGCTTAGCTTCATACTGATCAATAAAATCAGTTTGTTCAAGTGTTAAGCCAATATCATCTAACCCTTTAATTAGGTTATCTTTGCGGAAAGCATCCACTTCAAATTTAAAGCCGTTACCTGCAGGTGTGATTAATTCCTGATTTTCTAAATCCACAGTAAAACTGACGCCTTCGTTAGCGTCAACCTCGTCCATTAATTTAGCTAATTGTTCTTTAGTAGCTACAATAGGTAAGATGCTATTTTTAAAACAGTTGTTATAAAAAATATCTGCATAGCTAGTTGAAATAATGGTGTTAAAGCCATAATCTTCAATAGCCCATGGTGCATGCTCACGTGATGAGCCGCAGCCAAAGTTATCGCCAACTACTAAAACTTTAGCGCCTTTAAATTCAGCTTTGTTTAGTTCAAAATCTGCATTATCACTACCATTTTCATTAAAACGCCAATCATGAAAAAGGTGTTTACCAAAGCCACTACGTTCTACTTTTTTAAGAAATTGCTTAGGAATAATTTGGTCTGTATCAACATTGCTTCGTCTCATTAACGCCGCAATACTTTCGTGCTTTTTATATGCTTCCATCGTATTTATCTCTATTAAAGGGTGCGAATATCAACAAAGTGACCAGCAGAGGCAGCAGCTGCAGCCATAGCAGGAGAAACTAAGTGTGTACGACCGCCTTTACCTTGGCGACCTTCAAAGTTTCTGTTTGAAGTTGATGCGCTACGTTGACCAACTGTTAGTTCGTCGCCATTCATTGCTAAACACATTGAACAACCTGGCTCACGCCATTCCCAACCTGCTTCTGTAAAGATTTTATCTAAACCTTCATCTTCAGCTTGTTTTTTTACATGATATGAGCCTGGTACAGCGATAGCTGTAACATTGTCAGCAACTTTTGTACCTTTAGCGACTTCAGCTGCAATACGGAAATCTTCAATACGGCCATTAGTGCATGAACCGATAAAGATTAAATCAACAGGAATATCTGTGATCTTTGTATGAGCTTCAAGACCCATATAATTTAGCGCATCTTTACAGGCCTGGCTTTTAATTTCATCATCAAAATCTTCTGGAGCAGGGATGATGTCAGTAATACCTGTTACTTGCTCTGGTGATGTGCCCCAAGTGACTTGAGGTTCAATATCAGCTGCATTTAAAGTAATGGTAGTATCATATTTAGCGCCATCATCAGTGGGTAATGATTTCCAGTAAGCCAAAGCTTTGTCCCAGTTATCACCTGATGGAGCAAATTCACGCCCTTTTAAATAGTCATATGTTTTTTGGTCAGGAGCAACCAATCCTGCTCTTGCACCAGCTTCAATAGCCATATTACATAGAGTCATACGGCCTTCCATAGAAAGCTTAGTGATTGCTGCACCAGCATATTCGATAACATGACCTGTACCACCAGCTGTACCGATTTTACCCGTAATAGCTAGGGCAATATCTTTAGCTGATGCATATTTAGATAGTTCACCATCAATTTGAACTAACATAGTTTTTGATTTTTTCTGAGGCAGTGTTTGAGTTGCCATTACATGCTCAACTTCAGAAGTACCAATACCAAAAGCCAATGCGCCAAAAGCACCGTGAGTTGCTGTATGGCTATCACCACAAACAACAATCATACCTGGGTGAACAAAGCCGTGCTCTGGTACAACAATATGAATAACACCATTGTTTGGGTTTTTCATATCATATAAATTAAGGCCATTTTCTTCGCAGTTGTCTGCCATGGTCTCAATTTGTTTTTTAGCAATAGGATCTGCAATAGGCAAATCTCTATTTTTAGTAGGAACACAATGATCCATGGTGGCTAAAATACTATGTGGGTTGCGCACTTTACGTTTTGAGTTTCTTAATCCCTCAAAAGCTTGAGGACTGGTAACTTCATGCATTAGGTGGCGATCTACATAAAGTAAAGGGGCTTGACCTGATGCTTCAACCACAAAATGGCTGTCCCAGATCTTTTCGTACATGGTTTTTTTCATAGTATATTCCAAAACTTTCAGCTCAGTTAAAAGCGTATTGAGCAGGCGTCTATTGTGTGGATTGTTTAAATGTTAATTAACCGAACATTATCTCTTAATTTGTAGGAGTTTTGCAATAATATAGTTTGTTGTTTTATAGGGGGTGTATTGTTGCTTAATAGGTACATTATTAATATATAAGAAACAATTCATTAATTATTGGGTGTATTGTTTGTTTTTAATGTTGCTGTATCATGTGCAGCAACTTCGGAGTTAATTAAAACTCTTTATTTAAAACATAGGAAAACAGAACAAACATGAAAAAAGATATAGCCATTGGAACATTATTCATTACAGGATTATGGGGATTTATTTCAGGTGCATTTATCGTTTCAACCGTTATGTTTGGCGCTTCAGCTATGTTAAGTAATATCTTTTTAAGAGAAAGATTAGATTAAACCAAATTCATATACCTCCTCGTTGTGATAGCAGAATTTAAGACTGCGAACTTTTTAACCTCTAATAGCATTTGTTATTAGAGGTTTTTTTTACGCATTAATTAAACATTGTTCAGTTATCGTTCATGGTGATTGGGATATTCTAAACCCAACATCAAACAACGCTGATAAAGCAGGAGAAAGTTATGAAAATGTTAACAATCGTAATAATATTAATGCTAGTTCCTTTTGTAAGTCATGCAGAACGAAATAGTCATTTTAAACACAGAAAGCATGAACAACAGCAGAATAATTCTTATTTTTGGCAAGATATTGAGCGTCGTCAATATAAACAACAAGGCCGGATAGAACGAGGTATTCATAAAGGGCAATTAACACGTAGAGAAGCTAAAAAGCTACACCGAGAGCAAAAACATGTGGCTAAACAAATTAGACATTTTCAACGTCATAATCATTTAAGTCGCAGAGATAAAAGAGAGGTAATGGAACATTTAGATTATGTGAGCGATAAAATTAGAACTTTAAAACATAATCAATATTCTGTTCATAGAGACCAATATAAACATAAGAAATCTGCAAGGCATGTACTCGCAAATAATAATGATAGAAACTATTATCGAAATGATCGTTATGTATCTTGGGTAAACAATGATTTACAAGCGGGGATCTATTTTAGGTTTTGATTTAATGATTAGTGAAAATATTTTCAGGTAGTCATTTTATGTAAATATGTAAGCTGTGAAATAGATAGTTGATTTATTATTAAAAAAACCAAGATAACTTTGTTGATGTAGAATGCTTGAAAAATAATAACAATTATAAAGAATGAAACCACAAACTGATTTTTCAAATTTTAAATTTCTTCGGGATTGCTTTCGTCGTGTTTTACCCAACTCTCAGGCAATTGCGTTAGCATTAATTTTGATTGTTGGCTTTGTGCTTATTTTTACTTTGTCAGATGTACTTATGCCTGTGTTTGCATCTGTGATATTAGCCTATTTGTTACAGGGCATTGTTAAAAAATTAGAAAGTAGAATTCCAAGGCTCATTGCTGTTCATCTTGTATTTTCTGGTTTTATTACTTGTCTGGGACTGATTATTTTTGTCTTGCTACCCATGGCTTCAGCTCAGGCGGTACAGTTAATTCAGCGAATTCCTGATATTATTAAAAGTACTCAGGTAGAAATTATGCGCTTACCTGAACTTTATCCCCAGTTTATTACTGAAGGAAATATTCGGGGTGTTATGTTTTCTTTTCAGGATGAGTTATTAGTTTATGGGCAAGGTCTTATATCTAACTCAGCCGCATCTGTAGTCAGCCTAGTAACTGCAATAGTTTATTTGTTCTTAGTCCCTTTAATGGTATTTTTCTTTCTAAAAGATAAACAGCCTATTGTTGACTGGTTTCTTAAGTTTGTCCCTAGAGACCGAAGCTTGACCGTTAAGGTATGGGAAGAGGTGGATATGCAAATTTCAAATTACATTAGGGGAAAGTTTGTAGAGGTTTTTGTATTAGCACTTGTCAGTTACGCGACTTATAGTTTGTTAGGCTTAAAGTATGCAGTGTTACTTTCTGTTTTAATGGGTTTATCTGTGATGATTCCCTATGTCGGTGCCACTTTAGTCACTTTTCCAGTGCTAGGTGTTGCAGCCATGCAATGGGGCTTTTTTGCAGATGAGTTCATGTATGTTGCGATAGCCTATTCAATTATTCAAGCAATGGATGGGGTTGTGTTAGTGCCGTTGTTATTTTCTGAAGCTGTTAATTTGCATCCTGTAGCTATCGTTGTAGCCATTTTGTTTTTCGGTGGTTTTTGGGGTTTTTGGGGTGTGTTTTTTGCCATCCCTCTTGCTACAGCGGTTAAAGCCATTCTTAATGCATGGCCGACTTTAGGTGACCTAAAGGTAGATACAGCCTTTTAATAATTTGAATTTACGCCCTCTTGAAAAAGAAGGCGAGAAGTAATTTGTCAATAATTCAACTTTAAGAAAGTTCTTTCAGTTTTTCTAAAACCTCTTCAATATGAATTTTCACCTTCACTTTGCGCCATTCATATATTAATACGCCTTGTTCATCAATTAAAAATGTACTGCGTTCAATTCCTCTGACTTGTTTGCCGTACATGTTTTTCATTTTTATCACATCAAATAATTGGCAAAGCGTTTCATCTTTATCTGACAATAATTCAAAAGGGAAATCTTGTTTTGCTTTAAAGCCTTCATGTACTTTTACGCTATCCCTGGAAATACCAAATATCATAGTATTTAAAGCTGAAAATTGTTCAATGTTATCCCTAAAATCTTTGCCTTCTTGTGTGCAGCCTGGGGTGTTATCTCGAGGGTAAAAATAAAGGATGATTTTTTTACCTAAAAACTTTGAAAGTTGAAAGGTAGTTTCCCCTGTTGATTCTGCAGAAAAATCAGGAAGAGTCTCATTTATTTCAATTTTAGTCATATTAACGTTTGATGGGTTCGATAATGGCATCTATATTTAAAGAGTCACAGAAATCTAGAAACTCTTCTCGAAGCATAAGTAAGCGTACTTGGTGGGGGATTAGAATAATAAATTTTGCCGAAAAAATGGGTGTTTCATTGTAAGGAGCAGGGTAGCTACTTGCATTTATTTCATTTATGCATATCTCGCGTTCATAGAAAAATTGTGTGATATCTTCTATAACGTTATGTCTATCAATAGATATAGTTTCTAAAGAATAAGGTATACAAGCAATTTTTTGTGTTTCAGTTTCTGGTCTAAGGGTGATAATTTGAATTTCAAGGCGTTTTTGCAAATTATCAAGTAGTGTTTCAATCTTAGAAATATGATTCCAGCTACCATCAGCTAATAAGTAGGTTGCAGTTGATTGGCCGAGGTTCGAAGATCTAATATCTAGCACAGCACAATTACAGTTTGAAATAATAGTTAAAATTTCTGCAATAAAGTGCGTTGATTTATTTCCTAGTGCCGAGATTGTTAGTTGCATAGAGGATATCCTTGTGTTTTTTGCAGTTTATCATCAAAAACGATAATAATATTGAATATTCTTTGGGAATTTTAATTTTTTGGTTAAGAAATATTATAGTCGGCCGACTTTTAGAAAGAAGAGAGTTATAATCCTAACAATTAACTAACACAATAGCTTGAAGACCTGTTTGAGGGAATTAAAATGGCAGATTCAAAAAACAATACAAATGACAGTTCAACTGATGATTTTGCAGATGATTTAGATGCCATGCTTAAGGATGCAGAGCCAGAGACCGATAAGCAAGATGAATTAATTGACGATGAAGATGTTATTGACCGTTTATTGATGGATGATGAGTTTTCAAGTGATGATGAAATTGAAAAACAGAAAGAGAATGATTCAGATACTGTCGATGTGGATGATTTGATCGATTCAACCACGAAAAAGAAAGAGGAGGTTGATGATTTTGCAGATGAGGATGAATTTGATGTTGATAACTTACTAGATTCTGTTTCTACGAATGATAAAGTCGATGAAAAAAAAGAGGTTAAAGAAGTCGCTGTTGACGATAAGCCAATGGATAAAGTAATTGAACAAGTAGATGATGATTTTGATATAGATGATTTAATTGATTCGACAACTGATAAAAAGACTGAAGATAGTACAGTAGAAAGTGATGATGATTTTTTAATGGCTGATTTTGATATTTCCTCTGATGACGAATTAATGGAGTCAGATAAGGATGAAGTTGAGAATGTTGTCGTTGATAATGAGCCTATAGAGGCCGTAATAAATGAATCTACAATATTAGATGAGAACGAAGTATCTGGCGATTTTAAAGACGAGTTAAGTGCTCAAAATTTAGTTGTAGAGCAAGCAAGACAAGATTTGGTTAAGGCTAATGATGCGATTACCCAATTAAATACTCAAATGAGTCAATCAGTGGCTGAAAATGAGAGTTTAAAAACATTGTTGACTGAATTAACTGCAGCAACATCAGAAAAAAATAATTCAGCATTAGAGGAATTAGACACATTACAAAAAGAACAGCGGAAATTAAAAAAATCTATTAAAGAAAGTGAAGCGAAAGTCCCTGTTATTACTTATGTTGTTATGGCTATTGCTGTTATTGCATTACTCGTTGGCGGCGGCTTAGGTTTTGTTGGCTACAGTGCAAAGACTGATGCTGAAAACTTATTGGAGTTAGTTTCAACATTAGAGGAAGAGATAGAAATTATTACTGCAAAAGATACTACGAAAGATGTTCGTGAAATACACTTTAAGATTAATGAATTAAAGATAAAAGATGATGGTGTTGATGATCAATTGTTAGGGATGATGAAAGAAATCCAAACCCCCAAAGCTAATAGTTTACAAGAAGTGGTTGATGATTTGACCGTACAAAATAATCATGCTCAAAAAGCGATTGAAAAATTATTAGCATCGGTTGAAACTTTAGAGCAAAAATCAGTTATTGCAAAGACCAAAAGAAGTGTTAAAAGAGCTAAGAAAGTTGTTAAAATTGAATGGGTTGTCAATTTAGTTTCTTTTAAACAAGCATGGTATGCAAAAAGAAAAGCAGAAGAATTCAAGAAAAAAGGAATTCTTTCAAAAGTTGAAGAGGTGACTGTAGAAGGCGAAAAATGGTTTCGTTTAAGAGTTAAAGGCTTTAAAAGTAAATATGAAGCTGCTGCATATGCTGTTAAAGTTAAAAAAATACTTAATTTAAGTTCTGTTTGGGTAACTAAGGCTTAAAACTAATTTATTTGAGATTAAAGAGGATGGTTTTAATAATTTTCTGACCCAATAACTGAAAAAGTATGTATAATGCGCATTCTTTAGATAGATGGGTGTTTAGCTCAGCTGGGAGAGCATCGCCCTTACAAGGCGAGGGTCGGGGGTTCGATCCCCTCAACACCCACCACTTTCTAAAATGAGACAGTCCGAGAAAGACCCGAAGCCAGCGTAATTGCTGGTTTTTTTATGCCTGCGTGTTACGTAGAGTCCTACAAAGAACGGTGGTAACCAAGTCTTTTGGTGGTATATCTGGTGGTATATTCATCTCTAAAAAACCACATACCACCAAATTGCTTAAACACTAGGGGTATCATGCCTTTAACTGATTCAGCCATTCGTAATGCAAAACCAGGAATAAATGCTAAAGGAGTTAAAACCAGCAAAGCTTATAAAATAGCTGATGGTGGTGGGCTTTATCTTGAAGTGACTACCAAGGGTGGTAAATATTGGAGATTACGATATAGATTTGATGGAAAACAAAAGCTGTTATCTATTGGCGTATATCCTGCTGTAAGATTAAAAGATGCTCGTGTAAAAAGAACTGAGGCTAAAGAACACCTTAGTCAAGGTGTTGCCCCAGTGAATTAAAAAAAATCACTAAGCAAGCAAAAAATAAAGAAGGTTTTGAACATGTCGCCCGTGAGTGGCATATTAAACATAAAGCCAATTGGACAGAAAGCCACGCTAAAAAATTAATCGATCGATTAGAAAAAGATGTTTTCCCATGGATAGGCGATAGACCCACAAACGAAATCAATCCACCTGAACTATTAACCGTTTTAAGGCGTGTTGAAAGTAGAGGTGCATTAGATACAGCTCATAGAGTGATGCAAACATGCAGCCAAGTTTTCTGTTATGCAGTCGCAACAGGAAGAGCAGAGCGCGACCCTTCAGTAGATTTAAAGGGAGCATACCTCCAGCCAAAAAACACACTTAGCCAGTATTGTTGATCCAGTCAAAATAGGGAGGGGAGCTAAATTCTTTAGGGCTTTTACCCAGCGTGACCGACACCCTAACAATGTTTTTACTTGGTGTGATTTAAATACAAAAAGCCCATCTTGAAAAGGTACTCCTAAGCATTTCTTTTAATGCGGGTAATGAAAGGCACGAAAAAATTGAGTTTTCAGGTATCTATAGGTCTCGACTACAAGTAAATATTATCCTTTGTATCTCTTGGTATATAAGGTCTGTAGCTGTTTGTTGTTATTGTAGTCTGAGAGTGTTAGCGCAAGGTTACAAATAGAGGGTAAATCCCCCCGCTACCTAATGGCGTGATTGTATTGGGCACGGGGTAGGTCGGTATTGATAAAAATAACCATCTTAATTTTAAGGGTGTAAAAGTTAGCTTTAAACCGAAAGTTAATAAATGAAACAGACTAGATTAATGTATATCCATATGAGTAAACAATTAGAATGACATTAACGAAGAATAGAAAACTAATACTCCAATTACTGGCTGAAAATAGTGATGGTGAATATCCACCTCATTCAGTCTCTAGCCTTATGTATAGCTTGGTAATGACTGAATCTGAAAAAATTGATGGTATTGATGTGCCGGAATTGGCATGGTTACAGGTAGGATTGCTAGAACTTTCATCAAAGGTGCATTATGGAGTAGATTAAATGCATTTAGTGTTGAAAATAAATAAAGCTGATCAACAAAGTTAATTTTAAACTTGGGGGGGTATTATGAATATTGGAAAGGTTCTTATTATATTGGGTAGCTCAATGTTAATAATTGGCGTATCAATATCCTATGCCCCTTGGTTGATTAATTGGTTTGGTAAGTTGCCAGGTGATATTAATATTAAAAATGAAAACAGCTCTGTTTTTATTCCCATTACCTCAATGATTGTTATTAGTTTTGTGTTGAGTGTGGTTTTGAACTTGTTCTTTAGAAAATGAGTGATAAAACTCTTTTAAATATAAAAGAAGTAGGATTTGAGATCCTACCTCTTAAAGTTTAGTTAGTCATACCAAATTAATTAACAAGGGAATGAGTTTTGAATATGTCGTTTATAAAAACGGTTCTTGGATCGAGCGTTAAGAAATGCAGAAAACACGTCTTTTGGCACATAACAAAATTCAGCTATATTATTTTTTCGAAATGACACGCGCATTTTATGTGTTTTTTCGTCGTAACCGATTAAATATATTTTACTAGACCTTACAGGTTGCATTTTCATGACTGCCACCTATTACTTTATTACAGTGTATTTCTGACAGGGATAGATATTTATGGTTCAACTTTGGGGAAAGGAAGGGGGCTTTTGAATGCTTTGAGCTAATCTTGGAGGAATTTATAGCTTATAACCCTCAAAAATTAGAACTGTTAAATATTGCAGATGCTTAATATGGCGTATTGTTTCTGCCGTGGTGGTAGAAACCCGATAGCATGAAGGCCTGATTGAATAATCTAATGGGAAAGGGGAAAGCTAGATAATCTGAAAAACCAAGTTCTAAAAAGAAAAAGTTTGTATCATATCCAGCCTCTCAGAAAGTGTGTTGATATGCATGGCTAAATCTTATATTGAATAGCCGTTTTCAGCCAATAAGAGACGGTCAAGTCTTTATATTACATCGCTTTATTCTTGACAAAAATACTCAGTTGAAAAGCCATGTTAAGAAGCGTATAAAATATAATGAAATAGTAACAGTAACAGAAGGCTTGGCCTGTTGAAGGCTAGGGGTAGAAAATACGGATTTAAGTGGAAAAACGAACTACCGAAAGTGGCCAATAAGGGGCAGTTAGAGGGGGTGAGTTTTTAATATTATCAAAGAGGAGATGACAATGCTAAAGCACCTAGTACCATTATTATTTACATCTTTAATGCTTGTCCCATCAATATCTCATTCAACCCCTCCAGATAGGGCAAAAACACTTCCAATAAAGTGCAGTACATTACAACAGGAGTTGTTTTACAAGTTGAAAGAGGAGCATATTCCAGTTTCTATTTTTCTGGTGAATGGACTAAAACTACAAGGGCGAATTCTCAATTATGATTGCAATGTAATTCAATTACAGGCTACTAATGATCAAATAGTATTTGTTCATGCAATTAGTTATATTGTTGCAACAAGTAATCCAGTTCCATAAGCGAGCAAATAATCCAGAGTGTGTAAAGCTCAAAAACTTAGAAATCAAAAGAATGACTCAGCAGCTAATTGAGCCAACAATACTTAATCCAACAAATATAAATAAAGAAGGTATAAAATGAACGTACTTAAATTTATCATGGTTTTTGGTTTGACAACCAGTTTTATGCAAGTCTCATTTGCCACAGCACTTAATATTGACTTTGGTTCAGAATATACAGGATTGCCTAGTTCTTATGGTGCTGCATCAAATCAAATAGGACATTGGAATGATATTAGTGGTGACTCAGTATTGACCAGGAGCCTCTTAAATTCTGCAGGTATAGCCACAGGAGTTGATTTAACTCTTTCAAATACCAGTGGAGGGGGGATACTAGGTGCTACAAATAATGATAAATCCTTACTGTATGATAATTTTTGGACGCCTAATTCTTCACCTTGGTCTGTATCATTATCAGGCATAGAACCAGGAATGTATGACATCTACTATTATGCGCCAGCGCATAGCTCAATCTCTACTGGAGTATTCTCTATTAACGGTACAGATGTATTAAGTTTAACTGGCTCATTATCTCTTACTCAAGGAATAAGTTGGGATATGCTTAGCAGTGTTAGTATTGATAATTTAGGGCTTTTGTTTATACAATCAGAAAGTAATGCAAACTTACTTGGTTTATCTGGTCTGCAAATTGTTCCGGTTCCTGTTCCAGCAGCAGTTTTGTTATTTAGTTCTGGTTTACTTGGGCTTATTGGAATGAGAAAAAATATTTCTAAAGCAACTAGACGGAAAGCCTAAAAACAAGACGAAGACACGTAAAACCATAGTTTTATTGCTGATTATATAAGACTGACACCCCTCTGAAGGGTCGCTATGGGCTGGTTACTGTCCGTTAAAGATTATCTTCAAAATGTTTATTTAGAAACTTGAACCCACACAACTTACTTGCCCCAGTTTTCTTGTAAGTTAAAGTTCAACTAAGCTTATAATTTAAGTTATATAACTTTGGCAAACAAATAAGTCATTAAATTCAGAAATTTTAAAGGGGGATTTATTATGAGAAAGCTAGTACTGGTTATTCTAACTGTATTACTTTATTCGTGTGCTGCGCCCGAAGTGATTAACAACGCCAATATACATTTTAATGAAGGGCTGAGTCATTTGGAAAAAGGAGAGAACAACCAAGCCATCTCGGATTTCTCTAAGGCTATTAAGTCAGATCCTGCGCCTATTGGAGACTACCACCACCACCGAGGTATTGCTTACTATAATCTAGGTCTATATGATCAGGCCATCTCTGATTACACCAAGAGTATGGAGATAAATTCAGGGGGGATCAGGCCAGCTGTCTATTACAACCTAGGGCTTAGTTATCATCGTCAAGGTAATTATGATAAAGCGATGGATAATTTTATTGTAGCTATGGAAGAACATAAAGGTAACTATGTACAAAGACTTCAAGGTCTAGGTTATACTTTTCACCCTGCATATCTTGAGAAGTTAGATAAAATCTTTAAGTCTGGCAATGATGTCCGATATTCTTTGGCACTTTCTCTCGCTATGGAGATTATTGAAGGTGCTCCTCCAGTGAACTTCTACTACATGGAGCCTTTTGGCTTGTCCAACTCGCAATTAGATGATATACACGATATATATCGTGAATATAGCTATAAAAATAGAAAGCTTCGCAACCCATTTAAGATAAGGTACCATAACCATTGCTATAATTCGAGTGATTATTTCAATTGTAAAGAAAAAGACCTACAGAGATTAAGTAACAGATCACTAAAGAAGAAAATAAAATCATTACGGAATGAGAAGGATGCCAAAATCAAAAAAGTGCTCTCAAACAAGCAATATAAACAGTATAAATTAACATTTCCCGACTAGTTTTCAATTTTTAAAACCAAGAAACCAATAGGGTCAGATACCGCTACCAGTGAAAAATAACATTGTATTTCATCGAAAACCATGGGGTGTGCGGCCGAGCAAGGTCGATAATTCCAGCGGGTGAAAGTCCCGCTCTGGCAAGGTAGGTCAACCACCAGATAGTAAACATCGGGCAGGCGGAGGTAAC
>Ga0209826_1002126_pt1 | contig 13272 bp, 9 predicted proteins | sample GOMGulsemesocosm_5_FD_184637 | JGI IMG/M metagenome (GOLD analysis project Ga0209826, IMG submission 184637) | Methane-oxidizing microbial communities from mesocosms in the Gulf of Mexico - GOM15C Gulf of Mexico (SPAdes) (version 2) | ecosystem: Environmental > Aquatic > Marine > Cold seeps... | reverse complement strand
CGGTTTTTGCTAGTTTTCCAAGTGCTTTAGCATAATCCCTAACGCGTTTGGCATTCACAACACAGACTGCAACCCCTTTACCTTGAAGAAATTGAACCAAAAGTCTCTCATAACCTCCTGTCGCCTCCATCACAACGCGAGTATTATTTTTGTCTGAGATCTGTTGCAAAAGCTGTTTAAATCCGCTTAAATTATTGTCATAGCTGGTTGTTTCATTATCAGAAAATGAAATGTCTAATTTATTTTTTGATATATCAATTCCAATATTGAATGTAAAACTTATATTTGTCATAATCAATGTCCCTAGTTTCTCAGCCTTGTAGATACGGAATCTTAAGTTCCTGGCAACTGTTCGAGTTAAGTGGGGTTGATGTGGCGACCATCGCTCTCCAACGGTTTCTTTTGAACCTGAGGGTTGTCGGTCTGCCACATCATTTTTTTAATAGAAATCCTATTCTAATAAAAAACGGGTATTAACAGTTACTTTGATCATACAAGGGTTGGGTGAGGAGGTTTTAAATCAGCTTAATTCCAATTACTCCCCAGCAATAGACATTTGTTCTATCAAAATAGAACCAGTTCTTACATTCCCTCGATAATCAACATCATTACCCACGGAAACAATATTTTTATACATATCTTTTAAATTGCCAGCGATAGTAATTTCTTCTACTGGATATTGTATCTGACCATTTTCTACCCAAAAACCTGATGCGCCACGAGAATAATCACCAGTCACTCGGTTAACACCTTGCCCCATTAACTCAGTAACCAACAACCCAGTATCTAATTGTTTAAGCATAGCGGTAAAGTCATTTTTACCCGAATCAACTACTAGATTATGCACACCACCAGCATTTCCTGTTGTTGTCATACCCAGTTTACGAGCAGAATAACTACTTAATACATATCCTTTTAGCACACCGTCTGTCACTATATCTCTAGCAGCTGTTGCTACGCCTTCCGAGTCATAATTTGAACTTCCTAAAGCCATTTTTAAATGTGGCTGCTCATGTATATGAATAAACTCTGGCAAAATTTGGGTATCTAAAGCATCTAATAAGAAACTAGATTTTCGATATAAACTACCACCGCTAATCGCTCCGATTAATGAACCGATCAATCCTGATGCCACTTCCGCTGAATACAAAACAGGGCATTGACGTGTTGTTAAGCTTCTGGCTCCTAATCGACTAATTGTGCGCTCTGCCGACTTTATACCGACAGCTTTTGCTGATTCTAATTTATCTGCTTTTCTGGAGACACTGTACCAATAGTCTCTTTGCATATCGCCATCACGCTCACCTAAAACAGAACAACTAATCGAGTGACGTGTTGACTCATAACCTTGCAAAAAGCCTAAACTATTCCCTAAAACACGAATACCTTGGTGACTATTAACTGCGGCACCCTCAGAATTGTTAATTTCCGCATGGTAGGAACGTGCAGCATCTTCACATTCTATGGCAATTTCTATTGCTTCTTCTGCATTGATATTCCAAGGATAATTTCTATCAAGCTCTTGAAACTCGGTTGCTAGGTTTTCTTTTTCAGGTAAACCGGCATATTCATCTTCACTTGAAAAACCTGCAATACTACAAGCCGCTTTTACAGTTTCTTTAATTGAGTCTGTAGAAAAATCATTAGTACTGGCAGAACCTTTCTTTTGACCTATAAAAACGGTAATACCTAGACTTTGGTCACAATGATGTTCAATGGTTTCCACTTCACCTAATCGTGCATTAACTGAAAGCCCATTATCTACACTTAACCCAGCTTCTGCTGAGCTTGCACCTTGTTTTTTTGACTCATCCAATAAATCTTGGACAAGGTTTTTTAATCTATTAATTTCTTCGTGATTTTGCACAATATTTTTACTAATGAGTTAGTTAAAATGTCATTAAGTTAAGAAAATTAAAAAACATGTAGCCTTGATGCAGTGAAGCGAAATCAAGGATATTCACAAATAATCCTTGATTCCACTTTGTTTCATCAAGGCTACAAAAGCTTAATTTAATGATATTAAGTCAGTTCTATTGATTAGACACTTGTTCCACCGACCGTTAAGCCGTCTATTTTTATGGTTGGCTGCCCAACTCCAACAGGAACACTTTGCCCTTCTTTTCCACAAGTACCAACGCCTGAATCAAGCTCTAAATCATTCCCAACCATCGACACTTTAGTTAACACATCTGGACCATTACCAATTAAAGTCGCGCCTTTTACTGGGCGGGTAATTTTGCCGTCTTCAATCAAATATGCTTCACTGGCTGAAAATACAAATTTCCCAGAGGTAATATCAACTTGTCCTCCACCAAAGTTTTTAGCATACAGACCTTTTTTAACTGATTTAACAATCTCTGCAGGATCATGCGCGCCAGGTAACATATAAGTATTGGTCATTCTAGGCATAGGTATATGGGCATAAGATTCTCTTCTTCCATTACCTGTTGATTTAACGCCCATCAATCTAGCATTCATTTTGTCTTGCATATAACCTTTAAGAATACCATTTTCTATCAATACCGTTTTTTCAGAAGGCACGCCTTCATCATCTATATTAAGAGACCCACGTCTATCTGCTAAAGTACCGTCATCTACAATGGTACAAAGATCTGATGCGACTCTTTCTCCAACCTTGCCACTAAATGCAGAAGTGCCTTTACGGTTAAAGTCACCTTCTAAGCCATGACCAATTGCTTCATGCAATAGAATTCCTGGCCAGCCAGGGCCTAATACAACAGTCATATTGCCTGCTGGTGCATCAATAGCTTCTAAATTTACAACAGCTTGTCTGACCGCTTCTTTTCCATATTCAATCGCTTTATCTTGATCTAGAAAATAGCCATAATCCGTTCTTGCTCCACCACCCATACTGCCTTGTTCACGTTTACCGTTATCTTCTAAAATAACGGTCACACTCATTCGGGTTAAGGGACGAATATCAGCGGCTAGAGAACCATCTTGATTGGCTACCAAGATTTGCTCATCTACTCCCACTAAACTAACAATAACCTCTTCTATTCTATTATCAAGTTTGCGCGTTTCTATATCGACCTTTCTTAATAAATCTATTTTTTCTTGGTCAGCAAGTGATTTAAGAGGACTAATAGCTGGGTAATAATCTTTTCTGTTTGCCGTCATCGCAATTTTTCTTTGTGCGTTATAGCCTTGTCGAGCAATGGCTTTTACGTTTTTTGCGGCTTCCAGTAAGACAGAAAGTTCAATTCGGTCACTGTATGCAAAGCCAGTTTTCTCACCAGAAACGACTCGAACCCCCGCCCCTTTTTCTATACTGTGACTTCCTTCTTTTACAATGCCGCCTTCTAATACCCATGATTCAAAATGACTGGACTGGAAATAAATATCAGCTTCATCAACTTGGGAACTCAGCATACTGTCCATAATGGTATCAATATCTTTTTCTTGCATACCATACGGCGTTAATATTGATTGTTTGACTTGGTTTAACATTTTTATTTTTGAGTATTTAATTTAATTGTTACTTGAGGGTTGTTTATCGCTGGCTAAAGTCCACCCATCATTTAATCAAGAGGTAAATCATCTCTGATTGTTTTATATAAGGCATTAATTAGCATTACTCCGAGGTCAGTAGGACTATCAAAATCCCCTTTGTCGTCATCTAAAAAACTGTCTTCATCTTGTTCAATAAGCTCCACACTAACTGCAGTATGACTCTCATGCCATTGCACAAACAATTTATAAGATGCTTCATCATATTCGTCCTTAAATAAGAAGAAACTAATGCTATCCAGTAACCCAGCATCTTTAGCCGCTTGTTTATCTGGATCAAATTTAAGATAAAAAACACCTTCGTCTCTATTCTTATCGGTTATTTCTATTTCACTCAAGTTTAAACCTTGCTCCACAATGTCCCAAGAGCGATTAAAGATTTTTTTGATCTTTATAATAGGTAAATCTGCGGAGCCAGATAAAGACACGACTTGCCCAAGCCCCGTATTTTCATCTTCCTCTTCTGGAATTTCAGGCACGGGAGGTCTTGGTTTTTCAGCTACGACTATAATAGGCGGTTTTTCTAAATGCGCGGTATCTTTGTACCGCGAACTTTTACTACCCGTACACGCGCCTATCACTAAGGGAACCAAAAGTAGCCCCCAATTTTTCTTTAAATACATATTTACTTACAATAAAAATGTCGATGATCTAATACAGGGAATGAGGCCCTCACTTTAGCCAATCGCTCTAAATCTATATCCCCACTCACAAAGCCTGCCCCCGTTTTATAGCAATCTAAAATAACACCCCAAGGATCTACAATCATACTATGACCAAATGTTTTACGCCCATTAACATGAAACCCTCCTTGATTTGGAGCAATGATATAACACAAGTTTTCTATGGCTCTTGCGCGGAGTAAAACTTCCCAATGCGCAGCTCCAGTTTCTGCGGTAAATGCTGCGGGTACAATGACTATTTCTACATTCTGCTCCTGCATTTTTCTAAAAAATTCAGGGAACCTTAAGTCATAACAAATCGCAATACCTAACCTACCAAAAGGAGTCTCGATGACTAAAGGCTCATCGCCACTTTCAATAGAATCAGACTCTCTATATTCTTCATTAGTATCAGGAACACTGACATCAAATAAATGAACTTTGTCATACCTTGCGACACGTTCCCCTTTGTCGTTATAGATCAAACACGCCGCTCTCACTTTATTATCGGCATCAGCGGCCAAAGGAACCGTCCCTGCAATTAACCACACAGAATATTTTTTAGCTGTTTCAGAAAGAAAAGTTTGAATGGGTCCCTCCCCATCTACTTCTCTGACTTTTACTTTGTCTAACTCATGCTCCCCCATTAAGGCAAAATTTTCTGGCAAAGTAATCAACTTTGCACCTGCCTTTGCAGCTTCGGCAATTAGTTTTCCTGCTTCTAATAAATTAGAACCAACATTGGGGCTTGATGCCATTTGAATGGCCGCACATTTACTCATCGTCTTCTCTTAAACTCTATATTTTTTAGATTAAAACGCCACATTAAAAGTTATAAACCAGACATTTTAAATATCAAACTATTCTACGACAGAGCCTTCTCTAAAAAGATCAGCAAACCCCGCCCAAACTTTGTTAAACACACCATTTTGCTCATGTAAATTGGTTAACTTTATATTGCCCCATTTTCCTGTTGCCTGATACCTGGAACCAAAAAAATATCCATCTTTATAATCACTGTCCACGGCCTTTGTGATTGTTCCCGCAATGCTATCGATAATTGTACCAGCTATAGGGAGTGCATCCGAACTTTTCGGAATAACTGAAACAGTATAATCAAGTGTATTTTCCACTAAATTAGTATCACCTAAAATTGAAATTTCAGCAGGTACAGCATCAACAAGCAAATTATCTGTATGAGCAACCCCTTTTTTTACTTTAAATATGCCCGTAATACTATTAAAACTAAGGCCTTTTTTATACAAATCACCAAAATCAAAAGTTAATCGTTTAATCCATTGTTCAAAAGCAAGAATACCTAAAGCACGACCAAACCCTGGCTCAATACTCAAAATTCGCCCTTCATCTAATACCATATCAACTTCGGCATCTAGGTTTGCTAATGAAAATTGATACGGTGCATTGAGCAATTCCCCAGTATATTTGATAATCGCTCTCGTTTCTTTTAGATCATGATTCAAGCCAAGACTAAATAAAACATCTCCCAGATCACCTGCTAAAAACTCGCCTTGAAAAGAGATAAAACTTTCTTTTTCATTTCTTATCCAGTCTGCCGTCATGTTAATTTCCATCGCTGTTGAAAGCACATGAATCTGTTTAAACCCGATACCCTCAGAGAACCTTTCCGTTTCTATTTCAAGTCGCCCCAAATCAGTATCATTCCACCAAAATTGCTTACTATATATATCTACTAATGGAAATTCTTTATTATCAATTACACCCCTACTTTCTTGTTGAAACTTCATTTTCATTATCTCTGAAAGAGAGAGATATTCCATTTTCAGCGTTATCTTATTCTGATCAGTTTGCTCAAAAGGAATAAAAAAATCACCTTTCGCCGCCGAACTATTTAAGTACCCTAACCATTGCTGATCATCTTGCGACACCATCACTTCAACTTGACCTAAATGCTGATCATTCCAAACAAGATCTTCAGTGCTGATTCCAATACTTAGCCTTTCAGGTATTATGCCTTCCTTGCCACTGTTATTTCCAATTAACCTCACCCACTCGCTTATATCAAACAATGCTTGCTGTACATAAACTCTTACACCAGCCTCTGTAGAAAAGTCGGCCTGCCCTCCTCCATAAGCGATATTTGCTGAATGTAATATATTTTGTTGTTTATCCACATACATTGCAGCCTTAATACCATCATTATAATTTAAGCTAACAGGCAATAGTTTTTCACTATTTAATATAAAGTTAAGTTCAAGATTTTTTTCTTCTATTGCTTTTTTATTTAATAAACCAGGAAAATTAACAGAGACTCCCTGCCAATCTGTTTTGATATTTAATTTAGCGTCCACCTCATTTTCTTTCGGTAAATCCAGCACAAGTTGATAATCAAAAGTACCTGAAATTTTTTCTTGTACTAGCAAGTCATGCTTCAAAAAACTAAATTGCTTCTGCAACTCACGGATATTTGTTGCTCCTGAAGTACTCACCTCGGTGTTTAAATCTTGAGTATCAATTTTAATATTCAAGTCCCCTCCCAATGATTTCGCAGTCAAATCATCAGCAAACCAGCCATTATTATTATTATTAAATTGTAAAAGACCTTCAATATCTGTCACTTGCACATCTAATGGCTTTATTTTTATCCCCACCTTCTTTAATCGAACTTGAGCCTTAACCTTTGCTGCATCTCCTGCAACTAATGGAATTTTAGCATCCATATAAACATCTACATCACCTGAAGGCTGGATTATCTCTAAAAACTTATCAGCTTTCATGTGCTCAGGCGTTTTTTGTACGATACTTAACCCGTGTGCAGCTTTTCCAACAGCTCGGCCCTTAAAGGAGACAAATTTACTTTTCCCCAACAGCGGAATTTCAGTCAAAACATGTGTCAATCTCATCCCATCAATTTCCGCCTGTTCGGACGTTATCAGTAACGCCTGTCTCTGAAATTCAAACTCAGCATTTACTTTATCCAAATGAGGCCAGTGTGGAGAGACTTCTAATTCCAGATTTTTAGCATCAAATAACACTTCAAACACGCCCTCCCCTTTGGCAAAGGGAAATTCATTTAACTTACCTGAAAATAAGACACCACCCTGTTCAATTTGTCCTGATACAAAGACATTATCTAGCCAGTTCAATGCATTTTTAGTGATCTTTTTTGCTGGATAATACTCTGGGATAGCTCGTACATCATTTATTTGAGAAAAAGAACTCTGTAAATCGATAAAAGGGGATTCATTATTTTTAGGAAAAAGAAACTTAAACCGAGTTTCAGACAGTGCATCTTCAACATTAAAAACCAATCTCTCAGAACCTAGCAACCAACTATCAATCGTTTGCTCCCATGACACAAAACCTGTTAATTCATTAATAGGAATCGCTTTTCTAAAGATTTGAGGAAAAAATACGTGGGACTTATTGCTATCAAAACCAATAACCCCATTTTTATCCGTTCCCTGAATACTGGCTGATAAATTTCTAACCTGAGGAATATTTGAAATAGATGAAGTAAAAACATTTTCAAACTCGCCATTTACGGCATAAGTCTTTTTTTCAACATTTATATAGCTAGAAAAGTCTTTTACCTGTCCCTTTATCTTCAAACGGGCCAGAAACTTTTTTTGTTCCTTTTTTAAAGGTAAGAAAAACTGAGCCAATTCACTCGCTTGTTGCAAGTCTAGTTGATCAATTGATGCTGCAAGTTGAGTGAGTTCTTGATTCCCTGAAAATACAAAAGAAGCGCTAGGCCAAATTTTACGTCTGTCAATTAGGCTAAAATTTGCAACGCCAAATTGCCAACCCATTTGCTTATTTACACCATTAAATTCAGTAGACAGATGATCAATACTAAAGGACTCTGTTTTTTTTATAACTCTAATTTTTTTTGCTTGAATATTACCTATCAATGCAACTCTCTTAGAGTTTTCTAATTGACTCCAAACTTCAAAGTCACCTTGGCCTTCGGTTATTTTTAACCCTAACTGTAATTCTCCAGTTAAAACCTCAGCTAACTGTATATTTTTACCTTTGATATAAACAACGCCATTAATACTATCTTTTTCAAAAACATTACCTTGAATAGACATAGAAACACGAAGAGACTCACCTAATGAATCAGGCAGTTGACTCAACAAATGGATTTCATGATTTTCTGAAAACATGGCATTTTTGAGTAATAGATCGATACTATCAAACTTAAGCGGTTCTCCGCGACGCTTCTTATCAAGCCAAGTCACTTCACTTTTTAACAGCTCATAGCGCCCACCTTGAAATAACCAAAAAGGTTGCTCTGATTGATCTGAGTTTAGCCCTTTAATTGAAAGTCTGCCATCTTCCTTACGAACAATAGATAACTTAGCACCTACTAGAGTTAACCAGCTAGAAGGTAAAAGTTGCTGCGTTCTGATTAAATCTAATAGGCTAATACTTATTCGAATTTCATCTAATTTAATATGATGATTTGTACTATTATCAGCATTCAATACCCTGATATTTTTTAAAATAATGCCAGGACTAAAGCCTCGCATATTTGCCTTTACTTTCCCTATCTCGACAGGTATTTCTGTTAGCTGATAAATTTTACCTTCCAATACCTTCTTATAACTATCAACATCCCATAAGAAAAACCGAACGAGAGTTAAAGCAATAGCTACCAATATCAACAAATAAAAAAAACACCGACAGGTTAGAGTTTTAAACGTGTGAATCACAAAAAATTCCAGATCTTACCCAAAGTTATTTTCATCTTTTACAGCAACACCACGTCATACTGCTCTTGATTATATTCCAGCTCTGCACGAAATTTAATGCTAACACCTAAAAATAACTCTAACTCTGCTAACATCCCCGCTTCTTCATCTAACAACATTTCTACGACTTCATTGGAGGCTAATACAAGTATATCCTGCACATTATATTGTCTAACTTCTCGGATAATTTCTCTAAAAATTTCCAGACACATGGATTCAGCCGTTTTTATCATTCCACGCCCTCCACATGTACAACAGGTTTCACATAAAATATGCTCCAGACTCTCGCGCGTTCTTTTACGAGTCATTTCAACCAATCCGAGAACAGAGACTTCTGTTATCTTATTTTTAGCGGGATCTTTGTCCAAGTTACGCTGCAAGGCATCTAAAACTTGCGCTTTATGCTCTTCACTCTGCATATCGATGAAATCAATAATGATAATTCCACCTAAATTTCGTAGCCTTAGTTGTCTAGATATTGTTTGAGCCGCTTCTAAATTAGTCTTAAAAATGGTTTCTTCTAAATTCCGACCACCAACATAGCCCCCTGTATTAACATCAACCGTAGTCATAGCCTCTGTTTGGTCAAAGACTAAATGTCCACCAGACTTTAACTTTACTTTTCTATCCAATGCTCGAGATATTTCATCTTCTATATTGTAAATATCAAAAAGAGGGCTATCTCCCGTGTAATGTTCAATAACAGGGACAATTTCGGGTACAAAAACTTCAGAAAAATCAATTAATTTTTGATAGGTTTCTCGAGAATCAATTCTTATTCGCTTAATACTATCGGTGTATAAGTCACGTAAAATTCGACTACTTAAAGATAAATCCTGATGAACTAAACTTTTAATCTCCGCCTTAGCTATTTTTTCTGAAATAGCTCCCCATAGCTTAGTTAAAAAAGTCATATCGGAAAAAAGTACAACTTCTTCTATACATTCAGCTGCAGTTCTGGCAATAAACCCACCGCTTTCATTTTTTTCTTGAAACTGCTCAATACAAGCCCGTAATCGACTACGTTCTTTGTCTGACTCAATTCTCTGCGATACACCTGAATTATTTGCATAGGGCATATAAACCTGAAACCGAGAGGGAATTGAAATTTCAGTGGTTAATCTAGCCCCTTTAGTCCCTAATGGATCTTTAGTCACCTGTACAACTAAAGCTTGCCCTTCACGTAAATAATGCTCAATATTTTCTGAGCCCTTTTTTTCCAGCTCTTTATTACTAAAATCAGATAAATGAAGAAATGCTGCTCGCTCAAGCCCAATATCAACAAAAGCAGCCTGCATACCAGGCAATACCCGACAAACAGAACCTTTATAAATATTACCAACCAGTCCTTTTTGCTGTTCCCTTTCGATAATTAATTCTTGTAATACGCCATTATCTACCACGGCTACTCGCGTCTCAGGCGGAGTAACGTTTATTAAAATTTCTTCACTCATGTGATACTTTTTATTCCCTGTTTAGATAATAATTCTGCAGTCTCAAACAGGGGTAAACCTACTACCCCTGAAAAACTGCCTTTAATTGATTCAACAAACACACTGCCTAATCCTTGTATTGCATAAGCACCTGCTTTTCCTTGTGGCTCTGTTGTTTGCCAATAAGCTTTTATTTCGTTTAATCCAATCTTTCTAAAATAAACCTCAGTCATACTTAAAGCTTGATGATGAAATACTTTATCACCTTGTTGCTCTGCACTTCTAAAAGATACTGCAGTATAAACAAAATGCATATTCCCTGATAACTGTTGTAGCATGTCTATGGCATGCGCCTCATTTTCAGGTTTACCTAAAATATAACCATCAATCACTACACTGGTATCCGCTGATAAAATAGGCAAAGAAGAATCAATTAGACTCCGACTCACTGCCGACTTTTCTGCTGCAATCCTCACCACATAGTCTTCAGCAATTTCCTTATATTTAGGTGTCTCGTCTATATCAGCAGCTTGAACAATATAACTGACACCAATCTGGTCTAATAATTCCCTTCGTCGTGGGGATGCGGAGGCAAGAATAAGCTGTTCGTTCATCGATGATAGGGGTGGTTATTTAAAATACTCCACGCTCTGTACAATTGTTCAGCAACAAGAATGCGTACAACAGGATGAGGAAAAGTTAATTTTGATAAACTCCAGGACTCTCTAGCTTGGTCCCTAACCGAGTCAGCCAATCCTTCTGGCCCGCCGATCATTAAAGCTACATTTTGTCCACTTTCCATCCATCTTTTCATTGAGACTGAAAGTTCGGGGGTTGTCCAAGGTTTGCCAGGTATATCTAAAGTAACAATATGCGTTTTAGCGGGAACTGCCTGAATCATTCGTTCTCCTTCATCCCTAACAATTCGTGCCACATCACTGTTTTTGCCTCTTTTCCCTGGCATTATTTCTTTAAGCACTAAATCACACTCTTTTGGCATACGCTTGGCGTATTCATCATAGCCTTGCTGTACCCAGCCAGGCATTTTATTTCCTACAGAAATCAAATTGATTTGCATCTTCCTAACAACCCACTGAATATGACTTAATTATTAAAATTACAAGCAGGATACACAGAACAATATATTGATGCAATGGACAGCTTTTCTAATTTTAAAAATACCCACTTTAGTTAAAGACCTAGCCACTCGCTAAAATTTCAATCGCCCAAAAACAGCCACTTTGGTGTATAATTGGCGGTTATCTTAAAAAAATACATCTATATAATTAAGCACTTATTTAGATAAAAATATGCCATTTTATAAAAGCAAATGATTTCTAGCATCATAACAGCTGCAATATTTATGATGATTCTTGGCGTTGTTTTAGCCATCATCCTAGCGATTGCAAACAAAAAACTCTTCGTTTATGAAGACCCCCGTATTGACGAGGTAGATGAGATGCTACCCCAAGCCCAATGTGGTGCTTGTGGTGTGCCAGGTTGCCGTCCATTTGCTGAAGCTGTAGTGAGTGGGGCTAAAACCCCATCTTCCTGCACGGTTAATACCCCTGAAGGTAATGCTGAAATTGCAGCATTTATGGGCGTTGATATGGGAGAAACTGAAAAAGTGGTTGCACGTTTAGCTTGTGCTGGCGGCACTCACGTGGCCTATACCCGCGCTAAATACGAAGGACTACAAACTTGCCAAGCGGCTGCAGCTGTTTCTGGTGGCGGTAAAGGTTGCAGTTGGGGATGCTTAGGTCTTGCTGATTGTGCTGATGTCTGTGATTTTGATGCCATCTTTATGGATGAGCATGGATTACCTATTGTTATTGAGGATAAATGTACCGCTTGTAATGATTGCATTGTGGTTTGCCCTAAAGATTTATTTTCATTACAACCTGTTAGCCATCAATTATTTGTCGCCTGTAAAAGCTTAGACGAAGGTGACAAAGCAGAAGCTGAATGTGAAGTGGCCTGTACTGCATGTGAGAAATGTGTAGTTGATGCACCCGAAGGTTTAATTGAAATTAAAAACAATTTAGCCGTGATCGATTTTAAAAAATATGATGAGATTATAGTTGATCGCACACCTATTGAGCGTTGCCCTACCGGAGCAATTGTCTGGATAGACAGCAAATTAGGAACAACGCGCTCTAGCGTAGGTAAAGCCGCTAATCAATCTCATCGTACAGAATCTTTACCCCAACAATAATTCTTTTATATACAACTAGTTTCTTAGGTTAACAATGGCCATTTTTGGTAAGAAAAAACAAAATAAAGTCTACAAATATCCTGGTATCCGCACACTATTAACGGGCAATGAAGCCGTTATTATGTGCGAAAGAGAATCTAGTGATGCTGCTGGCGCTTATCTATCAACACCAGCATCTGAAATGAATACGGGCTGGAATGATCAGAAAAACAAGGGCCATCTTAATATTTCTAACAGACCTTTAATCTCTGTTAACCCTGAAGATAATAAAGCAGCCGCTACTGCAACAGCCGGACTGGCTTTATCTGGTTTAAGAGCCACACACTTTTGCTCATCAGCTCAAAGCGTAGCATCTATGCATGAGTCACTCTATGCCTCAGTGGGTAAAAGACTACCTTATGTATTAAATATTGCCTGTAAAGCAATCACTAAAGCTACTTCGAATATTCATTGTGGTCATGATGATTATCACAGTATGGATGATACTGGCTTTATTCAATTTTTTGCACGTAATAACCAAGCAGCAGCCGACCTTAATCTTATCAGCCGAAAAATTGCTGAACTGAGTTTAAACCCTGCTGCTGTTGCTCAAGATGGTTTTTTAACTTCGCATTTAATTGAAGCGATCAACTTACCTGAACGCGAATTAATTGAAGAATTTGTCGGTTTGCCTGACGATATTATTGGCTCAC
>Ga0209826_1002125_pt1 | contig 13301 bp, 8 predicted proteins | sample GOMGulsemesocosm_5_FD_184637 | JGI IMG/M metagenome (GOLD analysis project Ga0209826, IMG submission 184637) | Methane-oxidizing microbial communities from mesocosms in the Gulf of Mexico - GOM15C Gulf of Mexico (SPAdes) (version 2) | ecosystem: Environmental > Aquatic > Marine > Cold seeps... | reverse complement strand
CAACATTGATGGGTGATGAAGTAGAACCGAGGCGTGAATTTATTGAGAAAAATGCCTTGGAAGTTTCAAACCTAGACGTTTAATAACGTTTTACTTGTTGGTTCTCATTTAATTTGAACCATTCTCACTTAATTTGGTTCAAACAACCAATTTAATAAACTTAAATATCAATTAGTTAAGTAATTGTGAGTTTTAGAATAAATAAAATAACGCCATTTTTGGAAAAAAACCGTTTTAAATAACTCAAAAACCTCCTAGTTTAATTGAGTAGATAAAAACTTAAAACCGCCTATAAGGGACTTGTAGGTGGTTTTTTTTGAGATACAAATACATCACCCTTGTTTTTTGAATAAAACCTCTTAAATGGCGTTACAGAAGCTATTTTTTAAAGCGTAATGGATAGAAAAAACAACTATCTGTGTTTTAAAGGTTGATTATAAAAATTTCACTGATCGTTAATTTTTTAATTTCGCATCTTAGGGGGATATTTACTTTAATTATCGAATCAATAAGTTTCAAAAAATTATCATTAGTATTTAGTTGAAAGCTATTAACCTGATGATTTGAAATATCTCTTGAAGGTTATTTGACACTTTATGAAACGTTTCCATAAAGTGAAAACGTTCTGGCAAGAAACTGGAGTGCTTCTCTATTTTATTTAAGGGTAAAAAATGGTTTAGAATATATTGATGATATATTTTGACACAGCTGCATCTTACCCAGTTTTACCTGAGGTTCAAGAAGCTTTAGCTAAAGCCTTCGAGTTTAATTACGCTAACTCATCGTCAAGTCATGTATTAGGTGCCGAAGTAAATTTATCTATTGATACGATTAGAAGGCAGTTGGCTGATGAAATAGGGGCCTACTCTAGTGAGATTGTATTCACAAGTGGCGCAACGGAGTCTAATAATATTGCATTTAAGAGCCTGTTGTTGGTCCCGTACTCATTTAAAAAAAAGAAGCATATTATTACCACGCAGATAGAGCATATGTGCGTCTTTTCGATATGCCATTACTTGGAATCCATTGGGTTCGATGTTACTTACGTCAAATCCAGTATCGATGGGATAGTTAGCCCGAAAGTGATTGAGCAGGCAATAAGGCCTGAAACGGTTTTAGTCTCGGTTATGCATGTTAATAATGAGCTTGGTACGATTAATCCGATCGGTGAAATAGGGGCGCTGTGTAGAAAAAATAACCTATTGTTTCATAGTGATGCAGCTCAGAGCTTCATGAAAGTTAATGTAGATGTTGATGAGCTAAATGTCGATATCATGTCATTTTCAGCACACAAAATTGGCGGCCCTAAGGGCGTAGGAGCTATTTATATTAGAGACTTACGTAATAGCAAGCTTGTGCCCGTTATTCATGGTGCTGGGCAGGAAGACGGCCTAAGAGGCGGTACAGTTGCTGCGCCACTAATCCTAGGGTTTGGTAGCGCCATAGAAAACTTCCCGGATCACTATGATGCATTTAAAAAAATTGGTGCTCGCGAGCTCTTGCTCAATCAACTGAGTGCAAGCAAGGTTGACTATAAAATTAACGGGGCTAGTGCTTCATTGTCTAGTTGCGTATCGATAACGCTTCCTTCAACTAATGTGAGTTTATTGATACGAGAAAATGAACGGTCACTTTGTCTTGCCCAAGGTTCAGCTTGTTCATCGAAAGAGATAGAAGCATCGCATGTTTTAACAGCGATTGGCTTATCTAGAGAAGAAGCAGATAAGACGCTTCGAATCAGTTTTACTCTAGATGTTTCTATAGATGATATTACTGAATTGGTTAATGCAATCAAGGCCTATAGCTAGATTATTTGTAACAAGTAACACAAGCGCCACCGCCTTCAGCTTCATCATAAATCTCATCCAGGTCACTGAATTCACAAAACCCGTCTGAATTAGTTAGAAGGACATTCTTACGCCTCTTCTTTTTAAATCGTGCGACAGTTTTCTCATGGTGCTCGATGATACGCTGTTGAACCGCAGGGTCTTCCAATGTTTCAAGAGGTTGCCCTTGTCCCATCCAGTAGAACTTTTCACCTACTACTGTGTTTCCTTCACCTTTCTCGAATGTTTTAGCTTCTTCAAACAAGTCAGGGTGCTTTTCCATGAGTTTTAGCCACTCTATTTTTCGCTGATAAAAACAAAATGTGCAGCCAGAACGAGAGCGCCATTGGTAATATTCAGGTAACTCTAGGCCATTGCGTTGAAGTATGTTTTCTATATCGCTTTTCACAATGCCATCTTCACGAAAAGGGAATATGGATTCAATAGGTTTTTCAATCGTCATGTAGCCGGTTCGATTCGGCTCATCAGCTCGAATTCCAACATAGTTTTTTATAACGTATCCGTTTTTTATAAAAGCGTTTACCCACTGCTCAAAGGGCTTTAGCTTCATTTGAATAGTGCACCATCTATCTCGCTGAGAAGGTAAGTAGTTACCATGTTCCTTTAATAAATTTGAGAATGTTTTCTCACCTCGCCCTTCAATGTTGTTCATTGAACGGTCATTTAACCGATGTATATACCCGAGTTTCTCTTCTAGTTGGTCAATGAACGTGTTGGTTTCGGGTAGCTCGTAACCTGTGTCAGTAAAAAAGTACTCGATGTCTAATTCAGGGCGGGTTTCTTTAACATATAGTGCTAACGCACTACTATCTTTACCACCAGAGAGACCTAAAAGGTGCTTAATCTTTTTAGTCAACGTTAGGCTCCATAACTGTAGAGAGTAGACTTGTTAGTGCCGATAGTTGTTTTTCCTTTGGCATACTTGCAAGGGTTTGACTTAAGTTATCAATAGCAGATTTAACGTCCGTATCATTCTCGAGATTAAATTTCATGAAGCCACTATACTCCTTATATTCACCACTCGTATCCGTAGTAATTAACGTTACGGGTTGAGTGGAGCCGTTGTTGTTAATATTATTAAATGACTCGATACGCCTGAATTGAATACATAGGTTTTGTAATTCATCTAGACCACTTCTTAAGTGTTTATCTGTCCAGTTTCTCTCTGGAGTACCTGCAGCTAAATTTATGATTTTCTCGAAACTATCTTTGCCTTCTATGTATTTAATTAGGCGAGATGCCAACTCTTTAATGTTTGGCCGTTGTGCCGCAGTAACAACCTGTTCGCAACGGCACTTTAACTCATCGTCAAATTCAGCAGCTAGGTTTGTTTTAATAATCTGCTTAAAGCCAGATAAAAGCATGTCATGCTGGGCCGATAAATCATTAATGGCTGTTTTTAGACATTGCCCCAGCTTCTTATCAGAATCTTTTGAGTGGATGTCTAGATCAAACACACTTGGTAAATCTTCAAGTATTAACTTATAGGGGTCATTTGCTGAAATGACCTTGTTACGAAAGGCTCGTGCTTCCTGAGTTAAACCATTAGCTTCGTTTGTTTGAGTGAAACTTTCACCACTAGTCTTTTTTACCCAAGTAGGTAAAGTGTGCACAATGCCTACAATATGTTTAGCAATACCAAGAACTGTATCGTCAGATTTACTATCCCCAATAGTCGCCTTAGCGAGAGTGTCTAATAAGTGCGTTTGAATATCGGAGATTTCAAAATATCTAACGCCTGCTTCAGCAGGGTGTTTGTATATTTTGGTGATGAGTTCCTCGTCTAATTCGGGAATGAAAATAAATTGCTTAGTTGAATCTAGATCATAAAAAGCAACCTGGCCCTCTAATGATTTTAATAATGCTAAGCCGTAAATTCTACATAAGCCAGCAGTCATGCCGAAAGGGGGGCGCATCCATCGATTGTATAAATCCTCCAGTGTGATCATCTCTTTACTAGATTTAATTAATTCAACACCATCTTTCCATAAGGCGTGCATTTTAGGGTTAGATTCAATAGAAGCCTTTGGCCAGACTCCCGGGAAAACGTATCCCTCTTCTGTTTTACAGTGCCAACCGTTGCTTTTCAAGCAAGATAAATACAGGCCTTTCTCAGGTGGAAATGAATTTGTATCAAACAACAAGTCTTCTTTGTCGCCATGATTAAGCATAGCCATCATTAGCTTTCTAATAGCGCTATTAGCGCTTCCAGATGGCTTAGATCTATTAACTAGCTCGTTAACTACTTCAGGAGAAGCATGAAAAATATCATCAGCAATTTTGGAAGCAATAATTGATAAAGGCTGAGAGCCTAAGGAATGATTTTGATGTTCCCAGTGAGCCTTTGAGAAGGCTAAGTTCAATTCTTCTTCGATATTTAAATGGGCTAACTTAATTCTATTTTCCAGCTCATTTTTAGCAATCAAATCGTGAGTGATCTTTTTTTCTTCTTTAGCAATTTGAGTTAATGCAATTAACTCAATCGCAACGGCTTTGAGCCTATCTAATGCCCCAATCTTACCCACGGTCAAATAAGGTGTCTGCTGACTAAGAGAAATTAATTCTTTTTCTACGTTAGAGTTGGATGGCAAAAGGAAATTTAAAAAAGCTTCGCCAGTGACTGGATCAGTCTTTAACGCCTTAATGAAATCACTGTCTATCTTGTCAACTAATTGGGTGTTTGCCCATCTCATTGTGCCGGTTTTATGATAGTGGGCAGTTGCTAGAGTGCTTTGCCTAGAAGAACAAGCGCTTGTCCAGTCAACTCCGTGACTAATTGATGCAATTCGTTCAATAATCATGTTTTGAATATCAATATCACTCCCTTGGAAAACAAAAAGGGCATCGTGTTTTTGTCTATAAATAACGACAGTCCAAGTTTCTAATTCTGCAATCGCACTCTGAATCTCGTTTTTATTAACATTTCGAGTTAAGAAATAATTTGTAATGAATTCTTTAGTGGCGTGTAGGTGATGCTGAAAACCAAAAATCGTTAGTAGAGCGATGACTTTAGTGATAGCAATGTGTAAATCAATGCCTTTTTGGCTTGCTCGGTAAATAGCATCGCAAGCTTCAAGCCAGGCCTTGCTATCATTTGAAGTGACAATTAAGTGATGCAAGTTGTGGTGCAGGTAATCCCATAATTGTTCAGGCTGATACAGCCCAAGCGTTGACTGCTTATTGGTATAGTTGTTAGCTAGGAACTCCCTGAAACCTAATTTTTCATGAGAAGCTAAAAAGCCAAATAAACTTCGTTCATTCTGTGAGAATCGACGTCTAGAGATAGGACCAAGTAGCAAACAGACTAATGGATCTAATGGAAGAGCCGTGTTAAGAATAGCTTTATTTCTACTTTGATCTTTAAACGAATGAATAATGCTATTAATCAAAGATTTGTGTTTAGACTCTAATTGCATTGCAACTTCATTGTTCCTCGTTATAGAGTCACTAACAAGGATAAGGGATTCCTCTATTGAAGGGTTAAAGCTTAAATCTCTATATCGGCCTTGCACTTTAGCCCATTCTTTTTGAGCTTTAATGTCTTTGTTTTTAGCGTAATCAGAAAAAGACTGATGTAAGAACCCGATTAACATGACAGGTTTTTCAGCCTGTTGTGCAATATCAGCTAAAGACTGGAATAAGTGTAAATCTTTGTTAGCGCGTGATTGAAAATCTAAAGCCTTGCCCATTTCATCAAGAAGCAACAAGGTGCCATCAGATTTTGTTTCGTGTGTAGATAAGGCCGATTTTATTTCATCAAGACATTGTTCATCATTAAAAGATTTGATGGTTTCAACGTCATAGTCAATATTAAAAGCTGAAAATATACTGATTAGAATGGCATTAGCAGGTGCTTCTAATCCGCAAACATGTTTTATGACTTTCCAGCCACGCTTGTTGTTAAAACGTGTTGAAAATTCATCGAGAACCCCGTTAGCTTTACTCAGTTTTTTTGTAGCGTATATACGCTCTTTTTTATTAGTTGAGAGAAGACTAGATAGGAAGAGTGCGAGGGTAGATTTACCTGATCCATAAGGACCGGTTAGCGTATATGCCCGCTGTTCGCTACCGGCAATATCTTGACTGATGGTATCCAGCACATTTACAGCAGTACCATGAAGAATGAAGTCATCAATAGATAGGTTGTAATCACTTTGTTTGCTATCAATTCTTACAGAGCTTTTGTAGCGCTGTTTTATGACAATAGGTTTAATGCTCATAATGAAAGGCCATCATAATATGTATCTAAAAAGGAGGTAGGGTTATCAATAGACTCACTCTCTATTCTTATTTGCCTTAAGCCAAGTGAGTCAACCCAGCTGATCTGCCCTTTTGAAAATTCTTGTGCTTCATCTAACTTTTGCCCAAGCCCGCTTTCTGACAGTCTGAAGATACGTCCAGGAGAACAAGGCTTAGTTAACAATGAGTCAAAATCGACGGCATTGATTTTAGAGTCTTCAGTTTCTTGTTGAATAAATTTAATCAACCCATAGATGAAAATAGCGATAGGAAGTTCTGCCCGCTCAGCTAGGTTACTGATATAGAATCCTCTACCATTATCTTGAATAAGGTTTAACTCAGACAACGGCGAAGTAAAGTGATCCTCATTAATAGTCGTTTTTTTCTTAGAAGGGCTTTTAAACTTTTTACAGTAAGTATTTAAAAAACAGTCGATGTCTTTTTTTAGAGTGCTCTCATTTCCAATATCGTTTGTAACGAGTCTCATTGCATCTTCCGCGCAATCTGTCAGCAGTTTAGTTTTTTCAAAGTGCTGAACATTAGAATAATTAAAGAAATATCGATAAGCGGTCAGCTGAGAGTCATTAGAATTTAGCCAAAAATGAATTAACCAAATAGATCCGATGTGTTCTAAATAGGGGTCTTTCCCGGCATTAACTACATTTCCGAATAAATAGTTACCGTTGCTAGAGGTCGAATGATCAATTTGACTCTTAATTTTGATAGGACTTATAACAGAGCTTGCTTCTGCCCAATAGCGAATCGCATTCACCATGTTTTTACCAACGCCGAGGTCAACAATAGCTTCACGAGTTTTTAATTCGTTTGATGTTTGTAATTTTCCATTTGAATTCAAATGGTTGACGGCTTTATTTAACCACCCATACCTTAAGGGAAAGGTGTCATGTCCGGTGAATTTTGCTTTCATTTACTTATCTTTTGGAGAGGTTGTCCAGACAGTATCTTAAGTCGATTTTTATTTTGAATAAAGGAGTAAGTAGTTATTTATTTTTGAAGTGCTAGTGAGGTATATGCTGTTAAAAATATTTTCCTTGAAAGGGAAATAGGCTTGTCTTTGCTATTAGCTATTTCTTCTCGCTGAATAAATGTGTAGGCTATGTTTTTTGCTAAAAACTGCTGATAAATGCTTATTGGAATAATAAAAAAATATGGCATAAGCTTTAAAGTCCACATGGAAGAGGGTTATTGTGAATATTGAAAATGTCTTTACCGTAGATACTGTAAATATGAAAAAATTATTTGCGGATGATTTAGAAAAATGTTTCTACATACCTGCTTATCAGAGGCCATACTCGTGGCAAAAGGAAGATATTGATCGTATGTGGCAAGATATATCTTATGGCCTAGAGCAGTTAGGTCATAGTGATGATTATATTACCTTCTTAGGTTCGATTATTACAATGCATGATATACAGCATCAATCAATTGCTCCTATCGTAAGAGGGGAAGTCCCTTCAAAAGTAATGGTTATTATTGATGGTCAGCAAAGGTTAACTACTTTGTTGCTTTTAGTTGTATCGCTTGATAATGCAATCAGAAAAAGATTAACAATAGGCAATGAAAAAACATTAAGTAGATTCTTAGATACGCTGTCTATTGCAAGCAGAATGTATAGATCTCCTAAAAGTTATGGTCTTAATGACACAAAAGATTACCCTAAAATTATTAGAGCATATGATGATCAGTGGTCGACAACAAACGAAGAGAAGTATGACTCTCCTTTAGCAAGGTTTTTAAAGCAGTATATTGATTTTGTTGCTGATGACAGCAATAAAAGAAAGCCATTTGTGTACTCTTTTGATGAGGTTGGTAGTACTGAAATTCACGAGAAAATCAAAAAAAACATGAAGGTTTTCGTGACGGCGATCAATGCTTTCTTAAAAAACAAAACTGATATTCATCGGCTTATGATTGATAAATCTAAGCTTCTAGATGTGGAAGAGTCACTAGTTAAAGAGGTTAGTGAAGAATTAGAAAAGGACCAAGATAAAAAAGAAATATTTGTTCTGTTGCTCATTATGAAGTTCGTATCGCAGCGAGTTTTTGTAGCGGATATTGTTGCTAAGAAAGAGGATTATGCGTTTGAAATGTTTGATTCATTAAATACAACTGGGGATCCATTAACAGCCTTTGAAACATTCAAACCGAAAGTTGTAGAACATGAGGGGCTTGCTGCATACTTTGAGTCGGATTCTAAAAAACACATGGATACGGTAGAGGACTACCTTAATTATGAGCCGAATAAAAGAAACACCATTACAACACAGCTAATTACAACTTTTGCACTATCAGAAGATGGCTCTACCCTTTCTAAAAAACTAAGAGAGCAAAGAATATATCTCAGGAATGCATATTCGACTGTAGCGGACAAAAAGGAATTTGTAGAAAACTTATCTAACGTAAGTGGTTTTTATAACCTTTGGAGTAAGTCTAATGATGAAAAAGATGACGGTATTCTCCAAAAACTAAATAATGATAAAGTTGCGTTAACATGTCTACAGTTTCTAGCGAAGACTAAGCATGTTATTGCGATCGCTCTTTTATCTAGGTTTTATGAAAAGCACTTAGTTGATAGTTCAAACTATGAGTTTGTGAGTGCTATTAAATGTGTTGCTGCCTTTTTTGTGATATGGAGATCGGCAAGGACTAATACTGCTGGTATAGACGCCTGTTATAGAAAATTAATGTTGGTAGGGGTTGAGTGCCCGATGGTTAAGTCTAGCAGCGGTATAGACAAAGTTAAGGAAAAAATATTACCCTTTAAGCGGCAAAGTACAAGTTCTAAAATTAATATAGAACTGCTACAACAGGCATTTAGGCATTTTTTATACAAAGAAGCTACAGATAAAATTGAAATATATTCAAAAGAAACTTGGTTGAGCAAGCTGAAAAATATTCCGATTTATCTTACGAGTAAAGAGGTATGTAAATTTTTATTAATATCAGCATTTGATGGTGTTGTAGTAGCTAGAAAAACTGCTGGAGTTGGGCTAATTGAAAAGGCTCGAAGTGGGGTATCAGAGACGCTGGGGGAATCGTTCAATAATCCTTTGTTTGAAACAATAGAGCATATTTCCCCCACTAAAAATGGGTGGGATGGGGTCACTGATGAAAGAAAGGATACGTTAGGGAATTTAACTTTACTTCCTCAAGGTATTAATTCATCTGTTGGCTCAAGACCTTTGGTTGAAAAAGAACTTATGTTTAAGGCGCTTTGTGCAGAGACGCAGGCAGAGCAAGAGACGTTGTTAAAAGAAAGTAGTATTAACAGCCTTAAGGCGAATACTAAATCAATTTTAACGCAAGCCCGACATTTACCGCATTTAGAATCACTATGTAATTTAAGTAATTGGAGTGATGACATAATTGAAAGGCGCACTGAAAATTTGGGTGGGATAGTTTGGGAAAAATTAGCTATAGATTGGCTTGGGTTTGATGAGCTAAGTTAGCTTGTTGTAGAGAAAAGTGCTTTATTGATTAACTGGCTAGGCTGGAATTTCCCAGAATAATCAAAAAAATCAATATCAAGTTCTCGAAGTTTTATCTTGATCCGTTCTAGTAATAAAGGCTCACCTTTATTCCAATCATCATATCTCATTAGGCTAACTTTGCCTGACCTTACATGAGCTTTGATGAGCTGAAACTCTTCAATATCACCATATAGTTGAGTGGCACACCCTATATAGATGCGTAGGATAGCAGGTAATTCTCCAAGGTAATCCTTATGGAAGGTAAAGCTTTGGCTCTCCTCAAACTGACCGCAAGCTATTGTCGTATACGCTGTTTGGCAAGCCTGGTTTATTTTAACTGGGTTGCCAACTGAAAATAGAATTTCGCGTGATTCTTCGAGAGCGCTTTGATATGAGGAAAAGAATGCTTTTATATCTCTTTTAAGGCTTTCTGGCATTCTTGTTTGAGGCTTTCTTTTTTCGAACATGCCTAAGGCGAAGTAGACGATTAAGTCTTCCCTACGTTTGCTCTGCGACTCAGTATAAATATCTTCACTGAAGTGTTTGAGTAGTGCTTGATGGGCTTTAATGTGAGATCCGCATATTCGCCGGATTTGTTCTGAAAATTCAAATTCATTATTTGCAGGAATACGGCCAAATTCTAATGTAGTGTTCCAGTAATCAGTGAATAACTCGATGTTTTTTTCGATGAGGTCTTTTTTGAGTGTTTTTGGCTTAACGGTAAGTTGCCGTTGAGTCTTTTGAGCCCAATTACGCTTAATATGTTGCCGCTCAGATAGAAAGACCTGCTCTTCTACCTTGTCTTTAAATATAATGAAAATACCCTGGCCGGCTGCAATGGCGTTTTCATCAAGTGTACTTTCAATGTAATAGCGAAACTCACCTTGAGAGTAGTATTTTTGGAATGTATTACGAGAAGTTATTATCCCATCCTTGTAAGGTGTGAACCGTTCAATAAAGTTATCGTTAGCGAGCATGACAGAGACGATAAGAAGCTTCTTAGTATGTTGCCATGCTTTTAGTAGGGTGTCGGATCGTTCGGCCCTATCCTCAATAACGTTTAAGACGAAACCTAGATTCACTAGGTCACTTTTAGATGGAGGGTCGTCAGGTCGGTGAACGGGATCCCAGCCATAAACATTAAGGCCGTGAGCTTCAAGTTCCCGTACATCATCCCCTTTCCCGCAGCCATAGTCTAAAACACTTAAATCCCCATTAAGGTAGTTGTGTCGTGCGAGTACCTGCATAGGTTGAGATAACTGGTTACGGTCAATTGCTGTCTTGTGACGCTCTACATTGCCTTTAAAACTTACAGGTTCTATATCTGTAATAGGTTTTTCGGTTAAGGGGGTTAATCGGCCATCATCATTAATGTAGTAACCTTTGGACTTAATTAACCGCTCCCAGTTATTTTTAAAGCCTATACGATTTTTTTTCTCGTATAGCCCTATCGCTTCACCTTCAGCAGTTATTTTCTTGAATAAAGGTGTTAGTGGGTATATGTCAGAAACAAAGGTTTCTTTTCTGTGCAAAATAGGTGGATTAGCTGACTTAGAGTAATCAGATTTACGAATAGATTTTTTTTGTAGATCCACTAACTGGCTCAGATACAGTGATGGGTAGCTATCATCTTCAAAAGCAGGGTAGTTAAGAAAAGAAATTTTAAGGTCTTTTTTATAAAATTTAATGATATTCCAGCTACCTTCCTTGATATGAAATTGATCATTAGCGTTTAAAACATAGGCGGCTAGTTGTTTCGGTAAATGGCTTAACGCACTTATATGGACATATACAGAATCAGGTAATTTCTTACCAACGGTTATGCTCTTTACCTCTTCACGATAGCTTTCGTAGTCCATAATTTTTGTTATAAATTATATTAAGGTGATTGGATTCTATATTAGCGTCTCTTGTCAGTGTAATGTTTTAATAATTAAGGAGGACTTTATAGCCGATAATTTTCAAGGTTTAGGAGTTAAAAATGACACGAGGCTCAAGGGGGGGGTAACCTTTAGTATTCGGGCCCATTTCTTTTGGTGATGAAAGTTATCAATTTAGTTCATCCGCCGGGCTCAAGGTTGGCTTATGGATAAAATACTATGGAGTAAGGCGTAGGTGCTTCAAAATTAGAGCTATTAAACAGGTGTTATTTGGTTAGAGCTAGGTTATTTAAAGCAAAAAAGATCCTCTAGACCCTATTAGCTAAAGGGTTTAAAGAAAAGCAAGTTATTTATAATAAACTATTGACAAATAAGCTTACTTGTGATTTTACTTGACAGAGTGTGAAAATCTTGTCATACTCTTGCCTCATGTTCGTTGTGCCACAAGTTTTAAATAACTGATTAAGACATAACGGAAAGCATGAAATTAGAAGGGTAAAAAATTGGTTCTAACTAAGGGCTAAATTCGTAGTTTTTTATCTTTTCTGTTCAGAACTCTCTGAATTTCAAAATTATTTTTTCAAGCTTAATATTGTTTAGTTTTTTAAATAATAAATATGACAAGTCGCGTGCTGTAAGCAAATGGCTCGAATAACTATTATTTAACTATATATTAAGTCATTGATTTTAAAGGAACTATTTAAATAATATTATTGACAGGGCTTTTTATAAAGCGTATGACGAGTACCTGTGTGCTTAAAATTTAAACTGGGTGGGGAAGAAAATGAAGAAATAAAAAGGCCAAACTTCTAAAAATAAAAGTATGACCTGATTTTGAATAGCAGAGCTACTCGACTTGGAAATCTAAGTATCTCAGCTTTATCTCATACACGTCAATACAAATATTTTACCGGTCAGGCGTTGAAAAATTACTCAACTAGCCTGAGGGGCCTTTTTGTCTCTAAATTTTGTGATTCATATTAAAAGTAACTTATAGGAGTATGTGATGGGAACAGGGGAAGACGGAAAAAACTCGGGTAGAAATTTTTTTTCGAGGAGTAGGTTTACAGACCGATCGCTGGTGAGGTCGTCAAAAACAGGTCGTGTTAATGGCTATGAGTCTATTTTGCAATCTCACTGGGGTTTAGCCTTTGATTGGGATAAGAAAATAACGGACTTTTATGAAGAGCCAATCAAATTAAAGATTATAGGTTCAGGGTCTTCATTTAGGTACTTTCCGGATTTTGAAGTGATTAATGAAGACGGGTCTATTGATTACGTTGAAATTAAGCCCTCTAGGTACGCAAAAAAGCCGAAGACTAAGACCAAACATGAAGAGATTGGTGAGTACCTTAATGAACTAGGTTTTGGGTTCAGGGTGTTAACTGAGGAAGATCTTGGACTAACTCAAATTCACATCAGCAATATGCGACGTCTTAAGTGGTTTGCAATCAGCGGTAAGACGCCGCTTGAGGAGCTTCAAAGACTTTCTCCAGAAGGGATTACGACAATTGAAGAACTGCAACATAATTGTGATTCAACGCAACAAGTAATGGAATTATTGGGCCACCAAATGGCATTCGTCGACCTAAGTAAGCCGATTATGGCTAATACCGAAATTCGTAAAATAAAGGAGACTGATTATGTTGATTTCTATTGAAAAAGGAACAGAGTTTAAGTTGGGTGGTAAATCTTATGTGGTTGAGGTGATTCACTCAGCGATGGAGGAAAAGCAAATTCGTTTCAGGGATGTAAAAAGTGCTAATGAGATCACTAAAAGAATGGAAGACTTTTTGTCACTACAAGAAAGCGGTGAGATTGTTTTCGTAAAACAAAATTCTGGT
>Ga0209826_1002123_pt1 | contig 13308 bp, 8 predicted proteins | sample GOMGulsemesocosm_5_FD_184637 | JGI IMG/M metagenome (GOLD analysis project Ga0209826, IMG submission 184637) | Methane-oxidizing microbial communities from mesocosms in the Gulf of Mexico - GOM15C Gulf of Mexico (SPAdes) (version 2) | ecosystem: Environmental > Aquatic > Marine > Cold seeps... | reverse complement strand
GGAAACTGGAAGGATGCTTTTTCAAACGACGGTGGCCCAAACAAACCTTTGACGTTGTTTGAAAAACCAAAGGCCTCAGAGGGTATGCCTAGAAAGCTGTTCATTTTCCCATTCATGTCCTCATCATAGATAACACTGACGGCATAGCTTCCACTGGCTAGGTTGTTGAAAGTGAAAGAGACATCACCGTGCTCATCTACTGCAAGTGTTTGAGACAGTTCAGTTTCTTTTAAATATTTTTCTTCGGATAAAAATAAGGAACCAATCACCTGGCCGGTGTTGGCTTTTGCGCCGGTCACCCGTATTTCTAATGCAATATTTGTTGTGTCCATTTCAGCAAGCGCCTGCAATGAAAAACAAGCCATAGAAAGCAACAAAGTAAACGCTGTTGAGAATCCCTGTAATGTCATTCTATTCATAATGTTTGTCCGTCAGTGGCAGAGGCTTAACCTTTGAGCATTTGTTTGATGGTGTTCTCTGTTTTGTCATTGAACGGCGGCGCCATGCCGATCATGTTGCCGACGTCCAGTTTGGTTTGTTTGTAAATGGCCTTGTTGTGGCTGAACGCTTTAAAACCGTCAAAGCCGTGATAGGCGCCCATGCCGCTGGGCCCGACGCCACCAAAGGGCAGTTCGTCTTGTCCTACGTGCATCACCACATCATTGATGGTGACGCCGCCCGAGATGGTGCGCTCAACAATGCTGCGCTCCTCAAGCGGGTCGTGTCCGAAGTAGTAGAGGCCAAGTGGGCGTGGTTTGCTGTTGATGTAGGCAATGGTTTCGTCAAACTGCTGGTAGGTTTTGACGGGCATCAACGGGCCAAATATTTCTTCCTGCATGATGAGCATGTCGTCGCTGGCGTTGAGTATCAGTGTCGGTGGCATTTTGTGAAATGGCTGCCCCTCAAACGATTCGTTGGCCGGATTTAACTCAACAATGGTTGCGCCTTTTTCTTTGGCATCCTGCAGATAGGATTGCAAGCGTTGGAAGTGACGCTCGTTGATGATGGAGGTGTAGTCAGGGTTGTCCAATAGCGTTGGTGTCATCTTGGCGACAGCGGCTTTAAAACCCTCAACGTATTGTTCAAGCTGCTCTTGCGGGACAAAGCAATAATCCGGGGCTAGGCAGATTTGACCCGCGTTGGAGATTTTTCCCCACATGATGCGCTCGCAGGTCTGCTGGAGGTTAGCCGTGAAACCCGCAACCACCGGTGATTTACCACCCAACTCCAGCGTCAGGGGAACAAGGTTTTCCGCGGCGGCGCGCATCACGTGGCGGGCTACGGAGGTGGCACCGGTAAAGACCAGGTGATCGAACGCCAGTGCGCTAAATGCTTCGCCGACCTCTGGCCCGCCAGTGGCCACCACTATTTCGCAGGGATCGTAAACTTCGGCAATCATTTCACTCATCAGCTCTGAGGTGGCGGGGGTGAACTCAGACGGTTTGATCATTGCTCGGTTACCCGCAGCAAGTACCTGTGCAAGGGGAGAGAAGGTGAGGTTAACGGGGAAGTTCCAAGGGCTGATGATACCGACGGTACCCAGCGGTTGGTATTCGACCCGTGAGCGCGCGCCCATTAGGTTTAGCGGGAACATGGTGCTGCGTTTGTCGGCACGCACCCATTGTTTTAGATGTTTTTTGGCTTGTACCAGTGGGCCGACACCGGCGCCTACGTCCATCATTTTGCTGTGTTGTATAGAGCGGTGACCAAAGTCGATACACAGGGCTTCTGAAAGTTTGTCTTGGTATTTCAGCAGCTGGCTTATGGCCCGCTCAATGCGATCGATACGGGTTGCCATTGACACTGGCCCCTCTTGAATGAACGCAGCTTTCTGTGCGGCGAGCAGCTTATTGAGCTCTATTGCGGCAGGTGTCTCAATGGTGGTGATAGCGCTCATAGTTTTTACCCTGTCTCGGTTAATCCGAGTTTTATTAGTAGCGCTGGTTGGCTGTGGCGTATACCAGCGATTTAGGCATTATTTGACCGCCTGCCGTGGCAAGCGGGTCGCTCAGACCCGCTCTGTGTTGAACATGAGTCTAAGGGAATATGAATGCAAAGAAAACAGTACGGCTTGATTGTTTTTGTTTTTGTCCTTTGTTAGGATTCAAGACAATGGCACGAATAGAATAAGGTCGATGGCCGTTGCACGGTCGTGGCCTTGGTGGCTAACAGCACAATTAAGGCGTAAAGGTTATTTATGGACTTTTCATTGACGGAAGAACAAACACTGCTGCAAGACAGTGTGGCGAAATACGTGCGCGACCACTGTGATGTCGAGCGTCACCGCAAGCTGGTTAAAAAACAGCAGGGTTTCGATACCGAGGCCTGGGCACAGTTCGCCGAGTTGGGTTGGTTGTGTATGCCGTTTAGTGAAGCCCTGGGCGGTTTTGGCAGCGGCGCCGTCGATCTCATGGTGATGACCGAAGCCATGGGCAAGGGGCTGATGCGCGAGCCCTTTCTAAGCACGGTGGTGACCTGTGGCGGTTTTTTACAGAATGCTGGCAGCAGTACCCAGCAAGATCAATACGTCGGTGACATTATTGCTGGGCAGTCGCAGTGGGCTTTTGCCTTTGCTGAACTGGCGGGTGGCTACGACTGGTCGCGTATTGATACCCGCGCAGAGAAAAACGCCGAGGGTTACCTGTTGAACGGCCGCAAGCTGGCGGTGCTCAATGGCCATTGCGCTGACTTCATGATTGTTACCGCTGCGACCGAGGCGGGTATCAGCTTGTTTATTGTTGATGGCGCGCAGGCGGGGGTGAGCCGCGAGCCTTTCTCGGCGATGGATGGCAGCCACGGCGCGCATGTGCAGCTGGATAATGTACAGCTTGGCGCAGGGCAGTTGTTGGGTTTAGCGGGCCAAGCTCAAAGCTATATCGATCGAGTGTTGGCCACGACCATTGTTGCCATGGGCGGCGAGGCTCTAGGCGCGATGCAAACGCTGCTCGGCAGTACGGTTGAATACACCAAAACCCGCGAACAGTTCGGCCAGCCTATTGGCAAGTTTCAGGCGTTGCAGCACGCCATGGCCGATATGTATCTGAAGGTTGAAGAAACACGCTCGTTGCTGTTTAACGCGGCTATATTAATCGACGAGGACAGCGAGCAAGCGGCGCAGGCCTGCGCTGCGCTCAAGGTGAAGATGGCTGAGGCTGGGCGTTTTGTCGCCAAGCAATCGGTACAGTTGCACGGCGGCATCGGCATGACCGATGAGCTGAATGTGGGGCATCACTTTAAGCGCCTGTTACTGCTTGACATGCTTTACGGCGATGAAAATCACTACTTGGAAAGATACATGCAGCTGTCCGCGTAGCTGGGTGATCGGGAGTGATGTGATCCAGTGTCGAATTTAACTAGATGACTGAATTACATTCAGTTATGATTTTATTGTCGGTTTGTGGTTGTTCAACGCTTTCGAGTGGTTTGTAGCCCGCCAAGTCCTGACTTTTATTCTGTCACGGTGTTTTTGGGTTTGCTCGTCGCCGAGCCTTGCCTCTTTATTAACATTACTTTACGTGATGGTGGTATGGCGACTGGGTTAAAACCGCCGTACTGTTTCAGTGCTTGTTACAAGCCTTTAACGGTCAGGCTATTCTAAAGGTGGTGGTACTGGATTGCTCGCCTGACGAATTCCTACCTCATTTAGACGTAGTAAAAAAAACGCCGGAACAAATAATGAATGCATGGGTGGTTTCAAAGCAGCTGCGTTTGGCTCGGAGAAATTACCCCCATGAAAGTCATAAAAATAAAAAGATCTAACGCGCGCTTCGCGCTGGGGAATAGTGGTGAAACCAACAGATACACGTGATGTAGAATATTTCCACAAGGTTGTAGATTGTCAGTACGCCTGTCCCGCCCATACCCCCGTTCCCGAATACATCCGTTTAATTGCCGCTGGTCGTTACGATGAAGCCTACATGCTCAACTGGGAATCCAATGTGTTTCCCGGTGTGCTGGGGCGCACCTGTGATCGTCCCTGTGAGCCAGCCTGTCGTCGCGGCCGAGTTGAAGATGAACCGGTGGCCATCTGCCGATTGAAACGCGCCGCGGCGGATAACAAAAATGATGCGGTCATTGCGGCAGCTATGCCGGTCATTCCGACAGAAAAAAATGGCAAGCGCGTGGCGCTCATTGGTGGTGGTCCGGCGGCCCTAACCGTGGCGCGCGATTTAATGCCGCTTGGTTACACGGTTGATTTATTTGATGACCAGCCGGCCGGTGGCGGTTTCATGCGCAGCCAGATACCCTCTTTTCGATTGCCCCACCAGGTGCTAAATCAAGAGGTGAACTACATCACCGACATGGGGGTGAGTACCCACTACGAACACCATGTCGACAGTCTCAACAGCGTTTTGGTCCAAGGCTACGACGCGATCTTTGTCGGCACAGGCGCCCCTCGTGCCCGCGACTTAATTCTGCCCGGCCGCGAAGCCGGTGAGGCCAATATTCACCTAGGCATTAACTGGTTGGGTTCGGTGGCTTTTGAGCACACAGAGAAGGTTGGCGGCAAAGTCATTGTGCTCGGCGGCGGCAACACAGCCATGGATTGCTGCCGCACCGCGCTGCGTTTGGGCGCCGACGAGGTCAAGGTGGTGGTGCGCAGTCCGCGCAGTGAAATGAAAGCCTCGCCCTGGGAGATTGAAGACTCCGAGCGCGAAGGTGTGGAAATGTATGAAAACCACACCCCGAAAGAATTTGTTATAGAAGATGGCCGCCTAGTGGGCATGCGTTTCGAAAAAGTCAGCGCCCACTACAACGAGCACGGTCAGCGTTCACTGGTGCCCACCGGCGAACCGGATGTCATCATCGACTGTGACGATGTCTGTATAGCGGTGGGGCAGGACAACGCCTTCCCCTGGATTGAGCGCGACCTGGGTCTGGAGTTCGGCAAGTGGGACATGCCGGTGGTTGACGAGACAACCTTTCAGTCGACTCTGGATAAAGTGTTTTTTGGTGGCGACGCCGCTTTTGGTCCGAAAAATGTCATCACCGCCGTGGCCCATGGCCATCAGGCCGCTGTATCCATCGACCTGTTTTTACTGGGCGAAGATGTACAGCAGCGCCTCGCACCCGGTACCACCCTTGTCAGCCAAAAGATGGGCGTACACGAGTGGAGCTTTGACAGTGCCGTGGTGGAGGAAGTGCGCCATGCGGTACCGCACGAAGACGTTGGCCTGTCGGTTAAAGACCGCCTGCTCGAAGTCGAGCTCGGCTTTGATGTGGCCACCGCGCTGCAAGAAGCCAGCCGTTGTCTGAACTGCGACGTGCAAACGGTCTTTTCTGAGGTCAAGTGCATTGAGTGCGACGCCTGTGTCGATGTCTGCCCAACCGACTCGATAACCTTTACCAGCAACGATGAAGAAGACGTCTTGCGCGGCAAGCTCAGCGTGCCAGCGAAAAACCTTGATCAAGCTATTCTGGTGTCCGATGCCCTGCCCACCGCTAGGGTCATGGTTAAGGATGAGGACGTATGCCTGCACTGTGGCCTGTGTGCCGAGCGCTGCCCGACCGCAGCCTGGGACATGCAAAAATTTAGTTATCACGTGACCAAAGCCGGTTGTGAACCGGCGTGTCAGGAGTCGTGAAGATGAGTACCAGTAATAAGTTTAACCGTACCCCCCGTGTCAATGATCTGGTGGTTAAGTTTGCCAACGTTAATGGCACCGGTTCTGCCAGCGCCAACAATATGTTCGCAAAGGCGCTGTTTCGCATGGGTTTGTCGGTCAGCCCGAAGAATCTGTTTCCCTCGAATATTCAGGGTCTGCCCACCTGGTACGAAGTGCGTGTCAGCGATAAGGGTTACCTTGCGCGTCGCGACAACATCGACATCATGGTCTGTGTTAATCCGCAGAGCATGGCCAAGGATATTCAAGAGGTGCGCCCCGGCGGCTACTTTGTCTACGACAGCACCAAGGCGATTGACCTGCGCATGATGCGCAACGACATCGAGTTCATTGGTCTGCCACTGACGAAAATTTGCCTGCAGGAATATAAGGACTCGCGTCAGCGTCAGCTGTTTAAAAACATTATCTACGTCGGTGCGCTGGCCGCGCTGATCGATATCGACTTTAAGGTGTTAACCGATCTGGTCGAAGATCAATTTAAAGGCAAACAAAAACTCATAGCACCCAATATCCACGCGCTGGAGCTGGGTTTTCAATACGCCAAGCAAAATCTTAGCTGCCCGCTGCACACCACCGTGGCTGTGCGCGAAGCCAACGCCGACAAGATTCTGGTCGACGGAAACAGCGCCTGTGGTTTGGGTGCGGTGTATGGCGGCGCGACCATGAGTGGCTGGTATCCGATCACCCCATCGACCTCGGTGATCGAAGCGTTTGAGAAATACTGCAAGCGCATGCGCATTGATCCCGCCACCGGCAAGAATAACTTTGCCATTGTGCAGGCCGAAGATGAGTTGGCGGCTATCGGTATGGTGATTGGCGCTAGCTGGAATGGCGCGCGCTCGTTTACCGCCACCTCTGGGCCGGGCATCTCGCTGATGAGTGAGTTTTTGGGGTTGGCCTACTTTGCAGAGATCCCTGCGCTGTTGATCAACGTACAGCGCAGCGGTCCGTCTACGGGTATGCCAACCCGTACACAGCAGTCCGATGTGTTGGCCTGCGCCTACGCTTCGCACGGCGATACCAAACATGTACTGGTTATTCCCTCCACGCCCAAAGAGTGTTTCGACATGACCGCGCAAGGCCTTGACCTTGCCGAACAGCTGCAGACGCCGATCATCATGCTCAGCGATCTGGACCTGGGCATGAATGAAAATATCTCCGAGCCGTTTGAGTGGGACGATGCCCGCGAGTACAAGCGCGGCAAGGTATTCAACGCCGAACAGCTAGAAAACATGGGTGAGCGCTTTGGTCGCTACAAGGACATAGACGGCGACGGCATTCCCTACCGCACCTACCCGGGTACACACCCCACCAAGGGCGCCTTCTTTACCCGCGGCACCTCCCGCGATGAGTACGCTGTCTACACAGAAGATGGCAACGAGTATGTGAAAAATATGGAGCGTCTGCTGCACAAGTGGGAAACCGCTAAAAGCTATGTGCCGGCACCGGAAATCATCACTCGTGAGGGCGGCGGCAGCATTGGCATTATTCACTTCGGTACCTCCATGCACGCCACCGAAGAGGCGGCGGAGATCTTGGCGCAACAAAACATCAATGTGGACACCTGTCGTATTCGCGCCTTTCCTTTCGCGCAAGAGATCGAAGACTTCGTCGCCCAACATGACACGGTGTTTGTGGTCGAGCAGAACCGCGATGCGCAGATGCGCTCGCTGCTGGTCAACGAGTGCGAGATAGACCCCAAGCGTTTGCTCAAGGTACTGAACATGGACGGCATGCCGTTAACCGCTCAATTCATTGTCGATAAGGTCAGCGCTAACCTGCAGGTTAATAACGTCACACCGCTGCGTAAATCGGGTCTTAAGGAGAGTCAGTCGTGAGCTACATTCGTCCAGAATTTCGCCACCCAGATCTGCCGGTCAACGATCTAGGCTTTACTAAAAAGAACTACGAGGGGGCGCTTTCAACGCTCTGCGCCGGTTGTGGCCACGATTCCATCAGCAGTGCCATCGTGCAATCAATTTTTGAGTTGTCGATTGCCCCGCACAATGTTGCGAAGTTGTCGGGCATTGGTTGTTCGTCAAAAACCCCGACCTACTTCCTCGGTAACTCCCACGGGTTTAACTCGGTGCACGGGCGTATGCCTTCGGTGGCCACCGGTGCCAACATGGCCAACCGCGAGATGGTTTACGTCGGCGTGTCTGGCGATGGCGACACCGCCTCCATCGGCATGGGGCAGTTTGCACACGCCGTTAGGCGTAACCTCAACATGATGTACGTGGTTATGAACAATGGTTGCTACGGCCTCACCAAAGGCCAGGACTCAGCCACCACCGACATGGGTTCACACAGTAAAAAGGGTGAGCCCAGCCCGTTTGAAGGCATTGATCTGGCCAGTGTGGCGCTGCAGTTGGGAGCCACCTTTGTCGCCCGCAGCTTCTCAGGTGACAAAGAGCAGCTGATTCCGTTGATTAAAGCGGCTATCTCGCACAAGGGTTTTGCTTTTATCGATGTCATCTCGCCCTGCGTAACCTTTAACAACAACCCCGGCTCAACCAAGGGTTACGAGCATGTGCGCGAACACCTCACAGCCACCGGCACGGTTGACTTTGTGCCCATGCGTGACGAGATCAAAACCTGCTACCCAGACCAAACCTCGGAAGAGGTCACCCTGCATGACGGCTCGGTGGTGCACCTGTGTAAGATGGATCCAAAGCTAGACGTGCGCAGCCGTAACTCGGCCTTGAGTACCATGGCCGAGTACAAGGGGGAGGGCAAGATACTCACCGGCCTGCTCTATATGGATTCGGACTCACAGGATTTACATGAAAATATCTCATCTACCAAAAAGCCACTGCGCGGTTTGACGGAAGAGGAGTTGTGCCCTGGCTCGAGTGTATTGGGTAATATTAATGAGAGTCTGCGCTAGAGGTTATAGCGTTGATTCGATGAGCTGTAAAAAGGCGGACCCTACTGGGTTCGCCTTTTTTTATTCCTGGGTGGTTTCGAATGCCCTGATATGCCGACAGTTTGATTTTTATGTAAGCCTTAAGTTGCCGTCGGCCATGATGAATGCATTTAGCTTTACGCCTTACCTCAGGAGCACATATAGCCTTTGCTCTGGAGGTGATGAATTTGCTGGTCGGTATGCCCAGATTCGAGAAGCATGTGTGGCTGGCCAAGCTAAATAGCCCTAGTTCACCTCGGCCACATATAGCTATTCCATAATAGGTCATATACGTGTTTGGTTGTCTTTAGTTGACTATAGTGGAGAGAGTGATGATCACGTTCTCTATTGGGTATTTTTATGTCATCTTCGGACAGCCACCAATGGCTGTATTTCCTAGGCTGCGTGATGGCCTTGCCCCAGAGTGGTCAGGCACAAGACCTGTTCGATCTCAGTCTTGAAGAGTTATCCAGCCTGCGTGTCAGCATCGCCTCCAAGCGCGATGAGGCGGTACACAATGCCCCTGGGGTCATTACTGTGATCACGGCCAAAGAACTCAATCGTTACGGCGCCAGAAATCTGCACGACGCCATGCGTTTGATTCCGGCCATACAGCGGATATACCCCCAGTTTACCCACCGTAATTCGGTATCTGTGCGGGGTATCTCGAGCGGTGCGCTGGATAAATATCTGCTGACCCTGCTTAACGGTAAGCCACTTCGCGACCCTATCCTCTCGGGCGTTAATGCCCCAGTGTATGAGGGCATTCCACTCGAACTGATCGAGCGTATAGAAATTATCCGTGGGCCAGGTTCGGTCATCTATGGTTCCAATGCCTTTGCCGGGGTGATGGATATCATCACCAAGGAGGCCGGTGTACAACTGAGAAATACGCTCAATCTACGCCGAGGCTCTTCGGCAACGGATATTCAGGAACTATTTCTCAATAAGAAGTTTGACAATGGTCTGGGCGTTGTCGCCGCCTTGCGGGGTCACGCGAGTGATGGCTGGGCGCTGGAGTTTACCGATACGGGGGGCAATAAAGATACTTTCAATAACGATAATGACGCCGGGGGTGGTTTTCTCGAGCTCAGTTATGGTGGCTTCAGCGCCAGTTTATTCAAGGCCGATGTGGAGGAAAGAGCGACCCTGTCTAACGGTTTGATCGCCGATGCTACGCCGCGAGCATCGGATAAGCTCTTTTACTCACTGGAGTATAAAGCCGATATTAACGCGGTGTGGTCGCTGCAGGCCGACTACTCGATCAATCGCGCCACTGTTGCCGCAACCACCGAATACGATGCCGAAGACTCGGTCTATGAGGTGATTAGCCACGCCCAATATACAGCGACGAGCCTTGATCTGGGCGCTCGGGTAAGGCGCAATAAATTGGTGACCCCAGCTGGGGGAACAGCGTCGGATGTGTTCTATCATTCGGTGTTTGCCCAACTGAGCAGCAACATAACCGATGCTCTGAAGGTGATTGTTGGTTTGCAAGCGGTGGACCCGGACAGCAGTGAAATTCAATACGCGCCGAGGCTGAGTTTTATTGCCGAATTTGACCAGCATTATCACGCCAAACTTATGTATGGCCGTGCTTATAGCTCACCTACGGGGGTGGAGTTCAGTCTTGATCTGCCTGGATTATTCTCTGGTAATACAGCTTTGGTGCCGACCACCATCGATAATTACGACCTGCAGCTTTCTTATAATGATGACGAGTTGTTTGCGGCCTTTAACGTATTTTACAGTGATATAAAAAACACCATCGAACTGGTTGAAGTGACTCCAGGGCAAGCGCTTCCCAAGCAATTTCAAAATGTACCGAGCGAGCACCATAGGGGTTTTGAACTGGAACTTAAATACAACTACAGCCCAGACTTACAGTTCCTGAGCTCCTACAGTTACCAGACATCGAATGACTTAAACGGTCGAAAAGACACCAAGTTACTCTCCAACACGCTCTTAAAAGCGGGCTTTTCTTATAATATTGCCGAGCCAATATCACTGAGTGTATTCAACGTCTATCGCAGCCAGCCTAATAACCGGGAGCCACTGGTCAATGAATTTAACGAGCCAGAAGCGTCCTACTCGCATCTGACCATCAACTTGAACTATCAACTGCCGGCCTTCTCCCGCAACGACAGCTCTCTGTCGTTGAATGTGTTTGTTGACAATGCGCTTAACAGTGACGCTATCTTCATGCCTGACCCGACCCTAAGCAATTTGAACACTATGCCCAAGGTGGCGGGTCGCGCTTATTATCTGGGTCTTAAACTTAATTTCTAATGCCTGATGCAAGAGTCCAGGGCTCTGGCGGTGCTCGGCCTGCTCTATATGGATTCCGATTCGCAGGATTTGCATGAAAATATCTTATCCACCAAAAGCCACTGCGCAGTTTGAGTGAGGAGGAGTTGTGCCTAGGCTCGAGCGTATTGGGTAATATTAATGAGAGTCTGCGCTAGAGGTTATAGCGGTGATTCGTTAATCAATAAAAAGGCGAACCCTACTGGGGTTCGTCTTTTTATTGATTAACGGTTTCCATCAAGGCGGCGCAAGTTATCGTGTTTACCGGAATGGCTTAGCATGAATAACCCAGTTCTCACGATGAGTGGCAGAGCCGTGATCTATTCGGCAGATAGGCCTCACTGTTCACAAAATGTCGTATTTAATCAATGTGAATAACCTCTGTTTTCCCTAAACTAGACCCTCTAAAATCCAGTTGTATGAGTTGACTAATATGACCAATCCCCGCCAATGTCAGGTTAACCTCTCCCGGGCCAAGCTTAACTATTACGAGTGGCACCCAGAGCTCAAGGGCAGCCAGCCGACACTTCTGCTGGTGCACGCAACCGGTTTTCACGCTCGGGTATGGGATCAGATGATCGAGCAGCTGCCCCCGATGCACATCATCAGTGTTGATCAGCGTGGTCACGGGCAGAGTCGAGGGGAGCTGGCGCAGGGCTGGGCCGATTACAGTGAAGATCTGCTGGAGTTTGTGCGGGCGATTGAATTGACCCATGCGGTTGCGGTTGGTCACTCAATGGGGGGGCACGCACTGGTGAACGTGTTGGCACAGGAACCTCAGCGCTTTCATTCGGCGGTATTGATCGATCCGGTGATACTCGACCCAGCCATCTATGAGATGTTGAAAGATAAACCTGTCGGTGATCACCCTACCAGCAAGCGCCGCCATGAGTTTGACTCTGTGCAAGCCATGGTTGATCGCTTTAGCGACAAGGCGCCCTATTCACTGTTTACCTCTGCGGCGCTCAAGGATTATTGTCAGTACGGCCTGAGAGAGAACGAGGCGGGCGACGGCATGATCCTGTGTTGTACACCAGAAACGGAAGCCCATATTTACGCCTCGGCGGGCGCTCATGCCGATATTCTCAACCAGGTAAAAGCCGTGAAAATTCCGGTGCTCATTCTACGTGCCATGGTGGCCAAAGAAGGGCTGACAGCAAACTTTGCCTATTCCCCTACCTGGCCGACACTGGCAGATGACTTTGCCCAGGGGCAAGACATGCACCTGGACCACCTAACCCACTTTATGCCCATGCAGGCGCCTGAAGAAATTGCCAATATTGTCTTGCAGAAAATAACCGCCGTTGCAGATTAGAAGGTGCTGGGTAATAGCAACGCGAGTCTGCGCTGGGGTTTAGCGCGGTTTTGGCATTATAAATTTTCGTCGTTATAAAAAGGCGAACCCTGCAGAGGTTCGCCTTTTATATTCTTTTTGCGGCTTATTTTTGGGGAGGGCACTAAGCCCGTTTACTGTTTAGCGGGTTTTATTAGGTCAGATTTAAGCCGCCGTCGGACATGATGATTTCACCTGTGAGATAACTGCTGGCCACCAGCATGGATGCTGTGTCGGCTATCTCGCTGGGTTGCGCGCCGCGCCCCATGGGCGACTTTTCTTTCCATAATTTATGCGCTTCAACCCAGGTTTCCGTCATGGGGGTATCCACAAGGCCTGGTGCAATCGCGTTGACGCGAATTTCAGGCGATAAGTTGAGGGCCAGCAGCTGAGTGACATGATTCAAAGCTGCTTTGCTCGCGGCATAGGGTATGGACGCACCTTTGGGGCGCACGCCAGCGTGAGAGCTAATATTGACGATGCTGCTGGGGCAATCTGCTGTTGATGAGGCTCTTAGCGCTGCCTCCGCTTCGCCAATCAGCGTCCAGGGCGCAATCACGTTAACCTCATAGAGGTCGCGCCATACTTTCGCCGTGGCCTCTTTAAGCGCGCCGTGGGGGATGGACGCGTTAATGCCCGCATTATTAACCAGTACATCGAGTCGCCCATGGCGCGACAATACCTCTGCTATTAAATACTTGGCCTGATCTTGATCGGCCAGATCGGCTTGAGTGTAAGTGGCGTTGGCGTATTCGCTGGCCAGCCTTTGACCTTCGGCGACGCTGGACCTCGAGTGGAAAACAACCGTAAACCCATCAGCAGCAAGGCGCTGGGCAATCGCTTTACCTATGCCTGAGGTGGAACCGGTGACCAACGCCACCCGTTGTTTGTTTTTTTCTTGATAAGCGTTCACCGTTTCTCCCTGCTGTAAAAAATATAGTGGTTCAGGTTACCCTATTTAGGCCTGATTTATTTCAACTCTGTAACGCTTTCAAGCGTTTAGCTCAGCGCAGTGAAGTGGCTTAATGATCCTGTACACCCAGATGGGATAAACTGACCCACTGAACATTACGGTGTAACAGATGAAGAAAACCAGACCCACCTTCTCCCCCGAGTTTAAGAAAGATGCTGCAGAGCTT
>Ga0209826_1002120_pt1 | contig 13314 bp, 8 predicted proteins | sample GOMGulsemesocosm_5_FD_184637 | JGI IMG/M metagenome (GOLD analysis project Ga0209826, IMG submission 184637) | Methane-oxidizing microbial communities from mesocosms in the Gulf of Mexico - GOM15C Gulf of Mexico (SPAdes) (version 2) | ecosystem: Environmental > Aquatic > Marine > Cold seeps... | reverse complement strand
TACTTAATGCCACTGCTTGAGTTATGGTTGCCATCATTTTGGGAGTGTCTTCAATAAAAATATTAATTAATCCTTCTAATAATGATTGGTTGTTACTCACTCTTTTTAAACATGCGGCTCTATCCCAAATAACGGTGTCTTTTATGTCACTTTTGATTGTTTTTTTGTAATGTTTTGTCGTTGGCTCTTTTGGTTTTTTATCTGTAATGTTTTCTCTAGTGTTGAGCCAGTATTGAAGTTTTTCTTTTAGTTTTTCAGGCTCTATTGGTTTTGCTAGATAATCACTCATACCAGCATCAAGACATTTTTCTTTATCACCCTCCATAGCATTAGCAGTCATCGCAATAATTGGAATATCTATATATTGTTTAATTGCTTTATTACTTCTAATTTCTCGGCTGGCTTGATAACCGTCCATTTCTGGCATTTGGCAATCCATTAAGATAAGCGTAAAGGGATCACTTGTATCATGTTCAACTGATGATTTTAGAGCCTCTATTGCTTTAACCCCATTAATAGCAATTTCTGCGCTTAAATTTAAGTTTTTTAAAATGCCTAATGCTACTTGTTGATTAATACGGTTATCTTCAACAAGTAAAATTCTAGTATTTTCTGGCCATGTGCTATCACTTGAAACGCTATCAGTATGTATAAAACTGTGTAGATAATCACTGGTTACTATTTGGCGGTTTTGTTCTTGGTTGTTTTCGTCCATGACAACAGCTAGCGCATCAAATAAATCAGACGTTGTGGCTGGTTTTGGAAAATAAGCATTAAAGCCAAGCTTGGCAAAAAAATTGGCTTCATTACCTTGAGTAATTGAAGTCATCATCACTAGCTTTACTGCATTAAGAGCAGGGTTGTTTCGAATTGTCTTACCAAGATCAGCGCCATCCATTATTGGCATCTGCATATCTAAAAAGGCAATGTCAAATAGTGGTAATTCAGCTTGATTAGTATGTTGTTCAAACAAATATAGTGCTTGTTCACCGCTAATAGCTTCGGTAACTTTTGCTCCCCAATGCTCTAATTGTCCACGCAGTACTTCAAGATTGGTCTTATTATCATCAACAATAAGAATATTCAGTTTGCCAATATTAACGCTTGGCATTACGCGTTGTGATTTTTTACTTGGTTCAATAACCAGACTAAACTCAAAAGTGCTGCCAGTGCCCTCAAGACTATGAACATTAATGTCGCCATCCATGAGTTGACATAATTTTTTTGTGATCGCTAAGCCTAACCCTGTGCCGCCATATTTTCGCGTTGTAGATGCATCTACTTGAGAGAACGTATCAAAAAGAGAAGAAATTTTATTTGCTGGAATACCTATACCACTGTCTTGAATTGAGCACACTAATAATAGTTTACTTTGACCCGCAGGGATAACACTGACACGAATGATGATCTCACCATCATTCGTGAATTTTATCGCATTGCCTACTATGTTAGTGAGTATTTGACGAATCCTACCTTGGTCGCCTTTTACCATCGATTGGTCTACTTGTGTCGTATCTAAAATTATTTCTACATTTTTCTCTTGCGCTTTTAGTGCCATAGTTTCGGCAAATTCACCTAACATACCACGCAAATTAAAATCGTAAAATTCTAGTTCCATTTTTCCTGCTTCGACTTTGGAAAAATCTAAAATATCATTAATTAAGCTTAATAATGATTCAGCACTTGACTTAGCTAATTTTGCTTTATGTTGTTGTTCATAATCTAAATTACTATTTAATAAAAGCCCTAGCATTCCAAGTACTCCATTCATAGGAGTACGAATTTCATGGCTCATACTCGCTAAAAATTCACTTTTTAATTGGCTGTTTTGTACGGCTACTTTAGTCGCTTGCTCTAACAGGTTTTTTGCTTGTTCTTGCACTAAAGCAGTAGTAAACAGTGCACCTACTTCTGTTAGTAATGTTTTTATTTCTTTGTTTATATTTGGGTTTGTAGAAGTATAAAAAAATAATACACCGACAGTAATCTGCCTTCCTTCATAATTATGTATTAGCGGTACAATATAGTGACCATAAGCTTTCATCTCTGGATAATTACTTTTATGGAAGTGATCTTCAAAACAGTTATTACTAATAATGATTTCACCAGACTTTACTGCTTTACTGCATAAACAATAATCTAAGGCAATTGTTTGCTCATCACGAATAAAATTAGAATTGAAATCATCACGTAGAATACACATTTCTAACTTATTCTTTCCTTCGGGTAATAAAAATATACCGCCTTTACTTTGTAAGTTTAATTCCGCTAAATTAAAACACTTACCAACAGCATCATTAAGTTTGTCTTTAATTGGTTTGTTTTGATTTAAAGCATAGCTAATGGCTAACTTTGTTTTTGTTGTTTTATAGTTCTGCTTTTGTTTTATTTCTTGTTGTTTGCGTTTTGTTATGTCTAATATAGTGCCAATCATGCGTGTCGCTTGGTTTTGGGCGTCGTGTTCTACAATAGTCCCTTTGTCATGAACCCAAATCCAATGACCCTTTTTATGTCTTATTCGATGTTCAATATTATAAACGTCATTTTCGTTCTCAATGTGTTGTTTTACTCGCTGTTGTACATATAATGTGTCATCAGGGTGTGAAATAGAGAAAAATTTCTCTATAGTAAATGGTGTTAATTCGGCCGTTGTATAACCCGTTATTTCATACCACTTAGCGTTGCATTCCACTAGTCCTGTGGTTAATTCCCAATCCCAAAATCCGACATCGGTATTATTTATAACAAGTGATAACCTATTAGCGTTTTTTTGAGTTTGTAAGTTGCTTTGTTCAAGTTCTTCTTGGTAGTGATTACGTTTTTCTACCATGCTATTAAAAGCTGCGGTGAGTTGACTTATTTCATCATAAGATTTTTGTTTAACTTGTAATTCTGTTTCGCCAGCAGCAATACGTAAGCTAGCGTCGGCTAATTTCATTAAAGGTTTTGTAATACTCTTACTTAAAAAAACAATAACGGTAATGATTATTATTGCTGATAAGAAAACTAACCAAAATGTCGTTATTGCTAACCAATTAGCATCATCTAATACCTTCTTTAGTAGAATTTCTGTAATTAAAATTACATTGATATTAGCAATATTAATTGATTGAAATACTCCGATAACAGCTTCACCCTTTATGTTTTTATATTTTTTATACTCGCTAGTTTTGTTAATGCTACCGCTACTTTGTTGTTGCCATACAGTATAAGCAGGAAGTGATACCTTATTATTTATAACTGTTTGTAAATCATTATTTAATGGCGTTTGCAGTAAACCATTTTCACTTATAATGTAGTGAATAAGGCTTTCTGTATTCTTTGCTTTATTAGTCATTAAATGATAAATAACATCAAGTTTTATTTGAAAGGCAATTACTCCCACTATATCCCCTAATTCATTCATTAATGGGGCGCTAATGAATGTAGCAAGTAAAGAATTTGAAGGGGAGTACCGTTCAATACCAGATATTGCTATTTTACCTGTGCGTAAACTTGTTAATACCGCTGTAGCAAATAAAGTTTTTTGATGTTTTCCAGATTGTAAGTTGGTTCCTAAATCACTTTTTTTAGTTAAATTAAATAAAATATTAGCAGATTGATCAATAAGGAAAATATCATCGATATGCTCATAATTGCGCCGTACATTAGTTAGCGTATTATTAATGTTTTTTACTTGTTTAGTCCACTGGTCGCTTTTTACAAAGTCACTTAATGGCTTTTGTGATTGTTGCAGGCTGTTAACTAACGCCTCTAAATTTGTAATCGTAGATAAACTTTCTGCTTGAACCGATATATCCATCATTCTGTATTTAAACCAATTATCAATAAAGGCTTTTGTTTCATAAGCTGATGTACTTAACTCGCTCGTTGCTTTATTAATTAAGCTTTCTCTGCTTTGTAGATAATTAAGTAATGAAATGATTATTAATGGCAGTAAGGTAAGTAATAGAAACCATTTTACTAGTAGGTATTGTAATGATGATTTTTTGATGTTTTTTCTCCCTAATCATATGACGCATTTGTCGCCGTGTTTATGAACGTTTTAGCTTATAAGTTGTTTTTATTCGGTACGGTTTGAGGAGAATATGCGTCTGCATTCTTTAATGAATTACTTCATGGGCACGATTAAAAATATTAACGTTAATAGGTAAAGCTTGATGTTAGTAAGCGTTAATCTTATAGATTGCTTGTAAACAGGTTTGAACTTCACAATAAAATCCTTTTTTTTGAAAAGAGTATTTATACCAATCACACTAAATATGTGATCATTTATACTTGTTAAAATCACCAACTACCGCGTTATTTATTTAATAATTAGAACAACTAGTTAATGAAATAAATGCCTTGTATTTGGCAATTTTTCCTGCGTATAAAATAGATCCCCTAATTAATGTAATTGGTATTAATACTCATACTGATGAATATGATTGGTATAACTTATAACTTCAGTGTAGTAGAAGATTTTGATTTGTAAAAAATATAAAAAAGCCCACAGTATTTAATTGCGGGCATGGGGGAGTTTTGGTGTGGACTTGGAGATCAAAAAGCGTTCAAAAAGAGATTGAGATTTAGCTTTTTTTGTTTTTTTTCTTTATTTGTTTCTTCGCTTGTTTTTTTGCTTTAGCTTTTTTCTGAGCCGTCGTTAGTTTTATTTTAGCTTTTTTATTCGCCACGCGTGCTTCTTTATTTTTGGGACGAAGGTTTTCTATTATACGGCGTTGTAAACGTTCGTTTTGATAACGTTCAATTTTACCTATAACAGCCATGTCGTGCGCTTCAATTAATGATACTGCCGTTCCTTTAGAGCCCGCGCGACCTGTGCGGCCAATACGATGAACATAAATATCGACTTTGCGTGGCATATCAAAATTAATAACATGAGTTATGTCATCAATATCTAAACCTCGTGCGGCAACATCAGTTGCCACAAGTACTTTAATTTCACCACTTTTAAAACGTTCAATGGCTTTGTTGCGTTTATCTTGTGGCATTTTACCCTCTAACCAAACACAGGGTAATTCTTCAGCGTATAATTTACCTGATAAATATTGAACTGTTTCGCGTTTGTTGGCAAAAACAACGGTGCGATCTACACCTTCTTGTTTTAAAATATTTACCAATAAATTTAATTTGTGAGAAGCACTGTCAGCAATATGTAACCATTGATGAATTTTAGCTTTTTCTTTGCGAGAAGGTCTAGACTCTAAAAACTCAGGCTCGTTCAGTACTTCTTTGGCAAAACGTAAAACACCTGCACCTTCTAATGTCGCAGAAAAAAGCATGGTTTGTTTACGCCACCTTGCTTCACCAACAATACGATTAATTGTTTCGCTAAAGCCCATGTCTAGCATACGATCAGCTTCATCGAGTACTAAAATTTCTATTTCACGCGCGTCAAACTGTTCGTTTTCTATGTATTCTAATAAACGTCCTGGTGTGGCAACTAAAATATCGGTGGTACTCGTTAGAATGTCGGTATGGCTACCATAGTTTACACCGCCTGTAATGACACCTGTTTTTATATTCGTTAATTTTGTGATGTTGTTGCTATCGGCACCAATTTGAATCGCTAATTCACGCGTTGGCGTTAAAATTAATATGCGAGGAAAACCTGGTTTTGTACGCGGGTAATCAAGCAAATGCTGAGCAATAGGTAACAAAAAGGCTGCAGTCTTACCTGTGCCTGTTGGGGCAGAAGCAAGAATGTCTTTACCTATCATGGCTTGTGGAATGACTAACTCTTGAATAGAGGTTGGTTTTTTGTAGCCTAGTTCTTTAACGCTGGCTAATAATTCTGAGTCGAGATCAAATTGCTCAAACATAGGGGGAGATCACTAAAATTGGGAGGGTAAATAAATTACTGGCAATTATAGTGGTTTTAGTGAAAAGGATCTAGGAAAATTACAGCTTTAGATGGTAGGGTTTTAGGCGCTAGGAACTAGGCACTAAGAGAGCATGTAGCATGATAAGTATACTGCCCTAATACCTAGACTCTATATCTCTTCTGCGTATTCTACCAATATTTGCTCACACCATTGTTCAATGCGCTGCTCGCTCAATTCATACTGATTATCTTCATCAAGAGATAAACCAACAAACTGGGTTTCATTGTTTGTTAAGGCTTTCGATGCCGTAAATTCATAACCTGTATTAGGCCAATAACCAATGATTGTTGCACCTTGCGCGATCACTTGCTCGTGCAGCATACCCAATGCATCTTGAAACCAATTAGTGTAACCAACTTGATCGCCCATACCATATAAAGCAATAGTTTTACCCTTTAAGTCAAGTTCATTAATATCAAGCCAAATTGATTCCCAGTCTTCTTGAATCTCACCATAATCCCATGTGGAAATACCAAAAATAATAAAATCATAATCAAGGCAGTTGGCCAAAGTAGTATCTTTTATATTGTGCAACTCAACGAGACTTTTATCTTCTTCAAGAAAAGCATCGATAGTCGCTTGAATTTTTTCAGCTGCAATTTCGGTATAGCAAGTCGTAGAGCCATAGAATAAACCAATTTTCATCTAAGTTTGCCTAAAAAGTAAGTAGATACAGAATTATGGCGATTTTAGCAAAAGCATTTAGTACAATTCAATTTATTGTTAAAAAGTTTTGGTAACAGCTGTAATTTCATTGGAAGCAAAACGGTCTGTATCTAACGATTTGCATTGCTAAGTTCTGTTCTCTAAGTTCAGTTCTCAGAAATATCGTTATTTATTAAAATAAATTTAGGAAGTTTAAATATGTTTAAGAAAATATTAATTGTTGGCGGGTTAGCCGTTGCAGCAGCAGGTATGTTTTTTTCTTTTAATGAACCTGCCGTAGCAAATAATTCATCTGTGCCAAGCAGCATTGCTAAACCTGCACAATCTGATCCTACACAACTGAATGCTAATTTACTGAAAGCAAAAATTAAAGCTAAATTAGGTTTGGTTGTTGAGAAAGTTGAAGCGACACCCGTACCAGGAATTGCTTTGCTCATTACTAATCAAGGGTTGTTTTACGCTAGTTATAACGGTGATTATTTTATTCAAGGTAAAGTGTATAGTTTAGTCTCTGAAGTAACCGATTTATCGGAAAAAAGTTTAGCTAACATGCGTCTTGAAGGGGTAGAAAAGTTTAAAGACGACATGATTATTTATAAAGCCAAAGATGAAAAATATGTCGTAACGGTTTTTACTGATATTACCTGTGGTTATTGCCGTAAAATGCATAAGCAAATGACGGATTATAATGACAGAGGTATTACTTTTCGTTATTTAGCTTATCCTCGTTCAGGTATTAAAGACCCAAGCGGAAATTATACACAAGGCTTTAAGGATTTACGCTCAATATGGTGTGCCGATGATCCTAACTCAGCAATGACCAATGCCAAGAATAACCGCGATATTGCTTATCGAGTATGTGATAAACCGATAGAAAGCGAATTTGATTTTGGTCGACAAGTGGGCGTTAATGGTACTCCTGCTATTGTTCTATCAAATGGCATGATGGTACCAGGCTATCAACCACCAGAGCAACTAGAGCAATTATTAAAAAACTTATAATTGTTAATTAAGCTTTTACACTAAGGTTTCTTTGTCGTGACTAAAAAAATAGTTCGCCGTGCATGTGTTAATGATGATCATCTTCCTGATAATTTAGCTGCTATTATTAAGCAAATTTACGCAAGTAGAGGGGTTGAAACTGCGCAACAACTAGAATTGAACGTTGCTAATTTACAAGGTTTATCGGCTAATAAAGAGCAAGTTTTAAAAGGGCTAAATGAAGCTTGCGCATTACTGTATCAAGCACTTATAAATAAAACTAATATTGTTATTGTTGGTGATTTTGATGCTGATGGCGCAACTAGCACCGCACTGGTGATGGTGGCGCTAAACTTAATGGGTAGTACTCATCATTCTTTTTTAGTACCGAATCGATTTGAGTACGGTTATGGTTTAACCCCTGAAATAGTTGATATTGCCGCTAGTCAAGGTGCGCAAATGTTAGTAACCGTTGATAATGGTATTAGCTGTGTCGCTGGCGTTAATCGTGCGAAAGAATTAGGCTTACAAGTGATTGTGACTGATCACCATTTGCCTGGTCATGAACAGCCTAAAGCCGATGCTATTGTTAATCCAAATCAACATGGTTGTCTATTTCCTAGTAAATCTCTTGCCGGCGTAGGAGTTGCTTTTTATGTGATGTTGGCACTTCGAAGTTATTTGCGCGAAAAAAACTATTTTACTAAACAAAGTATCCAAGAACCGAATATTGCTCAACTGCTTGATTTAGTCGCTTTAGGTACCGTAGCTGATGTTGTTTCACTTGACGCTAATAACCGTATATTAGTAGAGCAGGGTTTAAAGCGTATTCGAGCCGGAAAAACTCGCCCAGGTATTCAAGCCTTAATTGAAGTCGCCAATAAAAACCAACAACGACTAGTTGCCTCAGACTTCGGTTTTGCTTTAGGGCCAAGAATTAATGCGGCAGGGCGCTTAGATGATATGTCTTTTGGTATTAACTGCTTACTTGCACCTGACTTAACCAGTGCTAGAGCAATGGCTCGTGATTTAGACGACTTAAATAAAGCACGGCGAGAAATAGAGCAGGGTATACAGCAAGAAGCTGAAACTGTGCTTAAATCCCTTAACTTTAATAACGAAAATTTTAATGAAAACAACTTACCTAGCGCCATAGCTCTTTTCCAACAAGACTGGCATCAAGGTGTTATTGGCATTGTAGCAGGGCGGTTAAAAGAAAAGTTTCATCGTCCTTGTATTGTTTTTGCTAAAGGCAGTGAAGATGATTTACTAAATGTAGAACAACAAGAAATTAAAGGCTCAGCCCGCTCGATTTCTGGTTTACATATTCGTGATTTGTTAGAGCACATTGATAGTCAACATCCTAATTTAATTTTAAAGTTTGGTGGTCATGCTATGGCTGCTGGCTTGTCGATTAAGCAGAAAAACTTTGAAAAATTTCAACACGTTTTTAATGAGCTTGCTAGTCAATGGCTTACAACAGAAAGCTTACAAAACATTATTTTATCTGATGGGCAATTAGGCATTGAACATTTAACATTAACTTTTGCTGAACAACTCAGAGACGCAGGTCCTTGGGGTCAAAGTTTTCCTGAGCCATTATTTGATGACACCTTTAAACTAGTACAACAACGCATAGTAGGTGAAAAACACCTTAAATTAGTTGTTGAAAAACAAGGTGAAGTTTTTGATGGTATTGCCTTTAATGTTGATATTAAAGCTTGGCCAAACACAAAAGCAAAACAAGTACACTTAGCTTATCGTCTTGATGTGAATGAATTTCGTGGTAAACGCACTGTACAATTAATGGTAGAAAACATAGCCGTTATAGAAGCGATAGACTTAACATGACAACATCATTAGCCGTTATCGAATTACCTCAACTAGCGTTAGCTTTTATCCCTGTGTTAGTCGTTTTATTTATTCAGTATATATGGTTAATACCACAGAAAAGAACGGTGCATAGTGTTATTCGTATGCTGGTGCAGTTGTTACTGGTTGGTTTTTTTCTCAGTTATATATTTGAAATAAGCAGTGCTTACTTAGTACTAATACTACTGCTTATAATGGTACTTTTTTCCAGTTGGATCGCATTAAATAATATTGATGGACCTAAGTTAGTGTTATTTCAAAAAGCTTTTTTTGCTATTGCTCTTAGTGGTGGCTTTACCTTGTTGGTGATTACGCAAGGTGTATTGCAAGTATCTCCTTGGTATCACCCTCAAACACTTATACCATTGGCAGGCATGGTGTTCGCTAGTAGCATGAATAGTGTTAGTTTAAGTGGCGAACGTTTTTATGCTGAACTTGCTAATAAGTCTCGTTATGAACAAGCTCGAAATACGGCTTTTCAAGCATCAATGATCCCTAACGTTAATGCTCTTTTAGCCGTGGGTATTGTTTCTTTACCGGGGATGATGACGGGACAAATTCTCTCTGGTGTATCCCCTTTTATTGCAGCAAGATACCAAATCATGGTGATGTGCATGATATTTGCCTCAGCGGGTATTTCATCTGCTTACTTTCTTTACTTAGCTAAACCTAAACTTAAACCTAAAGAAATAGAAGCCTAAACTAAGTTAACAAATGCTAAAATTCACTACGCCTTAGGCATTTCTTTGCTTATCTATTTACGCTATAATGCGCGACTATTTTTTTGATTATCCTACGAGTTATATCGTTCAAAAGCGGATTGTCGAAAGCTTATGTTTGAACATTTATATTTGAAGGCTTATGTTTGAAATAAATCCAATAATAAATAAATTAAAAGAAATCCGCGAACGTGCGGATTTGCTTCGGGGGTACCTTTGACTATGACGTTAAGGCAGAACGCTTAGTTGAAGTGTCACGAGAGTTAGAGTTACCTGATGTTTGGAATGAACCAGAGCGAGCGCAAGCTCTAGGTAAAGAGCGAAGTGCGTTAGAAGAAGTGGTTAATACCATTGTTGAATTAGAAACTGGTTGTGATGATATTGAAGGCTTAGTTGAATTAGCCGTTGAAGAAGAAGACCAAGAAACTTTTGACGACGCTCAAACAGAAGCTGACGCTTTAGATGCTGTATTAGAAAAACTTGAATTTCGCCGCATGTTTTCTGGCGAGCAAGATGCTAATAACTGTTATCTTGATATTCAATCAGGCTCTGGTGGTACGGAAGCACAAGACTGGGCTGAAATGCTCATGCGTATGTATTTACGTTGGGGGGAAGCCCACGGTTATAAAACTGAAGCAGTGGAAATTACCGACGGAGACGTTGCAGGCATTAAAGGTTGCACTATTAAGTATACAGGTGATTATGCTTATGGTTGGTTACGCACTGAAACAGGCGTACACCGACTCGTTCGAAAATCACCATTTGACTCAAGTGGTCGCCGTCATACTTCATTTGCATCAGCGTTTATTTATCCTGAAATTGATGACAATATCGAAATTGATATAAACCCTGCTGATTTACGAGTAGACACCTACCGTGCTTCTGGTGCAGGTGGTCAACATGTTAATAAAACTGATTCGGCTATTCGTATTACCCATATTCCAACGGGTGCCGTTGTACAGTGTCAAAGTGATCGCTCGCAACATAAAAATCGCGCAGCGGCAATGAAACTGTTAAAGGCCAAATTGTTTGAGCTAGAAATGCAAAAACAAAATGAAGACAAACAAGTGCTTGAAGATGGGAAGTCTGACATCGGTTGGGGCAGTCAAATTCGCTCTTATGTGTTAGATGATAGCCGTATTAAAGATTTAAGAACGGGTGTTGAAAGTAGAAACACTCAAGCCGTATTAGACGGTGATTTAGATAAATTTCTAGAGGCCAGCTTAAAGTCTGGTTTGTAACAAAATTGAAAATTAATTTACATATACGTAATGAGAAACAAAATGACTGACAATGCAAAAAACAGCCAACCAGCCCAAGATGAAAATAAACTTATTGCTGAGCGCCGAGTGAAACTAGAGAAAATTCGCTCAAACTGTACTGCAAATGGCTTTCCTAACGATTTTAATCGTGAACATTTAGCCGCTGATATTCAAGCTGAACATGGTGAAAAAACCAAAGAAGAGCTTGAAGCATTACAAGTAACCTATGCTATTGCTGGCCGAGTGATGGCTAAACGTGGACCATTTTTAGTAATACAAGACTCGTCAGGTCGTATTCAAGGTTATGCTGAAAAAACAGTACAAAAAGAAATAAGAGCTAAATGGGGTTCGTTAGATATTGGTGACATTATTGGTATTAAGGGTATTTTACATAAATCAGGTAAAGGTGATCTTTACGTGAATATGAATGAATATTCCTTGTTAACTAAATCATTACGCCCATTGCCTGAAAAATTTCATGGCTTGTCAGATCAAGAAACTAAATATCGCCAGCGTTATATCGATTTGATTATCAATGAAGATACCCGTAATACTTTTAAGATGCGTTCAAAGATTGTTGCTGGCATTCGCAACTTTTTAGTTGAACGTGATTTTATGGAAGTTGAAACGCCAATGTTGCAAATAATACCGGGTGGTGCAACCGCTAAACCGTTTATGACACATCATAATACTTTTGATCTTGATATGTACTTACGTATTGCGCCAGAGCTTAATTTAAAACGTTTAGTTGTTGGTGGTTTTGATCGTGTTTTTGAAATTAACCGTAGTTTCCGTAACGAAGGTATTTCAACACGCCATAACCCTGAATTTACTATGATTGAGTTTTATCAAGCTTATGCTGATTTCAATGATTTGATGAACTTAACGGAAGAAATGCTACGTACTATCGCGCAAGATGTACTTGGCACAACAATCGTTCGTAATACGGTTAAAAATGCTGATGGTGAAGTTGTTGAAGAAAAGTTCTATGATTTTGGTCAGCCATTTCAACGCCTCTCTATGGTTGATGCAATCTTAACTTACGGTAAAGATCATCGTGATGCAGAGCAACTTGATGAAGCTGCCTTACGTGACCCTGAAAACAATTTTGATGCAATAAAAGCAATGGCAAAAGCTGTTGGTGTTAAAGAGGGTGAAGCCGCTAAAGTTTGGGGCCCAGGTAAATACATCTGTGAAATATTTGAAGAAGTTGCTGAGCACTTACTTGATCAGCCTACCTTTATTACTGAGTACCCGTGGGAAGTTTCACCACTTGCTCGTCGTAATGATGTTAACCCATTTGTCACTGACAGATTTGAGTTTTTTGTGGGTGGTCGTGAATTAGCCAATGGTTTCTCTGAGCTTAACGATGCAGAAGACCAAGCGGAACGTTTTAAAAAGCAGGTGGAAGAAAAAGATGCGGGTGATGATGAAGCCATGCATTACGATGCTGATTATATTACTGCTTTAGAATATGGTTTACCACCAACGGCAGGTGAAGGTATTGGTATTGACCGTTTAGTGATGTTGTTTACGGATTCACCAACCATAAAAGACGTTATTTTATTCCCTCATATGCGTCCAGAAGCTGAATAAGACTACCTGTAGGTAATCACGAGCGAAACACGACAAAGGCCAACATAACAATAAGCATATTGTTATGTTGGCCATATTGCTGAGCGTTGAGCTTCATTTAAAAATCAAGCGACTATTAAAACTGATAATTCAGGTTGATCGATAGTGCTCTTGGCCTCCCAGCTCCAATAAAATAAGGTGATTCTATCTCAGGATAAAAATCGCCTAATACTTCGTCAGCTTCACCATAAGTGCCAAACATTTCATAATCATAATCAAGTACATTGTCTACTTTTGCGGATAAGGTTAAACGCTTGTTTATCTGATAGGCTAAATATACATTAATTAAAT
>Ga0209826_1002116_pt1 | contig 13337 bp, 11 predicted proteins | sample GOMGulsemesocosm_5_FD_184637 | JGI IMG/M metagenome (GOLD analysis project Ga0209826, IMG submission 184637) | Methane-oxidizing microbial communities from mesocosms in the Gulf of Mexico - GOM15C Gulf of Mexico (SPAdes) (version 2) | ecosystem: Environmental > Aquatic > Marine > Cold seeps... | reverse complement strand
TATCACTTCACATTCAACATGCAAAGTATCACCGGCGAATACGGGACCTTCCATATTCAATTCCATATTTAGGAATGCGTATCCTGTATGCTGCATAGTCGATTGGATGAGTAGTCCTTCGGCAAAAGTATACGCAAGGGCTCCGGGGGCAACCCGTCCTTTGATATCTGAAGAATTCTTTAAAAATTCAAGATCCATGAACATGACTTCCTGCATGCCCGTCGCGTTGATGAAATTGACAATATCTGCCTCAGTTACCGTACGACCGATTGTCTGGAACTGCCTGCCGAGCGGTAAATCTTCGTAAAAAAATCCAAGTCCAACGATTTCCATGATCTTATTCCCCTGTTTTTATTGTTTTTCTTAATTAATCAGCAAAGGCGAGTTTGCCAATGATATTGCGCTGAATTTGGTTAGTGCCCTCGACAATTTTCAACACCTTCGCGTCCCGGAAATAACGGCCGATGGGGTATTCTGATGAAATCCCCGCAGCACCAAAAAGCTGCACCGCATTTTCAGCCACATCCATAGCCGTGTCTGTCGCAAATAATTTGGACATGGCGGCCATGCTCGCCAGCTCGTTCCCGCGAATACCGGCATTGACCATTGCCGCGGCTTTGTAGACCATTAAACGAGACGCCTCCGTCTTGGTTTCCATGTCGGCGATCATCCAGCGCACGCCTTGGAAATCAGACACGGATTGGCCGAATGCTTTGCGTTCTTTGATAAAGGCTTTCGTATGATCAATCGCCCCTTGCGAAAGACCCACTGCACGCGCACCAATATAGGGGCGAGATTTATTAAAGGCCTCCATCACGATTTTGAAGCCTTTGCCTTCAGGTCCTAACCGTGCAGATTCAGGCACATAAACATCACTTAAGAAAAGAGCATTGGATGGTACGCCGCGTGCGCCCATTTTGTCTTCTTTCTTTCCAACTTCAAAGCCTGGTGTGTCCCGATCAATAATGAACATGTTGATACTGCTGGTACCTTTGCCCTCCCCAACTTTTGCAGCGACAAGGATAAAGTCAGCTTTTTCAGCATTGGTGCACCAGATTTTGGCCCCGTTAATCACATATCCATCGCCGGTACGGACAGCACGAGTTTTAATGCCCGCAACATCTGATCCACTTTGGGGTTCGGTCGTAGAAAAAGCCCCACGCAAATCACCGGATGCAAGACCCGGAAGATATTTATCTTTTTGCGCGTCAGAGCCACCAGCCAAGATCGCACCGAAGGGTAACCATTGAACAAGAAGCAAGTAGGCAGTGTTATAGCAAACCCGTCCCAATTCCTCGATCGCGATACAGCAGGATATTGAATCTTCCATCCCCCCATATTTTTCTGGAAAAGGAAGGGTAAACAAGCCCAGTTCTTTAAGAAGATCAAACATATCTTGTGGATATTCAGCTGTCGCATCAATCTCGTTTGCCCGGGGCGCCACTTTCTCATTGGCAACCCGCCGAACCAAGTCCTGAATTGCTCGTTGGTCTTCGTTAAACTCAAAATCCATAATTTGCTTCTTTTCTTTTTGTTGGGTCGTAACGCGCCGTAAACGCAGTTATTTTTCAAGCCTTATTGGCAAAAAAAAAGCAGGTTGGAAATATGTAATTTCGTCCTGCTTTATTGTTATTTTTTCTTACTATGACAAAGGCTTTTAAAAACATCCAATATATTATAACTTAATTTTTAATACATTTTTTATATCAGTAGGCCTGTATGGATATTCGACAACTTCGCCATTTTATTGCTGTCGCAGAAGAGCTGAATTTTCGCATAGCCGCAGAGCGATTACATATGACACAACCCCCGTTAAGCATCTCCATCAGAAAACTGGAGGAAAGTTTGGAGGTACAACTTCTGGACCGGTCAAAAAAACATGTGGCGCTCACCACAGCTGGCGCAGTATTTCTACAAGGCGCATATGAAACCCTGTCCAAGATCGATCAGGTATCCAGCGATACCAAACGGGCAGAACAAGGAATGGTTGGGCGACTTGTAATCGGATTTGCCGGATCAGCGATCTATGACATTCTCCCCTCCTCCATCCGCAGGTTTAGCAAAAATTTCCCCGATGTTGAGCTGGAACTGATTGAGATGAGCACCATAGATCAATTAACGGCCTTATCTCGCGGAACCCTTGATGCGGGATTATTACGCCCGCCCCTGACAGGAGGAACGCTTTACGAGCTCACGCCAATTCAAACGGAGAAATTGGTTGCAGTAATGCCAGAGACCCATGCATTATCAAATGCCCCTGTTATCAATTTAGCCGATTTGGCGACAGACGGGTTCATTTTATTTCCACAGAAAACGTCGCCCAACCTTTATGCACTCGTTCTATTGGCTTGCCGCGACTCCGGTTTCACGCCTGACATCCGCCAAACCGCCTCCCAAATTCAAACTCAAATCAGTTTGGTATCAGCGGGATTGGGCGTTGCCTTAGTCCCCGCCTGTGCAATGAAAGCCCCACATCAAGGGGTCGTCTACAAGCCCTTGTCCAGCGAGGCCGATCTTATTTCAACTCAAATGTCTTTGGCCACCCGACGAGGGAAAAAGGATAAGCTGCTTCAAGCTTTCATTGAAAATTGCCAATATATTGGAGACGCTAAAGCCGTTCAGTAAACAACGATGACGTTTGCCATTCTTCGCCGCTCTCGCTACCATCCCTTTTGAGGGGGAGATCAATGACAAGAATAAAAACAACATCCATAAAAGCTGGCGACAACGAAATCCAATATTTGGAAAAAGGAAGTGGCCCGCTGATGCTTTGCCTTCATGGTTTTCCTGATCATGCTTGGAGTTTTGAAAAACAACTGAATTTCTTTGCGGATCAAGGCTATCACGTGGTCGCTCCTTTTATGCGCGGATATGGTCCCACTTTGCAGGAAGAAAACCCGACATTCACAGCCTTTGATACCGGTCGTGATGCATTATTGTTGATTGACGCCTTGGGATATGAGACAGCAACTGTCATTGGTCATGACTGGGGGGCAAGTGCCGCTTATGTCACCGCTTTTTTAGCACCTGAGAAAGTTGAGAAGCTCATAACTGTCGCTGTACCATATGGACAGCAGTTTATGGCATCCCTCCTTCAAGATGCGGAACAACAGCGCCGATCCTGGTACATGTTTTACTTCCTTGCCCCTTTTGCAGGGATGGCCGTATCTCTCAATAATTATGCGTTTATTGATCGTTTATGGGCTGACTGGTCCCCAAGCTGGCATACAGACAATTCCTATTTAGCAGGTTTAAAAGAAACCTTGTCAAAACCCGGTGTTCTTGAATGTGCGCTGGCCTATTACAGAGATACTTTTAGTCCAAAAGGACCGCGCCCGGACCACAAGGATAATCGGGCCAAATTTGGAAAATCACCCATTAATGTACCGACCTTATACATTCACGGCCAGCAAGATGGCTGCATTAGCCCTGATCTTGGCGTAGGCATGGATGCTTTGTTTCCAGCCGGATTTAAGTCGATATTGATGCCGGATGCAGGCCATTTTCTGCATTTGGAAAAACCGGAATTCTTCAATCAATCTGTTTCAGATTTTCTACAAAACTAAATAAGGGGTAAATTACCATGACATTATCGGCAAGTTTATACTGGTCCTTTCGTAGCCCTTACTCCTACCTCGGCACCAAGCAATATAGACAGCTTACCGAACAATATGATTTGGAGATAAAGGTAAAACCTGTCTACCCCATAGCCATCCGCACTCCTGAATTTTTTAGTGATGTTAGCCCTCTATGGATCCCCTACCTTCTTCGAGACTGCTATCGCGTTGCCCAGTATCGCGGGTTGAAATTCAATTGGCCAAAACCAGACCCAGTGGTCATGAACATCGCAACAAGAGAAATATCGGATGACCAACCGTATATCTTCCGCTTGACCCGTATGGGAATGCTGGCAACACAGCAAGGGCGCGGCATGGAATTTATTGATGCCGTTTCCAACGCCTTGTGGGGAGAAGCCGTTGAGAATTGGCATCTTCCAGAGAATTTTGCGCCGATTGTGGCGAGTGCTGGGCTGGACTTATCACAGATGGAGCAAGAGATAGCTGAACAAGAAGACGAACTTGAAGCCGCTATAACAGTTAACCACAAAGAATTGGAAGACGCGGGCCATTGGGGAGTACCGACGCTTGTATTTGAAGACGAGCCCTTTTTCGGTCAGGACAGGATCGATATGGCAGTTTGGCGCATGAAACAAAACGGGCTTAAAGAGAGGTAGAAAAAGGGAATTTTCTAAAATGCGTTAGCGCGTGGAAACATTCTTAATTCTTTTAAGTCAAAGGCATTTGTAAAAATGTCTTCTGCAGTTGCGCCTTGCATATAAGCTTGAATTTTTGCGGAATTCACAAGGGGTGGCCTACCGCATAGATAGACGCGCCAATTTTTCAAATCCCTGAAATCACTAAACGCACTTTGATCCGCCTCTGATTGCCGAAAACCTTCCATGAATCCGTCGGTGGAGACGCATGGAAAATAGAAAAATTTATCATGTTTTTCCTCAAGTTTTTTAAGGTAAGAATGCAAGTACAAGCCCGCAATTCTCTCGCTACCATGATATAATGCAATCTTGCCCCTATGCCCTGAAGATAAAGCACTCTTCAATATTCCAAGCAGGGGGGCAAGTCCTGTACCATCCCCCACAAGAAGCAAGTTACAGTCTTTTTGATCCGGCATATAAAAGCAGTGACCATTTGGTCCTTGAAAATCAATGCAATCTCCAGGCTTGGCATTTTCATAGATCCAGTTACTCATCTCCCCACTGGAAAAACGTTCTATATGTAATTCAAGCACATTATCTATGCCGGGATTACTGGCGAGAGAATAACTCCTGACTACGCCGTCGAAACGGCGTAACCCGATAAACTGTCCCGCACGATAGTCAAAAGGCGCGTCAGGTTCCAAAAAAACGCGACAAATTGATGAAGAATGCCTTTCCACATCTAAAATTGTAGCGGGTTGGTAAAAAGTTGGCGCATCAGGAGACGTAATAGTCAGGTCTCCCTTAATTTCATTTTGGCAGGATAGAAAATATCCCTCATAAGCTAAATTCTTGCGTATACCCTTTTTCGCTTTAGGCTGCACCTTACCTTTACAGCATTTTAGAAGACACGTATGGCATCGCCCAAGCTTGCAAGAATGTTGAACGTCTACTCCTGCGGACAAGAGAACATCCAGGACCGTGTCCCCCACGGCCCCTTCATATTCAATCCCATTAAATAGCAAAGTTGGCATCGCTCAACCCTTGGTTCAAGCATCAAAACATCAACTTTTATACTGGAATTCGACTATTTCATTCTCTAAATATACGCCCTTATACGTTGATCATACTAAAATTCAATACAAATTTAAATAGAAAATAAGCCTTATCTTATATTACACAGCTGCGGCCTCACAACTTGCCTGATTAATTGCTCTTTTTGCATCCAATTCCCCAGCTTCGAAGGCTCCACCAATCAGGCTTGCCTCAACACCCTGGTCCGATAATTGAGTATATAGAGTTCGAAGAGGTGTTTGTCCTGTACACAAAATGATTGTGTCAACATCGAGAGTTTGCGGCTCACTCCCTACAAGAATATGTAAGCCAGCATCATCAATCTTCAGATAATCGCATCCGTTCACCATTTTCACACCCCGGCGCGCTAGGGCAATGCGATGCGTCCAGCCAGTTGTTTTACCAAGGCCGCGCCCAACGGGCGTTGTTTTTCGTTGCAACAAATATATTTCACGATCAGCTACCTCAACCTGAGGCTCGACACCAGTCACCCCGCCCCGAGGATGGTTTTCAAAATCGATGCCCCATTCTTTTGCAAAGACACCAATATCAAGGGCCGCGGAAGTTCCTTTATGTCCTATTAGCTCGGCCACATCGAAGCCAATACCACCAGCTCCCATGATAGCCACTTTCCGACCGACATTTTTGGTGCCTTTGATTACATCGATATAGCTCACCACTTTTTGATGGTCAATTCCCTCTAACTCAGGGACACGAGGCTCAATTCCCGTTGCAATCACAACACGATCATAGCCCCCCTCAACCAACATATCTGCTGTCACTGTTGTTGACAGATGAAGGTCTATTCCGCGGACTTCAATCATGCGTTTAAAATACCGAAGGGTTTCATAAAACTCTTCTTTTCCGGGTATTTGCTTCGCCAAATTAAACTGGCCACCGATTTCATCTGCAGCGTCAAATAATGTGACTTTATGCCCGCGCTTCGCAGCAACTTCAGAATAAGCAAGTCCGGCTGGCCCAGCTCCGACAACGGCAATAGATTTAGGTTCGTCAGTTGCAGTGAATTTAATCAGGGTTTCATGGCAAGCGCGTGGATTGACAAGGCAACTCACCTCCCGGCCCGTGAAAGTATGATCAAGGCAGGCTTGGTTACAGGCAATGCAGGTATTGATTTCATCTTCCCGCCCTTCCATCGTTTTCTTTACAAGCTCAGGATCTGCAAGCATCGGTCGCGCCATTGAGACAAGGTCAGCATCCCCTTTTACCAATACGGCCTCAGCTACATCAGGCATATTAATGCGATTGCTGGTAATAGTTGGAATAGAAAGCTCTTTGCGCAGGCGGCCCGTAACACCAGCAAAAGCTGCACGAGGAACCATTGTCGCAATTGTCGGAACAGCAGCTTCATGCCATGTGAAGTGGGTGCTCATAATATTGGCCCCCGCTCGCTCTATTTTTTTCCCAAGCTGGACCACCTCATCCCACGACATGCCCCCTTCCAACATGTCCATGGCGGCAATTCTGAAAATGACAATAAAACTATCCCCAACGGCCTCACGAATACGTCGAACGCATTCAACGGGAAAACGCATACGATTTTCGTATGAGCCCCCCCACTCATCTTCTCGTTGGTTTGTTTTCTGTACTAGAAAAGTACTGAGAAGATATCCCGCTGACCCAATGATCTCAACACCATCATATCCGGCCTCTTTAGCCTTCTGTGCGCAATTGGCCATATCGCCCAGTTGTTTTTCAATACCAGCAGCATCCAGCTCGTTTGGTACATGGCGGGCAATCCTAGAACGAATAGCAGATGGTGCAACCGCTTTTTCCGTATGAGCCAACGGCCCCATATGAAGGATTTGCATACATATTTTGACATCAGGGTCAGCCTCATGCACGGCATCAGTCACCAACTTATGCTGTAGGGCCTCTTCCGAAGTTGCAAGTTTTGCTCCAAGACCGCCTTCAATATTTGGAGATATTCCACCGGTTATAATCATCCCGACACCACCACGCGCCCGCTCGGCAAAATACGTGGCCATTCTTTCAAACCCGTTTTCTACTTCCTCAAGACCTGTATGCATGGATCCCATGAGAACCCGGTTTTTAAGGCTCGTGAAACCAAGATCCAAGGGTGAAAAAAGATGAGGATATTTATCTTGCCCAGTCATTTCGTATCTTTCTTTAAGCTCAATTTTTCTTATACGGACTTAAAACAATCCGATTATACTTTTTTAAAGCTTAAACCAATTAGGCATCGCTCGGCAATGGCTCTTGCCTCCATTGCCGAAAATTTTGCAAATTCAATTTTTAATTGGCGACATAACTCTTGATAATTTTGTCATATTCGCCGCTTTCCCGTATAGCCTTTAGGCCAGCATTGAAATCATCACGAATAGCAGCACTTCTAAAAGCCACCGAATAATCAGTGGGCGCGAAAACTTTGTTAAAGGTCACCTCTTTTAACTCAATTTTCCCCGCTATCTTTTTGCTGTAATATTGGAAAATCCTAAAATCACCAACAACAACTTGAGTCCGACCTGACATAAGAAGCTTATTTTGTGTGATCTGATCTGAAACTTCTCTATAGCTTTTACTTGCTTTAGTCATTGCAGCAAACTCATCGCCGAGATATTTACTCGCGTTGGAAAAAGCAACAACTTTAAGGGCAGTCAGATCCCCTATGCTTCCAACAGTTACACCACCATCCTTTAATGTGGTTGCAACATTCTGATAAGTGATATGACTAACTGAATATTCTGCTTTCATGCCAGAATTGGGAGACACGGTATTTGCAGCATCAATTTTGCCATCGACAAAATCTTGCGAAACCCGTCCAAAAGGAACAAAGCGCACCTTAATAGTGTGCCCCTTAACCTTCAGTGCCGCCCTAACGATATCCACTTCGATACCAGAACCAGACTCCTTTATTCCATATGGAGGGAGAATGCCTTGTCCCACTTTTATTTCATCTGCATTCGATGCCGATATTGAGATTAAGGCTATGCTTACTGCAGAAAGAGCTAATAAAGTTGTTTTCCGGCTAAATTTTGAAAAGGCCATATTTCGAATATTCCCTGAATTTAATTAACTTCTATTTTAGCGTAGTAGGAATATGTTAATAAAAACTAATTTAGCTATAATTTTAGGATTAATCACGCTTTTCAGACCTTAATTCCCGCATTTTAAAGGGGTCGGCATGAATATCATTCATATTTGCACCAGCCAAAAAAGCTTTTCTCTGAGCTCCTTCGACCATCGGAGGACTACCACATAGGAAAACCCGCCAGTCCTTTAGATCCGGTAGTGTTTTAAATGCTAGATCGTCTGCACGGGAGGCTTTATAGGGGTAAGAGGTTCGCTCTGTAGATATACAAGGATAATAATAGAAATTATTGTAGAGCCGGGATAATTCAGTGAGCTCCTTATGCAAATACAACCCTTCTTCCTTACGACTACCATGAAAGAGGAGCAATTTCCCTTTATGACCAGAAGACAGGGCATCGCGCACGACCCCAAGCAATGGGGACAAACCCGTGCCCGTCCCCACAAGCAACATATCTTGATCGGGCTTTCCCGGTAAATAAAAGCAATTTCCAAAGGGACCGGAGACATCAATAACGTCTCCGACGTCAAGACCATTGTGAAGCCAGTTGCTCACTTCTCCATTTCTCATTCTAGCCACATGGAATTCCAGATACGTGTCTAATTTTGGGACACTGGCTAAAGAATAACTTCGGACTCCCCCCTGATCATTCCGCAGATTCATAAACTGCCCAGCGTGATAATATAGTGGGATCGCTGGCTCTATGAATAGTTGGCACACCTTATCACTGAGAAGATTTTTTACTCGGATGGTGGCTGCGCAGAAAAGTTCTGTATCTGTAGACGGCTGCAAAACAAGATTATCTGTCGGATGACACATACAGGGAAGAAAATAACCTTGCTTTGACAGAGTATCCTTAACACCCCGTTTGGCATCTTCCTCGACTTCACCTTCAACGCACCTCATCAAGCAAGTCTGGCAGTTGCCTTCCTTACAAGAATAAGGGACATCAAATCCCCCATCCAACAAAGCTTCAAGAACCGTTTGTCCCTTATTATATGACAGGGTGCTTCCAGAAAATATCAGGTGGGGCACAGTGTAGCCTGACCTTATATATTCAGGACATCGTCATGAGTACTGCCTGCAATAGCCATCACCTGATCAATTAAATTTGAGGGAACTTTTAACTCTTTCAAAGTATCCTGAAGATGACCCGCCACTGCGTTAAAATGCCGTGATGCCAGCCCTTTATCTTTAAGATGAGCATGAGCTTTACGCATATCTACGCCTGAATAATTATTCGGACCACCAAACGCCATGGAAAGAAAGGCTTTTTGCTTACCCCGCTGGCGTTCCATATCAACATCATCAAAAAAATGACTGACCGCTGTATCAGACAAAACTTTACGGTAAAAAATATCAACAGCAGCTTCAACTGCAGCAGTGCCGCCGATTTCGTCATATAGACTACTACCCATTCTTATCTCCCGACTTACATGAAGGACGAATTAGGCCTTTAGTCGTAATTCATTTATATTAATTTTATCTAAAGTTTATAATATTAGTCGTTTGCTATAGGACAAAAATTCCACTCGTTATATAGTTATTCACGACACTGAAATTACGTGGCCGATCGGTTTAAAGCATGACAAAAATTAAAAAACTAGAAACCGTTGATGTTCAATCCGTCATAGATTGGTTGATCGAAGGAGCACCCGGAGCCCCTCTTTCTCAAGATATTTTGTTATATTTGGTTCGCCGCTTGTCAGATTGCGGCCTGCCCCTACATCGTGCCGCCGTTTTTGTCACAACTTTACATCCAAATGTAATGGGGCGGGCTTTTTACTGGCATGAGGCCAAACCAGAGATCGAAATTGGCGAAGCGCCCTATGCTATTTTAGATTCAGAGGAATACAAACAAAGCCCTGTTGTAAAGGTTATTGAAAATAACACTGAAATTCACCGTCCCTTGTATAAGCCCGACTGCCCCGATGACTTTCAGATGCTGCAAGGTTTTCGTGAAGAAGGGATCACAGATTACATTATCCTACCGCTAAAATTTACAAGCGGCGAAATACATGCTGTTAGTTGGTCAACTTGTGTGGAAGGTGGATTTAGCGAAAAGCACCTTTCGGATTTGCGCAAAATTTGCCCCGCACTTTCTCGATTGGCCGAAATTATGGCTTTGAAAAGGGTTTCTATAAATCTGTTGGACGCCTATTTAGGTCATCAATCGGGAGAAAAAGTCCTTTCAGGTAAAATAAAACGCGGTGACGGAGAAGATATACTTGCTGTCATTTGGTTTTGTGATTTACGCGGTTCCACAAATCTCGCCGATACACTTCCTAGAGATGAATATATGATCCTTCTCAATCAGTATTTTGAATGTATGGCCGGCGCTATATTGGACTGCGGTGGTGAAGTCTTAAAATATATTGGTGATGCCGTATTGGGCATTTTCCCAATTGATCGCGCCTCTGAAAACTACAAACCAACTTGTATTCTTTCAATTAAAGCGGCCAAAGAAGCCATGGACAGAATGCAAAGGTTGAATAAAGAGAGGAAGGAGCAAGGCAAACCTGAACTCCATTATGGCATTGGGTTGCATTTGGGAGAAGTCATGTATGGGAATATTGGCACCTCAGAGCGCATCGAGTTCGGTGTTGTAGGCGCCGCTGTAAACGAAGCATCGAGAATAGAAGGAATAACCAAACTATTGGAAAAAAATATTCTTGTTTCAGGAGAAGTCGCCCGCTATCTGGATGAAAAATGGCATTCACTTGGTCAACATTCCCTCCGCGGTGTAGATGAAAAAATTGAACTTTTCATTCCCCCATCTTCATCAAACTCATCCAACCGAGTGTCTGTCTAAAACACGCGTTTTTGGGAAAAACAGTTCCACTTTGGTGCCTTTACCCAACTTACTTTTGATTTCAATTGTGCCCCCATGAAGTTCAATCATCTTTTTTGATAATGGAAGACCAAGTCCGGTTCCCTTTTTGCTTCTCTGATAGGCATTATAAACCATGCCAAAGGGTGTAAAGGCCGTAGCAACCCCTTCTGCATCCATCCCGATCCCTGTATCTTCAACACTTATGCAAAGTTTACCATTATCAAGTACGTTTTTAGAGATCTGCACCGAACCATTCTCAGGGGTGAATTTTATGGCATTACTAAGTAAATTAACAATAATTTGGGTAACAAGCCGCTCATCAGCAATAAGGTAAATTTCCTCATCTCCTGTGTTATTTTCAATTATAACACTGGCTTCAGCAGCTTGAATTTTCACCATCAGAAGCGCATCGGACATAACCACTGTAAGGTTAAATTCCTTGTCGTGGAGTTCCAGCTTTTCCGCTTCAATTGAAGATATATCTAGAATATCGTCAATGATATTTAGAAGGTGTTTCCCTGAAAGGTGAATATCGTCCACATATTCCTCGTATCTCGAATTGCCTAATGCCCCAAAAGCCTTAATTTTCATCACTTCAGAAAAGCCAATTATTGCATTTAACGGAGTTCTTAATTCATGGCTCATTGACGCGAGGAAGTTACTTTTCGCTTTATTGGACACTTCCGCTTCGCGTTTTAAGATCGCTAATGTGTCTACTTGTCTCGATATTGCTTTGAACACATATCGGATCATCACCAGGAATAATGCCGCGCTAACTAAACTAATAATGAAAGCCCAAAACCAAGTTTCCTGAAGGGCATCTCTCATGCCCTGAATAACAGTTTTTTGCTGGTCTTTTTCAAATTGTGTATAGTCTACCCACGCAATTTCAAACCTTCTCGTCGCGTTTTCAAACTCGTTATAGATGGTCTTTTTTTCCAGCTTAAGAGCCAGAAAATCACGCCGCAGCGTATAAAACCCACCAGCACTTACATAAATAGTTTGATGCTGTTCATCGACCACATACTGCCGCCCAAAAAGAGCCATTTTTAACGCTTCGATCTCATCACTTACCTGCTTATCCCCAATTTCACCTGTGAGTTTAAGAGATACAATATCTCGAAGCATGCGATCCAACACCGGTTTTAATTTGTTGTCCTTTATATCCGGTAGATGGTCAAACTGTGTCTCGCCAGCTAATAGCTCGACAAGTTTTTCAATATCATTCAGATCATTAAGAAGGCTATTTAAGGCGCCCTTCGTCATTTCAATATGTATATCAACCAGATCACGTGCAATTTCTATTGAGTTTTTTGAGTTCGCTTGTTCGTAATCCAATATTTTTAAGGCTGAAATAATACGCCGTTTCCCAACGACTATGTCAGCAATCTCATGAATTCGATGCAGATGCTCTCGAACTATATTCAGGCTTATATGTTCTGTTACATCTTCAGAAATACGGTCCGATACCTGACGCCAATTCTTAATACGAGCCAAAAGATCAATGAGTGCCCGATATTCCCGTTTCAAATTAGTCCCAATACCAATAGCTTCAGCCCCAGCATCTAAGGGGAGGCCAGCCATAGCTTGTATAAAACGATCAGCGGCAACATCCTTTGAGCTTAACGAAGATACTTCATCTGGATTTAAAGTATTAAAAACGGATGTGCGGACATCTCCCATAAGAAGTCTGAATTTAATGGTTTGTTCGTTCAGCTTATTTCGTTCTTTTGTAATATTGATATATTGGTCCCGTTGATCCCGAATTCCCCAGCCAATAGACAAGTTCACCACAAGAAAAGTCATTAATGTTAAGCCGATTAAAGCCCAGAGCATTTTTATAATCCGTCTTGCCTCTTTATGGGATTTCATTGATACGCAACTTCCTTACTTTAAAATGCGGCCAATCTCAGCCCAATTGAAAGACACAAATTCACCATTCTTTAGTAACGTTGGCCAAACCGTGTGGCTTGCCTGATGGTCCTGGTCATCCAAGTGTAGATCTTGCCCAGTGCCAATGTTGAATCGACCAAGCCCTTCCAGAGCACTAACGATGTTTTCTCGTGTTGGCGTTGATTGAAGACTATTCAACGCGAGCACCAGAATTTCCGCAGAAATATATCCTTCTAGGCTACCAAAGGAGGGTG
>Ga0209826_1002112_pt1 | contig 13347 bp, 9 predicted proteins | sample GOMGulsemesocosm_5_FD_184637 | JGI IMG/M metagenome (GOLD analysis project Ga0209826, IMG submission 184637) | Methane-oxidizing microbial communities from mesocosms in the Gulf of Mexico - GOM15C Gulf of Mexico (SPAdes) (version 2) | ecosystem: Environmental > Aquatic > Marine > Cold seeps... | reverse complement strand
CCCAAAGCCGCAGAAATAGAGGTACTAGAATGGCCAACACCAAAAGCATCGTACTCACTCTCATTTCTATTAGGAAACGCACAAATACCGCCTTTAGTCCGAATCGTAGGCATGCGATCTTTACGTCCCGTCAAAATCTTATGTGGATAAGCTTGATGGCCCACATCCCAAACCAACTGATCTTCAGGGGTATTAAACACATAATGCAAAGCCACGGTGAGTTCAACTGTGCCTAAACCTGCTGAAAAATGACCGCCTGACAGGCTGACTGTGTGGGTTAGGTATTCACGTAACTCTTTAGATAATTGTGTTAATTGTTTTTCATTAAGTTTACGTACATCTTCTGGTAGGTTGATGTCTTTTAGCAATGGGTAGTCTTGTGTTGGCATCGTATCTAACCTGAGTTATTTGTTTTTATTTTTTATAGCATGACTAGCAAGATTTTTACCTAAATCCCATATTGAACCAGGGATTTGGTGAGTGTCACCAATGGCTTTATCAAAAGCATCAACAATCCAGTCTCTATCATCATGCGTTAGATTTAACGGCGGTAAAAGTTTAACAACATTCATTCCATGGCCTGCTACTTGAGTTAGTACGCGGTATTCTTTAAATAGAGGAATTGTTACCATTTGACAGAATAGGCCTTTATTTGCTGCTTCTAACATGGCCCATGCTGCTTTTAGTTTTAAGCTTTTTGGGGATTGAAATTCAACCGCAATCATTAAGCCTTTACCGCGGGCTTCTTTTAGAAACTCATATTGGCCTTTCATGGCATTAATACTTGTAATAATCTCTTCGCCAACCTTTGCGCTATTTTCGACCAGTTTTTCATCTTCCATGACTTGTAAGGTTGCAAGTCCTGCTGCCATAGCCATATTGTTTTTAGCGAATGTAGAGCCATGTACTACAGCTCTATCCATACGATTAAAAACAGTATCCATGATTTTTTGAGTCATTGCTACCGCACCGACAGGAATAAAACCACCTGATAGTGCTTTAGCCATTAAGATCATATCGGGCTTTACGCCCCAGTGATCAATCGCCCAAAATTTACCTGTACGACCTAAGCCAGTTTGGATTTCATCTGCTACAAATAATGTGCCATATTTTTTACATAAACGTTCAACTTCGGGCAAGTAGTTATCATCAGGGACATTAACGCCTTTGCCTTGAATCGGTTCAACAATAAAAGCGGCGACATCTTTAGTGCTTAATGCTTTTTCTAGAGCTTCTAAATCATTAAAAGGAATGGCGTTACAGTTAGGTAATAATGAGCCAAAACCTTCTTTAAATATTTCTTCACCATTCAAAGATAAGGAGCCTAGCGTTAAACCATGAAAGCTATGTTCACAATGAACAATGCGTTCACGTTTAGTGGTGTAGCGAGCAAATTTAATGGCGGCTTCAACGGCTTCTGTCCCTGAGTTACTAAAGAACATTTTATTGGTATTTTCTGGTGTGGTTGCCAGAATTTTTTCAGCTAATAAGCCGCTTAGTAAAGAAACATCCATTTGTACCAAGTTAGGTAACTCTAAGGTTAATGTTTCTTGTAAAGCACTAATAACAGTAGGGTGGTTACGGCCAATTGCAAACACGCCAAAACCACTAAGTAAATCTAGATACTTATTATCATCTTCATCAAATAAATACTGGCCCATGGCTTTTTTATAGTTTCTATCATAACCAATAGTCCTCAAAACTCGGACCATTTGATTATTAAGATGCTGCTCATGTAAATCGAATTTATTATCGAAATTCTGAGAAAAAAGTTCGGCGATGCTGAAAGACATGAATACCTCGGTTAATTTCTATTGCCGTAAAATGCGGGAAGTACAATAAGCGTACAGAGTAATGTAAAGAAAATACCAACTGCCAATAATAATCCCATACTGGCTGTGCCAACGTGAGGAGTAAAGGCAAGACTGCTAAAACTACACATAGTGGTTAAAGAGCTAAAAAATACACCACGGGCTGTACTGCTTTGTAAAATTTCTTTGTGGCCTGATAGGCCAGATTCCAAACGTTGGAAAATATGGATGCTACTGTCAACTCCCATACCCATCAATAAGGGGAGGGCGATAATATTGGCAAAATTAAAACTATTGTTGAGTAATACGTTAGTGGCACCTGTTAATAAGCCTGCAAGCAATAATGGCCCAATGACTAATAAAGTACTTTTTATTTTTCTTAGCATGAGTAATAGAAGTAGGGTTATGGCAATAATGGCACCAGAAAATGCTTCTATAAATGCATTTACAACAGCGGTGCCTGATGCTTGGTCGGCTACAGGTAAACCAGAAGATTGAGGGGCTGCTGACTGAACTTCTGCTACAAATTGTTTGAGGTTCTCTAATTTATTTTGATCATAAGCAGGCGTAATAAGTACCTTATATTGGCCATTTTGGCTTAGCCAGTTTCTTTGAATATAATTAGGTAAGTCAGCTAGTTGATAAGGCGTTGCAGCTAAGCTGGTTTGTAAGCGATTCATGGTATAAGGAAGTAAACCTAGTATATTCTTTTCCAGTGTCTTCGCTGATGATTCAGTTGTTTCTTTATAGCGTTCTGTAAACAAATTTAAGTTGTTTTGTAATTGCTCTAACGTTGCTCTAGGGGCAAGAGTGGTTTGTTTTGCTAGGGCATTAGTTATGGCTGTATTTAACGCGATAATCGCTTGATAAGGGGTGGTATCAGTCAAGTTCTGGCTAAAACTATTCAGTTGATCTCCGAGGATTAAATCAAGCTCTTCAATAGTTTCTAGTTTTTCATCTTGTTGTTCTGCGACAAAATTACCTAGGAAAATAGCTTCGTGAACGGTAGGTAATTGCTGTAATTGTTTGGCCAGCTTTTCAGCATTATCATAAGAGGGTGCTAGAGCAGAAAGTGCAAAAGGGGAGCCAGTTTGTGATGCAAGCAGTTCTTTAATCGTTGAAACAGATTCACTGCTTGGGTCTCTTAGGTTAATGGGATTAGAGTCAAAAACCAGTTGGGATAAGATACCTGTTGCGAAAATAGCGCAAATAACAGTGACAATACGAATATGTGTGGCGTATTTAAAAGGAATTTCAGCTAATGATCCCAAGTTAAAACTGGGGCGCATAGGTTTAATGTTTTTTATAGAAAAAACAGTTAAAAGTGCGGGTAATAATGTGAGAGAAATGATTAAGCCAATTATCATGCCGCCAGCAGAAATAACACCTAACTCGGAAACACCTGAATAATCGGTGGGAATAAAGGCTAAAAATCCAAGGGATGTGGTGATGGCACAAAGAAACAGAGAAAAACCTACGGTATGTATACTGTCGTTTATAGCGGCTCTATTTTCCATGCCTTGAGTGCGGCATTCTCTGTAATGTAGACAAATATGAATAGCGAAGTCTACGCCTAAGCCTATATATAATACGGCAAATGCAATGGAAATTAAGTTCAGGTGGCCAATAGATATTGTTGCAAAACCCGCTGTTAGAATCAATCCTAGTATTAAAACAATAAAGGTAGCAAATAATAATTTAAAAGAACGTAGTCCAATCCAAAGTGAGGCTAAAACCAAGATAAGAGAAACAAAACCAGCAAAGATGGAGCCATCTCCCACACTTTCTAATTCTTCATGCTCTAAAGCTGTTTCACCCGTCATACGTATTCTGACGCTAGGGTTATCTAGCATAATACGATTAGCTATTGTTCTTGCAGATTCTAATGATCGTGCCGCAGGCATGATTTCATTGAAGTTTAATATTGACTTTGCAAGAACAAGTGTACGGTTAGAGCCACTATTTAGTTTATTTGCAGCTAATAGTTTTTGCCAAGAAACCTGGTAAGGCTGATCATTAAGTTGATGGGTAATTGAATCATTTATGGCAAGTAATAAAGGATCAAGATCCATAGGTAGGGATTGATCTTTTTGCTCCAATGCTTTGGTAATAATTTCAAACAAACCTTCTAAGTTGTAGTGATGAGATAAATAGCCAATAAAAGGTTGAGCATTAATTAATTTAGTGGAAAGCGCATCTAATTCATCCTGTTCTAGAAATAGTAAAGCCTGTTGACTAAAAAAATCATTTTCAGTGGGGATATAAACGGATGAAAAGCTTTCAGGTTGCTGCTTTAGTCTTTGTTCTAGTAAAACCGCAGCTTGAGTTGTTTGTTCTGGTGTTTGACCATCAACAACTAAAATTATAACACCCGCATCTTGAGGGAACTCTGCTTCTATACGTAAACGGTTTTGTTGATAGGGTAGATCATTTGATAGCATTTCTGATGAGTTTGTATTAATACCAAGATTGTTGATGGTGTAATACAAACTAGCAGCGGTTATAACAAGAGATATTATAATTAAAACCCATGGGAAGCGAAGGATACTCTCCCCCCACCAGCATAAAAACTTATCAACTTTTGAGTTTGATGATGTATTCATTTGCTAGGGGCTGTCCATGATTCAAAACCGACTATTATATCAAGTTGTTTTGCAACCAACTTTAATTTGTTCTTTGCTGCATTAAAGTGCAAGCCCAGTTTAATCAAGCCTGGTAATTCAGAAGGGTGAGTCAACAAAAACCAAAGAAGTTTGGGTAAAACGACATCACCTTGCTCATTTAAGGCATAACTAACGGCTTTGGGTAAGCTCATTTCTACAGGGTCAGCAATACAGCGAATCACCATTGAAGGTAGGTTATATTGTCTTGCTGTCTGGGCAATGGCAATACTTTCCATGTCTAATGCAATGGCATTAGATTTTTGATGAATTATTTTTTTATCTAAGCTTTCTGCAATAAGAACAGAGCTTTCTATTAGTGTGCCTGTTTTTGGTTTTAGTTCTGACAATTGCTCAGTTGTATTATTTAGCCAAGCGGAATCTAGATAAATGGATTCTTCTGATTCTGATTGTAGTTTTTGAGGTAAAACTAAATCTCCTGGCATTAAAGTGGGGTCTAAAGCGGCTGCACATCCCCAGCTTACGAGTCTGTTAGCTCCTTTATCGATAAGTATTTTACTGGCTTTAGCTGCATTAATGGGCCCTGCACCAGAGCAAGCGAGTAGTGTATTTTTATCCATAAAAATACAATCGCCTTTTTTGATTGATTTGTTTGTTAGGCTATTTATTTCATCAGGGAGAGCAATAATAATTCCAGTAATCACTTTTTCGCCAATTCATTGCGGTAACGCGCTAAGGCCCAAAGTGGAAAAAACTTATCATAGCCATGATATTTTAAGAAGAATACTTTAGGAAAACCTGGAGCAGTAAAGCCTTCGTCATTCCAAACGCCATTCTCTAGTTGTTGGTTTAGAATAAAATCGATACCAGCTTTAACTTCAGAGCTATCTCCTTCACCTGCTGCCATTAACCCTAAAACAGCCCAAGCCGTTTGAAAAGATGTACTGAAATGATATTGTCCACTATATTTTTCAATATCGTAGTAACTTTTATTGTCTTCACCCCAGCCGCCGTCTTCTCGTTGAACTTTTTTAAGGTAGGCTACTGCTTTTGTGTATAAGGGGTCGGTTTTGGGTATGTCGGTTTGCTCTAGTCCTAATAATACAGACCAAGTTCCATAAACGTAATTTGTTCCCCAGCGACCAAACCAAGAGCCATCTTCTTCTTGTTCGGTACGGATATATTCAATAGTACGTTCCAATGCAGGTAAATATTCAGCATGATCTTGTGCTACTCTTGCCATTAACATAGCGCAACGCGCACTTACATCCGATGTCGGTGGGTCAAGTAATGCGCCATGATCAGCAAAGGGGATTTCGTTTAAATAGTAATAGGTGTTATCAATATCAAAAGCACCATAGCCGCCATTTTTTGATTGCATATCAACTATCCAGCGCGTTGCTCTGTGGATAGACTCATCAAGGTCAGGAAGGTTTGAGTCTGCCATTGCAAAAGCAACCACAGCAGTATCATCAACATCGGGATAATGAGGGTTTTCAAACTGAAAAGCCCAGCCACCTCCTTCGGAATTAGGTCTATCAATACGCCAATCACCCGGTTCATCGGATAGCTGTTTGGTTTTTAACCAGTCATAAGCACGCGTTAAGCTTGCGCTATTACCTTGTTTGTCTGCTTCTTGTAATGCTAATGCTGCAAGCCCTGTATCCCAAACGGGCGATAAACAAGGTTGGCAATAGGCATCATTCTCATTGATAACTAACAGTTTATCTATGGCTTTACGTGCAGTAACAACATGCTCGTGGTCTTTAGGGAAACCTAATAGCAACATGGCTTCGTAGGAATAGACCATGGCTGGAAAAATACCACCTAAGCCATCTTCACCATTTAGACGCTCTGTAAACCAGGCAACCGCGCTATCAATAGCTAGTTGATGTATTTTATTTGGAATCAAGGGTCGAGTGATTCGTCCTAGTTTGTCTAGGCCTAGAAAAACTTTGTTGAGTAATGTGCGTTCAGGAAAATAATGTTTTTCTTTGTTTGGATCGATAAGGAATAACTCGCGAATACTAACTTTATGCGGGTTTTTAGCGGTTGCTTTTAAAGTACAAAGAATAAATAGAGGCACCATAACTGTACGCGACCAGTACGATACTTTATCTAAATGGAATGGGAACCATTTAGGAAATAGCATGATTTCAACGGGTATATAAGGAACACCACGCCAAGGAAGTTGTTCAAAGATTGCAAGGACTATACGGGTAAATACATTTCCTTTAGCAGCTCCGCCTTGGCTTAGAACATAATTTCTTAGTTTTACCATATGAGGCGCATCAATTGAGTCCCCCACCATTTTTAATGCATAATAAACTTTTATGCTACAGCTGATATCACCTTCGCCACCTGTAAATAAAGGGTAGTGGCCTTCTTCTGATTGCCTTGATCTTAAATAGACTGCAATTTTTTTCTGTAATTCATGATTAATATCATCTAGATAATGCATCATCAGGATGTATTCAGCAGGTATTGAGCAATCAGCCTCTAATTCGAATACCCAAAAACCCTCTTGATCTTGAAGGCTAATGAGTTTTTCTTGGGCTTTGTTAATTGCAGTATCTAGCTTGGTATTATTTTTTGTCATGAGTGCTGAGCTATCGAGTGATTCACTGCTATCCGTATGATTTCCTGTTTCATTAAACATGGGGATTCCTTTATGTATTGTCTGTCTGGGCTACATAATTCCAGTCTGGTGTTTTTAAAGAGCTACTGGTCATATTAAATACTAGAGATAGAAGCATATTGCTACGTGCTGTTGCTTTACAAACAAAAATTGTTTTTTTAACGTCTTTTCTAGTGATTTTTACTTGATCTGAATCGTTAAAATTAAGGTCATTTTTAATATTTTTTAATGTTAAAACAGCCATACCTAATGCCCACAAACAAAAATTCCTAAGGCCTGTTTCATGAGCAGGTAAAAGTTGGGTGTATTTGAGTGCATTATGTAAATGCCCATGTGCAATGCTTATTAAATGTTCCAGTCCTTTGCGGAAATTTTCGTCATCTGTTTCGGGGGTTAGGTCTTTAAGTTCAAAGCCTGTCTCGGTGAATATATCTTGTGGTAACCAGCACACTCCCCGCTGAGCATCGTCCCAAATATCTTTCAGGATATTGGTCATTTGTAGACCTTGACCAAAAGAGACTGACAATTCAAGTAATTCTTTTTCGTGTTGTTTTATTTCGTCTGAATAGTGACAAAAAAGTTTAGCCAGCATTTCACCTACACAGCCTGCAACGTAATAACAATAGTTATCCATATCTGCCATTGTCTCTACACCAGCATGTAAATCTAGAGCCTGAAATATGGGCATGCCTTTTGCCATTGTTTCAACACATTCTGCAAGCGCGTCTATTTGAGCTTGTTCAAAGGTATGAGTAATTTCAATCACCCTTGAAATAAGATGTATAAGCGTATGTTCAGCAGGAATCGTTTGATCTGAAAGCAGAGGGGCAAGTTCTTCTGCAAAAGGTTGTGCATTCTTGCCCGTTTTAACAACATCGATAAAGGCAGTACAAAAATATTTTTTTTGATTTGCATCCAAAGAAACTTCGTCTTCAATTGTATCGACAATACGACAAAGTAAATAAGCATTGGCAACCGCAGGATGTAAAGCGTTAGGTAATTGAGGAATAGTCAGCGCAAAAGTACGCGAAACACCTTCGAGTAAGATAGCTTGAAGATCAGCATCTGCTAAATTAATGAGGGATTTTGGGTTGTTTATTGAAATTTGAGATCCGTTCATAGTCTTAAGCGAAGTATGCGTTAATAGTTTTAGGCTTATGATAGACGTTTTGTTGGTGGTTTGCAAAACAATGTTGCTTTTAATGTAATAGCTATTTGACTTGTTTTTAAATACTTTTTAAAGTAATTTATTGAAAATTTATTGAATCATAAATCATTATTTATTAATGGCTTATGTATATTTTAGTCTTTTAATCAATAGATTTTAATTGTGCTTTCAATAAAAAAAATAGCTACAAAAAAATAAAATCTGTTGTTTTTTTTGTATTTTTTTTGTGGTTTCTGGTCTAAAAAGATAGTATTCTACTGGGTAATTATAAGTCTATATAGTAGTTTGTACCCACCTAGGTTTTAAAAGTTATTTGATATTGTTGTAATAAAACAACGATATATGTCGGTGGGTTTATTTTGTGATCTTTGGAGAAGCTAATTATGAGTGTTCCTTTACGTCAGCAAATGGCAGTTGGAAGTTATTTAATTAAACAAAAATTAAAGGGCATTAAAAAGTATCCATTGGTTCTTATGTTAGAGCCTCTGTATCGTTGTAATTTAGCTTGTGCTGGCTGTGGCAAAATTGAACACCCTGATGATATTCTGGATAAACGCCTTTCAGTACAAGAGTGTCTTGATGCGGTAGATGAATGTGGGGCTCCTATGGTCTCAATTCCAGGGGGTGAACCTCTTATCCATAGAGAAATGCCTCAAATAGTTGAAGGTATTGTGGCAAAGAAGAAATTTGTCTATTTATGTACCAATGCACTGCTCCTTAAAAAGAAAATTAAAGATTACACGCCTTCTCCTTATTTAACTTTTTCTGTTCATTTAGATGGCCTTAAAGATAGGCATGATAATTCAGTTTGCCAAAAAGGTGTTTTTGATATTGCTGTTGAAGCAATCAAATTAGCTTTGGGTAAGGGATTTAGAGTTAATGTAAATTGCACCTTATTTCAAGGTGAAAATGCTGAAGAAGTCGCTGAGTTCCTAGATTATGTGACTGAGCTTGGTGTTGAAGGTGTAACTATTGCGCCTGGTTTTAGTTATGAGCATGCGCCTAATCAAGATGTCTTTATTAAAGGTAAAGATGTTAAAACTTTATTTAGAGGGATTTTTGCAATAGGAAAAAATAGAAAGTGGAAATTAAATCACTCTTCTTTATATCTAGATTTCCTAGCAGGAAACCAAGCTTATGAATGTACGCCATGGGGGAACCCAACACGCAGTGTTTTTGGTTGGCAAAAACCTTGTTATCTATTAGACGATGAAGGTAATGTTGATACATTTAAAGAATTGATGGAAACAACGCCTTGGGATAAATACGGTAATGTAAATAATCCTAAGTGTACCAACTGTATGGCGCATTGTGGATATGAAGCGACTGCAGTTGAAGATATGCTTTCAAATCCTTTAAAAGGCATGATGGTTTCTTTAAAAGGCCCAAGGACATCAGGTGAAATGGTTGAGGTTGCAGCACCTGATGGTGATAATACAGAAAAACCAAAGACTCTTTCAGATATTCCAGTAAAGGTAGAATCTTAAATCTACTGGGTTAAATAAGCTGCCCCCAAAGTTTTTTTATCAAAAATAGCTTTTGGGGCGTAGTGCTTTAGATGTTGTAAAAATATTGGCTTTTAGTTCTCCTCTTTTCCAAAGGGAGGGGGTAAAAATAGAATACTTTTACAGTCTCTTAAGCTTGCATTCTTTAGCTTAAGAGCTGGCTAAAGTGCTGTGGCCACCTATAGATAAATTTGAAAAAGAATAGTTTGTTTTTAAGTGATTTGGGTGTGATTAATTAACCCTGGTTTTTTAATATGACTGTCTGTTGTTTTTTTCACTGTCTGCAATTGCATTAAGGTAATGCTGAGTTAAATAATGTAGGAGTTTTTATTTTGAATATGAAAAACAAGAGTAAGTGGTTTATTTTTGTTGTAATTTTTTCTGTTAGTCTTTTTATCTCAACTGCTATCCGGGCTGAAGGGGCAGCAGTGAATGACGAAATAGTTGAACAAGGCCAGACGGCTAAAGAAATAGTCTTTGAGTTTCAATCTGTACTGATAGATTCAATGAAGCAAGGGGATAAACTGGGATTCAAAGAGCGTTGTCAGTATTTAAAAGAACCTATCTTAGACAGTCATGATGTATTAAAAAGCCTTAGAACTATTGTCGGTAGTAAAGAGTGGCGTGGGTTTACAAGCGAGCAAAAAAGTCTGCTAACTGAGGTTTTTACGGATTTTATTATTTCAACATACGCTTTTAATTTTAATGCTTTTTCTAATGAATCATTTACTTATGTTTCTGAACGTACGACAAAGAAAGGTAATGTTATTGTTAGGAGTATTTTAAATATTCCAGATGGAAAAAGAAGTAAAGTAACATTTGATTATGGTTTGAGAAAAACTTCAGCGGGTTGGAGGATTTATAATATAGCAGCCGACGGGGTAAGTGACTTAGCCACTAGGCGATCTGAGTATAGACGCGTTTTAGCGGGTGATGGATTTGATACTTTGATTGCAATTATTAACAAAAAAATTGATAATTACGCTAAATAATAATTTAGGGTTCAATTTATGTCTAAAGCTTTGCAGGAAAAAAGCTTTTCATCACTGTTTTCGATAGTTTGCATTATAAGCCTGTTGTTTTTATCGGGTTGTGCTGCTCATCGGGTTGCTGAAGGTGAAGAGTCGGCATTGGATCCTTATGAAAGTTTTAATCGTCATGTGTATGTTTTTAATGATACGGTAGATACTTATATTGCCGCCCCTATTTCTGATGTCTACACTTGGGTTACTCCACAATTTGTTCAATCAGGCATTACTAATTTTTTTGATAACCTTAAGGGTATTAATGTCATTCTAAATGACTTTATGCAAGGTAAGGGCTCGCAAGGTCTTGATGATAGTGCAAGATTCCTTATTAATACCACGCTTGGGTTGGGTGGTTTATTTGATGTTGCTACTAGTCATGGTTTTGAACGACATGAAGAAGATTTTGCTCAAACTTTGGCTGTATGGGGGATGCCACAAGGCCCCTACTGGGTTATACCTTTGCTTGGCCCAACAACAACAAGAGGTATTCCTGGTGGGATTTTTGATGCCGCAGCAAACCCAGTCACTTATGTTGGAGCTCCGATTCAGTTGCTTCAAGTCTTGAATGCTAGAGCAAATGCTGACAATGAATTAAATTTTATCAAAGAAGCCGCGCTAGACCCCTATGTATTCACTAGGGAGTCATTTTTGCAGTATCGTAATAATTTAATTAATGATGGTCGTCTAGAAGATGCTGATGATATTTTTGATTTAGATGAAGACTTTGATGATGAAGAGTTTGAGCTAGAAGAAAATGCTGAGACTAGCTTAAATAAATCAGAAGAGCTTGTTGAAACTAATCTTATTATTGAAGATAACAACAAAGAAATGGTAGTCGGTGAAGATGGCGTTTCTAGGCCTGTTGATTCTTCAGTTAGTTCTTTTCCTAAGGAGGATTAGGTCTTTTTTTGATTAAGGAGTCTTAGATTAAGTTCCATTTTTTTAGCATGCTAAATTATAATCAATTTAATCAAAAGCACCTTAAAAAATATAGTCATAAAAAAGCCACTGAAAAGTGGCTTTTTTATTTGCTTAATCTTTTGAATAAAAATTAATAATGTAATAAAGAGTGGATTTCATACCCTTCGAGTTTTTCTCTTCCTTGTAAAAAATCTAACTCTACGACAAATGCACAGGCCTCTACTGTTGCTCCTAAGCTTTCAACAAGCTCACAGCTTGCTTTAGCCGTGCCACCCGTGGCTAATAGGTCATCAATTAATAGTACCTTTTCATTTTTATCAAATGAGTCTATATGGGCTTCTAATGTAGCAGAGCCATATTCTAAGTCGTAGGAAACACTTTGTACGTCATAAGGTAGCTTTCCTGGTTTTCTTAATGGAATAAAAGGAATACCTAGCTCCCAAGCAACTAAAGACCCAAAAATAAAGCCCCTTGCTTCCATACCTGCTACAGAATCAATATCTCTACCTAAAAAAGGATGGATAAGTTGATGAACGGCTAATCGTAGAGCTGCCGGGTCTTTTACTAGAGGGGTAATATCTTTAAAAATAATACCTGGTTTTGGAAAGTCGGGTATATCTCTAATTTTATTTCTTAATCTATCCATAAGATTTAACTCAATGAGGTTGTGGAAGCGCCTAATCTCTGCGCGAATATTTTAACTGGTGGAATAAAGAATTATAGGGTTGTCCGATTACGCTTAGCTAATCGAATCTACATTTTTTACATGGTTCTATACGGTAGGGGGGCCTTTGGCCGCGACTGGAACAAGATCAAGAGCTGTCGCGGCCAAAGGCCCCTCCTACCTATCGATAGTATTTTTACTATATTTAAATCTATGCACAAAAAGTTTCAATAGCATCAAGAACCCCTTTGCTATCTAATCCACACTCAGCTAATAATTCCTCACGGGTACCTTGTTCAATAAAAGCATCCGGTAAACCCAAGTTTAAAACAGGCATTAAAATCTGTTGTGCCTGTAAGAAATTATTCACAGCACTGCCCGAGCCACCTGAAATAACATTTTCCTCAATCGTTACAAACACATCGTGTGTTTTAGCCATTTCCAGAATAATATCTTCATCAAGCGGTTTAACAAAACGCATATTGATGACAGTCGCCCCCAGTTTTTTCCCAACTTCTAATGCAGGCGTCACCATACTGCCCCAAGCCAAGATAGCTAAGCGGCCCCCTTGATGACGAATTTCAGATTTTCCTATTTCTAATTCAGAAAAGCCCTCAGCAACAGCAGAACCAGGACCTTTACCACGAGGGTAACGTACAGCCGCAGGGCCTTTATAGTTATAACCCGTCGTTAACATCTGACGACATTCATTTTCATCAGCAGGCGCCATAATGACCATATTAGGAATACAGCCCAAAAAACTATGATCAAAACTTCCTGCATGCGTAGGACCATCAGGTCCCACCAGGCCAGCTCTATCCAAAGCAAACAACACATCTAAATCTTGTACCGCCACATCATGGATCAATTGATCATAAGCCCGTTGCAAAAAGGTAGAATAAATAGCCACAACAGGCTTGCCGCCCTGACACGCTTGACCCGCCGCCAAAGTGACCGCATGCTGTTCAGCAATCGCCACATCAAAATAACG
>Ga0209826_1002111_pt1 | contig 13349 bp, 6 predicted proteins | sample GOMGulsemesocosm_5_FD_184637 | JGI IMG/M metagenome (GOLD analysis project Ga0209826, IMG submission 184637) | Methane-oxidizing microbial communities from mesocosms in the Gulf of Mexico - GOM15C Gulf of Mexico (SPAdes) (version 2) | ecosystem: Environmental > Aquatic > Marine > Cold seeps... | reverse complement strand
GGTTTATATTTTGATCCCAAATTGAAAATGAACGCGCTCCATATGCGTATAATGCTTCGTAAACGCCATCATTGTCAGCGTCACCTAAGGCGGTTGTTACTTTTAAACGGCCTAAACCATTTTTTCCACCACTAGCATCATAGAAAGCTTGTAATTCAGTTGATAGCGATTTATTAAGTTTATCAGGATCTATAATATCTTTTACTCGAACTTCTTCAGAATAACCATCGTAATCTCTAGCATCGCCTTCATTTGCTGATAACACAAAGGTAGCGCCATTCCATTGATAAGAAGTAATGGTATCTGGTTGATACATGCCAAATAAATTTTTAACGTTTTGGAATGAGGCGACTTCATCTTTGTTCGTAAAATCAATTTTAAAATCATTCCAATTTTTAAAACCCAGAGGTTTAATTTCAATAGTGTTATTTTCTAAATTAATGATACCAATAGCGTTATTTTCTTGCAGTGATACAAATGCTGTTTTATTGTCTTTACTAATGCTGATGTACTCTGGCTCTAAACTTTGTGCTAGCGTAGTGCCTGCAGGTCCTGCTAACTTCAAACCTGCCGCTGTTAATAAATCGACACGTTCAGCGTCAGTATCAAAATCTTCAGCATCAAGTAAATCACTACTAAAAGTAATATCGGAGCTCAAATTAATTGTTTGGCTAAGATCTGCTGGCATAGCATCGGTAACTTCAATAACAGAAACAGAGCCTTCTGGATCAACACTATAATCACTATTCGGCTCACCTTCATTAGCCACTAATACCTTTTTACCATCAGTGCTAAACGTTACCATATCTGGTAGCGCACCTACTTTTACTGCTTTGATAAAAGAGCCAATGCCTTGGTTATTTAATTGATAAAACAATACCGCACCATCTTGGGTTTTATCTATTGCTTCAACCGCTATTGCTAAAGTATTTTCAAAAATAGCGATAGAGTTAGCGGCACCCAGTGTTATGGTTTCTGATTGATTGTTTCCTAGTAATACATCAACTTTATTAGCAAAAGTAAAGGCAGTTGATGATAAGCTAGTATCGGTAATTGGGCTGCCAACTTCTGTTGTCGGTAGGTTATTTAAACTGATTACTTCTATTTGATTTAATGCGCTATTTACAGCAAAAGCTGAATTTGATACTTGATGAAATTGCACTATTTCAGCGGCGCTTCTACCTGCTATTTCACTACCGCCAGCACTGAACCGACCAACCACTTCAACTTTTACCTTCTTTATGGCACTTTGACCTGCTTGTCCTTGCTCACCTTGAATACCTTGAACGCCAGAGATGCCAACTTCACCTTGTTTGCCATTATCCCCATCAAATTGACAAGCCGATAATAAAGATATGATTGATAAAGCAATTGTTGTTTTTTTTATAGACATGTTTGTTCCTACTTACAAAAAATTTAAATAATATGAAAACGTGCCAAGTGTAAAAGTAGGAGATGACAGTTTTATGTCGTGTAAATGAAGAAAATATGACGAGCAATATGAAAATATGAAAGAGGCAAGGTATTTAACCTTACCTATGTATGCAGTAGTTATAGTATGCAGTAGTTATATTAATCAAACGCCTTATTATTGAATATTTTTATAATTTTAATTTGAGCGATTAATTAACCTAGTTTGATTTGCTTAGTATTTATACCTTTGCAGGCCTGTTTCACTCAATATTTTCGCTGTAATTTCTTCTACAGAAAACTTGGTGGTATTAAGAAATGGGATCTTCTCTTTTTTATAAAGTTTTTCAACTTCACGCACTTCCATACGACATTGTCTAGCTGAAGCATACTTACTATTTGACATTCTATTGTGACGTATATCTATAAGCCTTTGTGCATCGATGGTTAAACCAAATATTTTCTTTTTATGAGGTTTTAAAAAAGCAGGAATCTGTAGTTCGTCCATATCATCATCAGTAAAAGGGTAGTTGGCAGCTTTAATGCCATATTGTAGTGCTAAATACAGTGAACTTGGCGTTTTACCTGAGCGTGATACACCGACTAAAATAACATCAGCATCTTCATAATTAGTGACAACTGAGCCATCGTCATTATTTAGCGCATAATTAACTGCTTCAATGCGATAATCGTAGCTGTTTTCATGAATACTATGGGTTCTATGAGCTTTGGGCTTGGCCTTCATGCCAAGTTGCTTTTCAAGTGGTGCAACAAAATGCTCTAAAAAGTTATAAATAATACCATCACAACTGTCAATAATTTCTCTGATCTCGTTATTAACAAAAGTATGAAACACCAAAGCAGGCTCATTAGAGCGAGCACAAACTTTATTGATTTTTTCTTTAGCCTCATTAGCTTTTTCAATTGTTTCTACAAATGAAATGGTTTGATGCTCAAACTCTGTTGGAAATAAAGATAATAAAGCATGACCAAAAACTTCAGAGGTGATAGCAGTACCATCAGAAATATAAAAAGCAGTGCGCATGTAAATCCTTATATTGTTGTTGTGAAGATCAAAATGAAAACTTCTAAATTATCTATCATTTTAACTTTTAGTTTTAATAGTTGGCAGTGTAGAATGTATCAAGCTATAAATATAGTCTGAATCTCTAATTAACCTTTTCGTCAATTCAATGGAGAATTGCTGTGCAAGAAAATGTACTTTGGTATGAAAACTTGGGAATGGGTGATGTTGATCGCGTTGGCGGTAAAAATGCATCACTTGGTGAAATGATTTCAAATTTAGCGAATGTTGGTGTGCAAGTGCCAACAGGTTTTGCAACCACCTCTTTTGCTTTTAATGAATTTTTAGAGCAAAGCGGCATTAATGAAAAAATATACAAACTACTTGATACTTTAGATGTTAGTGACTTGAGTGAGTTAGCAAAATGTGGGCAAACCATTCGTCAGTGGATTATTGATACGCCTTTCTTGCCTCAAATGCAAAAAGATATTGAAGCTGCATACAGTAAATTAGCAGGTGAATTTGCCAATGATGCCTCGTTTGCTGTTCGTTCATCGGCCACGGCTGAAGATATGCCTGATGCCTCTTTTGCTGGACAACAAGAAACCTTTTTAAATGTTAGAGGCTTCGATGCGGTCATGGTTGCTATCAAGCATGTATTTGCTTCATTGTTCAATGACAGAGCTATCTCTTATCGTGTACACCAAGGTTATGATCACCGTGGTGTTGCTTTATCTGCGGGTATTCAGCAAATGGTACGTAGCGATATTTCTGCCTCTGGTGTCATGTTTACTATTGATACGGAATCAGGTTTTGAAGATGTTGTATTTATTACTTCAAGCTTTGGTTTAGGTGAAATGGTAGTGCAGGGCGCGGTTAACCCAGATGAATTTTATGTGCATAAACCAACCTTAGCTAAAGGGAAACCTGCGGTTGTTCGTCGTAACATTGGTAGTAAAGCCATTAAAATGGTTTACACAAAGTCGCAAGAACATAATAAACAGGTAGAAATTGTTGATATTGATGAGCAAGATTCAAACCGTTTTTCATTAACCGATGACGAAGTGCAAGAACTTGCTAAACAAGCCGTAATTATTGAAAAACATTATGGCCGTCCAATGGACATCGAATGGGCTAAAGATGGTTTAGATAACAAACTTTATATTGTTCAAGCACGACCTGAAACAGTGAGAAGTCGTGAAAAAGCCAATGTAATGGAGCAATTTCAGTTACAAACTTCAGCAGAAGTTATTTGTGAAGGTCGCTCAATTGGTCATAAAATTGGTAGCGGTGAAGTGAAAGTTTTAGCCTCACTTGCTGAAATGGATAAAATTCTACCAGGTGATGTATTAGTCACTGATATGACTGATCCTGACTGGGAACCGATAATGAAGCGTGCTTCAGCTATTGTTACTAATCGTGGCGGTAGAACGTGTCATGCGGCTATTATTGCCCGTGAAATGGGTATTCCTGCCGTTGTGGGTTGTGGCAATGCTACTGAAGTGATTAAAACAGGTGATGAAGTTACTGTTTCGTGTGCAGAAGGTGACACGGGCTTTATTTATAAAGGTAAGCTTGATTATACTGTCACTACCTCAGAAATTGACGCTATGCCTGAGCTACCGCTTAAAATCATGATGAATGTTGGTAATCCTGATAGAGCATTTGCTTTTGCTAAATTACCACATGCAGGTATTGGTTTAGCGCGTTTAGAATTTATCATTAATAAAATGATAGGTGTGCATCCAAAAGCGTTATTGAACTTTGATAAACAGTCTGCTGATTTACAAGATGAAATTAACGAGATCATTGCTGGCTATGAAAGCCCTGTAGAGTTTTATATCGCCAAGTTAACTGAAGGTATTTCAACGCTTGCAGCGGCATACTCGCCTGAGAAAGTGATTGTGCGTATGTCTGATTTTAAATCAAATGAATATGCAAACTTGGTTGGCGGTGAAGAATACGAGCCAGACGAAGAAAACCCTATGATTGGTTATCGTGGTGCTGCTCGTTACATTTCTAAAGACTTTAGAGATTGTTTTGCCCTTGAATGTGAAGCGTTAAAACGTGTTCGTAACGACATGGACTTAACCAATGTTGAGGTGATGATCCCGTTTGTACGTACTTTAGAAGAAGCTGCGCAAGTTATTGATATTTTAGCTGAACATGGTTTAAAACGTGGTGAAAATGGTTTACGCATTATTATGATGTGTGAATTACCATCAAACGCTTTATTAGCCGATCAATTTCTTGATTATTTTGATGGTTTCTCAATTGGTTCAAATGATTTAACCCAGTTAACGCTTGGTTTAGATAGAGATTCAGGTTTAATAGCTCATTTATTTGATGAGCGTGATCCTGCGATTAAAATACTACTATCAATGGCTATTTCAGCGTGTAAAAAACGTGGTAAGTATGTCGGTATATGTGGTCAAGGGCCTTCAGATCACGAAGACTTTGCAGCATGGTTAGTAGAGCAAGGCATTGATAGTGTTTCACTTAACCCTGATACAGTATTACCGACTTGGTTATATTTAGCAGATAAGTTAGCGGAAAAATAGCATTTGTAAGCGGAAATTTATTCGTGCTTGTTTAAAGTTGTGTTCACTTGAAATTATAGCGCGATTAAAATTCCGTTTGTTTACTATTCTAAGCCTTCTATAACACCTGTTGCTAATAATTTAATATCATTAGCAGCAGGTTTTTTCGGTAAGCCAGGCATACGCATAATATTACCTGTTAATACCACTAAAAACCCTGCACCTGCATTAATTTGAATTGAACTTACTGTTACTTCAAAATCTCTTGGCCTGCCACGTAAGGTTGGATCATCAGATAATGAACTCGGTGCCTTGGCAATACAAATAGGCAAGTGAGTTAAACCTAATTGTTCAATAAGCTTTAAATCTTTCTCTGCATGTTTTGAAAAAGCGACATTGGTAGCCCCATACATAGCACGACTAACTTTGCATACCTTCTCAACAACAGACAATTCTAAATCGTATAATGGTTGAAATGGTTTACTTTTATCTATGGATGCCATTACCGCTTTAGCTAATTTTATTGCACCTTTTCCTCCATCGGCATGATGGGTCGCTTCAGCAAATGATACCTCATACTCATCGCAGCGCGCTTTTATGAGGGCTATTTCTGCATCGGTATCAGAAGAAAATCTATTTAAGGCAACCACAGGGTGTTTATTAAATAATCGAACACTTTCAATATGTTTGTCTAAATTTTCTAAACCTTTAGCAACGGCACTTAAATCTTCGACTTCAAGAGCGTTTTTATTTTTACCACCATGCATTTTCAGTGCCCGTACAGTGGTAACTAACACTACGGCATCGGGATCTAAATCTGCAATGCGACATTTTATATCAAAGAATTTCTCTGCACCTAAATCAAAACCAAAACCTGCTTCGGTAATTGCCCAATCGCTATAATGCATTGCCATACGGGTAGCAATGATACTGTTACAGCCATGAGCTATATTGGCAAATGGACCGCCATGAACAAAAGCAGGTGTACCTTCAAAACTTTGTACCAGGTTTGGTTGCATAGCATCACGTAACAACGCCATCATAGCGCCAGTTACATTTAACTCTTTTGCATAGATAGGTTTACTGTCATAAGTGTAGCCGATTAATGTGCGATCAAGCCTTATTTTTAAATCTTCATAATCATTAGCTAAACAGAGCATTGCCATTACTTCAGAAGCCGCGGTAATATCAAAGCCACCTTCTCGCGGAACACCTTGTGTTTTTCCGCCTAAACCTAAAATGATTTTTCTCAAGCTGCGGTCGTTCATATCCATTACTCTGCGCCATACTAATTGGCGAGGATCTATATTTAACACATTACCTTGATATATATGATTATCAATAGCGGCAGAAAGTAAATTGTTCGCGCTAGTAATGGCGTGAAAATCACCCGTAAAATGTAAGTTTATTCTATCACTGGGCATTAGTTGACTATAACCACCGCCAGTTGCCCCACCTTTCATGCCCAAACAAGGCCCAAGAGAAGGTTCACGTAAAGCCAAACAAACGGACTCATTTAGTTGAGTAAAAGCTTGCCCTAAGCCAATAGTTGTAGTGGTTTTTCCTTCGCCTGATGGTGTAGGTGTAGTGGCTGAAACTAGAATTAATCTCCCTTTTTTTGTTGATTTTGTCTTTAACGCATCAAGAGATATTTTTGCCATATCACGACCATAAGGCAGTACGTGCTCTGGCTTTAAATTTAGTTTTTCGCTAATTTCAGTAATAGGACGAGGGGTGAATTTCTGTGCTATTTCTACATCAGAAGCCATAATAAATCCTTGTTGAGTTTGTATCTACTGATTAATCTAACAACTAAGTATCAACTTGCAACAAAAGTCTTCTAATATTTTACTTTGAAAAAATACTCTTTGCACTTTCAGCTTTCCTCTTTTATTTTAAGGCGTTAGACTTTAGGTAATATTAAAAATATCTAATTGGACGTTCATGGCAGATTTTGTGACGAACACACAAGCAGTTAAACGCGTTGATAAGGTCATTTATACTCGCAAGCACACACCAAACAGAGTGTTAGAAAATGATACTGTTATTACCGAACAACCGTTACAAATTAGCTTGTTTTGGTACAACAGCACTGATGATGACTCAAGTGAAATACTTGAGTCAAAAGTATTTGCCATTACGATGAGAACATTAGGTAATGATCAGTTTTTGATCCTAGGTTTACTCTTTAGTGAAGGCGTTATTACACGCTATGCTGATATAGAAAGTATGGATCTAGATAATAACGGAGAAGATAGCAGAGATAATCATTGGCAAGTGCAGCTAGTGGTAGGTGTACAGCCAATATTAACGTCTATTGAGCGTTTTCAAACGACCTATTCAAGTTGTGGTTTATGTGGCGCTACCTCATTAAAAGCACTAGAGTTAAAAAATCCACCTAATTTAAAAGTATTGAGTGAAGGACTACAATTTAACTCAGATAACATTTATGGTTTAGCCGATAAAATGCGCACGCAGCAAGTATTATTTACCACAACGGGTGGTGTACATGGCGCTGCACTTTTTAACCAGAAAGCAGAGTTACTCAATATTTTTGAAGATATTGGTCGCCATAATGCGGTTGATAAAGTTATTGGTCAACGATTGTACGAACAGCAATCACTTAAAACTAATCAATTGTTAATCATGCTCGTTAGTGGACGAGTCAGTTTTGAGATAGTACAAAAAGCGGTGATAGCAGGGATTAGTATTTTAGTGGCTGTTGGTGCGCCATCAGATCTTGCTATTAAAGCGGCACAACGATTTGATTTAACCTTAATAGGCTTTGTTAGTGCAAATTCTTTCAATCTATATCACGGTGATTGGCGGATCAAGAATAGCGCCAAGCTTTAAGGCGTAAGTTCTAAGAAAAACAAAAAATAAGAGAGTAATTATGTCTAAAAATTTATCACAGTTAGCTCGTAGACAAGGCATTGAAAATACCTTATTTCAAAAGCTAGTTATTACTGATGCGGCTGACAAATCAACCAATTTAACACAGCAACGAACAGCTTTAGCTAAAGAGTTTTTAATGGGTGAAGCCGTTGTTCATGGTGCAGCAAGTTTTTATGACTTTTTAGACGATGGCACTAGCCATAATAACAAACAGCACAACGCTAATAAAAAAGCCTATGTATGTAATGGTTCATCGTGTTTGTGCGCTAACACTCAAGGTACGATTAAAGAAAAATTAGATAAGGAATTTGGCTCAGATAATGTTGGCCATGTAATTTGTTTAGGGCGCTGCGCTGAAAATAGTGCTTTTCAAATTAGTAATCATAACTTTTCAGGTACTGATATTGATAATTTAGCAATACTGGCAAACGAACCCTCTACCGCTTCAAATGAGCACTATCAAGTACGATGCACATTAACTGAGCCTATTTTAACGGCTGAAATTTTAGATGTAGCCAAGTATTATCAATTATTTATAACTTTATCAGAGCAATTTAATACACCAGAAAAACAACATAAACTGTTAGATAAATTAGTTGAATCAGGTCTGCGTGGGCGAGGCGGTGCAGGTTTTCCTACGGGTATTAAATGGCGCTCTTGTTTGATAGAAGAGAATACTGAAAAATATATTGTTTGTAACGCTGATGAAGGTGACGCAGGGGCATTTTCAGACAGATACTTGTTAGAGCAAAGACCTCATGCTGTTTTATTTGGTATGTTAATGGCGGGTTTTTTAACGGGCGCTAAAACGGGAGTGTTATATATCCGTGCTGAGTATCCTGCTGCTATAAAACAAACAGAGCAAGCTATTAGTGAGTTTGAAGCCCTTAACTTAACAAATGATTTTTGCTTTAAAATTATCAAAGGTGCAGGCGCTTATATTTGTGGTGAAGAAACGGCACTGCTGCGCTCAATTGAAGGGCAACGACCTGTCGTTTCTGTTCGTCCTCCCTTTCCAACCCAAAGTGGTTTGTTCGGTTGTCCAACAGTGGTCAATAATGTTGAAACTTTTGGCTCTATTCATTTTATTTTCTCTAACTTGTCCGATACACAAAATAGCGGTGTTACTAAATATAAGAATTTAGGTAATGGTAAGTCAACGGGTAGTAAATTATTGTCTTTAGATGGCGCTTTTAAATATTCTGGACTGATTGAAGTGGCAATGGGAACACCATTAGTTGATGTAATTAAACTAGCAGGTGGTTTTGCTAGAGAGCTAAAAGCACTACATATTGGAGGGCCTTTAGGAGGCGTTGTACCATTATCTGAAATTGATAAACTCACCATAGATTTTGAATCGTTTGCAGAAAATGGCTTTTTACTTGGCCATGCCAGTATTATTGGCATTCCCAATGCCATGAAAATGATTAATTATATTGCTCATTTATTTGAATTTACTGCGCTTGAGTCTTGCGGTAAATGCTATCCATGTCAAATTGGCTCCGTGCGCGGTCAAGAAATGTTTGAACAAGCCATTTCAGGTGAACAGGCTTTAAATCATGAGTTATTAAATGACTTATTAGACACTATGCAGCTTGGCTCCTTATGTGCGTTAGGCGGAGGCGTACCTTTACCCATACAAAACATTTTGCAGTATTTTGAAGCTGAGTTAATGCCGTACTTTATCCATTCTGAACTTGTGAAAGGAGTGCAGTCATGAGCCAATCATTAAAGGTAGAGTCTAAACAAGCTTTTTTAAACGGTGTCGCTTATGAAATTAAAAAGGGTGAAACCATATTATCTTTCAGTCGTCGTTTAAATGAAGATCAAACCATTCCAACCTTGTGTGACGATACCCGGTTAGAGCCTTATGGCAGTTGTCGGTTATGCAGCGTTGATGTTGCACTTACCGCTGATGGTTCTCGTAAAGTTATGGCGTCGTGTCATACACCAATAGGTGAGGGCATGCACATTTTTACTCACTCACCGCGTATTGAAAAACTGCGTAAAAATATTATTGAATTAGTATTAAGTGATTTACCTGAACAAACGCTAGTTAATAGCCAAAATCATCCTCGCACGGAGTTTGAACAAGTAGTGGTTGATACAGGTGTTGGACAAGTGCGCTTTAAGCAAGGGCGAAAAAGTGTTGCGAGCGTGCCATTTACCATTAATAAAAAGGGTGAAAGTAAACTTTGTGATGAGAGTCATCCTTATATGCGTATGGATTTATCCTTGTGTATTGATTGTAATCGCTGCGTTAGAGCCTGTGATGAAATTCAAGGTGAGCAAGTATTAAGTGTGGCAGGGCGTGGCTTTGATGCTCGCATTATTAAAGGTCAAGATGTCAGTTTTAATGAATCAGATTGTGTTTCTTGTGGTGCTTGTGCGCAAACTTGTCCTACGGGCGCTATCAGTGATGTTTTTCGCCAACAATTAGCCCGTGTTGATGTCTCTCAGCATATAAAAAAAGTTCGCACCATATGCTCCTATTGTGGTGTTGGTTGTAATTTAGAAATATCGGTACAAAATAATAAAATATTATCCATAGAAGCGCCAAAAGATGCTGCGGTTAATAGTGGCCACACTTGTTTAAAAGGTCGTTATGCATGGCGATTTTATGATCATGATGATCGCCTTGATTCACCCTTAGTAAAAATTGACGGAAAGTTAACAAAAGTTAGTTGGGATTATGCTTTTGACTATATAGCTACACGTTTAACCAAGATAAAAACTAAACATGGTAGTGATGCCATTGCGGGTATTTCATCAGCTCGATGTACCAATGAAGAAAATTATTTATTGCAAAAAATGATGCGCGTAGTGATAGGTACTAATAATATAGATTGTTGTGCTCGCGTTTGTCATTCGCCTACTGCTTACGGTATGCAACAAAGTTTTGGTACAGGTGCAGCCACCAATTCTATTGATGATTTACAGCAAACTGAATTTATTTTATTAATTGGCGCAAACCCAACAGCAGCACACCCTGTAACGGGCGCTAAAATAAAACAAAAAGTGATGAAAGGCACGCCACTTATTGTGCTTGATCCCGTAAAAACTGAACTGGCTCGTTTTGCTAATTGGCATATTCAATTGCGCCCAGGTACTAATGTTGCAGTATTAAATATGATGGCCTATTTTATTATTGATGCGGGCTTAGTTGATAATAATTTTGTTAATACTCGCACAGAAGAATATCAGCGTTACTATCAAGAAATCATGCTGCTTAATATAGATGAATTAGCAGATATTGCTGGCGTTAATAAAAACCAAGTAAAACAAGCCGCTATTGCGTATGCAAAAGCGAATAAAGCCATGAGCTTTCATGGTCTTGGTGTTACTGAACACAGTCAAGGTAGTCGCGCTATTATGTGTATTGCTGACCTTGTTATGCTCACGGGTAATGTTGGTCGACAAGGCGTTGGTATGAATCCGCTGAGAGGACAAAATAATGTTCAAGGTGCAGCAGATATGGGCTGTCAGCCACATCAAGGTGCAGGATATTTCCCTGTTGATGAATCAGAAGCAATTAGTTATTACCAAGAACATTACCAAATTACTCAAAAAAACACTTGGCCAACAAAAATTGGCTATAAAATTCCTGAAATGTTTAATGCGGCTTTAGCGGGAGATTTAAAAGCATTATGGGTTTTAGGTGAAGACGTAGTGCAAACTGATCCTAACCAGCAGCATGTTGTCGCTAGTCTTGCCAATCTAGAGTTACTTATTGTACAAGAAATATTTTTATCTGAAACAGCCAAAATGGCTGATGTTGTTTTACCTGGAACCAGTTTTTTAGAAAAAAGTGGAACTTTCACTAATGGTGAGCGCCGCGTACAAAAAGTAAATGCGGTAGTAACGCCCAAAAAAGGTTGTAAAACTGATGGTGAAATTATCGTTGATATGATGAATGCTTTAAATTATCCACAAGAGCAATATTCATCAGGTATTGAATTAGCGGAAAAAGTATTAGCAGAAATCTCTGAAGTCGTACCATTTTTTGCAGGTATTACTTGGCAGAACCTAGGTGTTGATGGCTTGCAATGGCCCGTAGCAAAAGATGGTACTGATACTCAAATATTGCATATTGATAGTTTTAAGCGTGGGTTAGGTAAGTTCCATTTTTTTGAATTTGAAGAAAGCCAAGAAGTGTTGGCAAACAGTAATAAATTTCCCTTTATTTTAACCACTAGTCGAAATTTAGTGCATTATAATGCAGGTACTATGACCCGTAGAACAGACAATGAAGAAATAGTTAGTGAAGATGTGTTATTAGTTAATAACCAAGATGCTATTAATAAAGGCATAACTAATCGAAGTAAAGTGAAACTATTTTCTGCTCGGGGTGAAATTACTTTAACGGCACAAATCAGCGACAAAGTTAAGCCGGGTATTCTTTTCACCACTTTTCATTTTCCTGAATTGATGGTTAATAGAGTAACAGGAGATATTACCGACAAGCATACTCAATGCCCAGAATATAAGGTAGTCGCTGTAGACATCAGAAAATTATGATCTAGCTTAATTTTCGATTCAATTTAATAAAGAAAAACTATCCATTTAAGTCTAATATAGAAGGTATAGATACTTTTGGACTTTTGTTATATGACATCACTTGACGCTGTTAAAGTATTAGCTGATCAATACATGCTTGCCGACCCACTTCATCACCTGTTTGATGCAGTAGATAGTATTTCTGTGCAGGGGTATGATGAAAATCGTAACGTTATCTATTGGAATAAAGGCAGTGAACTTCTTTATGGTTACAAAAAAGAAGAGGCTTTAGGAAAAAAACTAGAAGCGTTGATTATTCCTGAATCCATGTGTGAATTTGTTATTACGGCACTTTCTGATTGGATAAATAAAGGCATAGAGATCCCTTCAGCTGAACTTGTTTTACGTCATAAAAATGGCAGCGATGTGAATGTTTTATCAAGTCATGTTTTATTTACAAATCAAGCAAATAAAAAACAAATGTACTGTATTGATATTGACTTAACCAATGTTAAACAAGCACAAGCGCAAGCTGTTTTAAAAGAGCATATGCTAGAAGCTACATTTAAAGCAATGTCAGATTTGTTTTTTTTGATGAGCGAAGATGGCACTATCATTGATTATTATGCAAGTAATAAAAGTAATCTTTATGTAAAACCAGAAGATTTTATTGGTAAACCTATGATGGGTATTTTACCAGATGAAGTGGCAAGTAAGTTTAAAACGGCTATTACAAAAGTTTTGTTGAAAAAAGAGGTCGAAAGTTTTGAATATGAACTTAAGCTCCCCTCTGGTAGAGCCTTTTTTGAAGCAAGAATTAGTCACTTACCAGAGCATAATCAAGTCGTGACAATCGTTCGGGATATTACAGAAAAGCATAAAACAGCTGAAGTTATACGCCATCATGCTTATTTTGATAGCTTAACTTTATTACCCAATCGCTTTTTAGCACTTGACCGTCTATCACAAATGTTAAATGAAGC